>Ga0210036_1003473_pt1 | contig 15468 bp, 13 predicted proteins | sample CryGeymeta201515_FD_185469 | JGI IMG/M metagenome (GOLD analysis project Ga0210036, IMG submission 185469) | Groundwater microbial communities from Crystal Geyser aquifers in Utah, USA - Crystal Geyser metaG 2015-15 (SPAdes) (version 2) | ecosystem: Environmental > Aquatic > Deep subsurface >...
TTATATGCAGAAAATAGTGCTTTTAATTTCATGTTTACTTCTAAATCTGAATTAGATATTACGAGCAAAAGAGACGTTAAAGGTTTTTTTGAAAAACACAAGTTTGATTATTGCATAAACTGTGCAGCCTACACCAATGTAGAACAAGCTGAAAAAACACCTGATTTAGCTTATAAAGTTAATGCCGAGGCCGTTAAAAATCTAGCTGAAGCCTGCAAAGAATCGAACACTACATTAATTCATATTTCTACAGATTATGTGTTTGATGGCGACAAAAAAGAACCCTACACCATTGAAGATGTGCCTAATCCAATAAACGAATACGGCAAATCAAAACTTTTAGGCGAAGCCTATATTCAGGACGTTTTAACGGATTATTTTATTATTAGAACCTCTTGGTTGTATAGCAAAAAATATGGCAAAAATTTTTACAAGACTATTTTAGAAAAAGCTCAAAAAGAAGACAAGTTATCTATTACAGACGAGCAAACCGGCTGCCCAACCAATACCGAAAGTTTAGCAAAATATATTATAGATTTAATCGTTTATAAGTCAGCAGATTATGGATTAAAACATGTGTCGGATAATAAAGTCATGACTTGGTATCATTTTGCAAAAGAGATTTTGTCAGAAAATAAATTAAATAACAAAACCAAACTTGTTAAAACTAGTAATTATGTTACATTTGCTAAGCGACCTAAAAACTCCATTTTATTAAATGAATAACACAACAAAATGAAAAAGAAAGTAGCATTAATAACAGGTGTAACAGGACAAGATGGCGCTTATTTAAGTGAGTTTCTATTAAAAAAGGGATATGAGGTTCATGGATTAAAAAGAAGATCGTCTATGTTTAACACCGATAGAATCGATCATTTATATCAAGACCCACACGTAGAAAATCAAAACTTTTTTCTGCATTATGGCGATTTAACCGATAGTACCAATCTTACAAGAATCATTCAAGAAGTTCAACCAGACGAAATATACAATTTGGCAGCCATGAGCCATGTGCATGTGTCTTTTGAAATGCCAGAATATACCGCAAATGCCGACGGCATTGGCACATTAAGGTTACTAGAAGCCATTCGCCTTTTAGGAATGGAAAAGAAAACCAGAATTTATCAGGCCTCAACATCAGAATTATATGGGAAAGTACAAGAAGTTCCGCAGACAGAAACAACCCCATTTTATCCAAGAAGCCCTTATGCAGTTGCTAAAATGTATGCCTATTGGATAACTGTTAATTACAGAGAAGCTTATGGCATGTATGCTTGTAATGGTATTTTGTTCAATCATGAATCACCTATTAGAGGCGAAACTTTTGTCACACGTAAAATAACCAGAGCAACCTCAAAAATTGCTTTAGGACTACAGGAAAAAATCTTTCTTGGAAATTTAGACGCCCAACGCGATTGGGGACATGCCAAAGATTACATCCGTATGATGTGGATGATTCTTCAAGCCGATGAAGCAGAAGATTGGGTTATTGCAACTGGGAAAACTACAACCGTAAGAGATTTTGTGAAGATGTGTTTTAACCATGTAGGCATTGAACTTGAGTTTAAAGGGACAGGAGCTGATGAGAAAGGCTATATCAAATCTTGCTTCAACCAAAAATATCAGTTAGAAATTGGTAAAGAAGTCATTGCGGTTGATCCTAAATATTTTAGACCAACCGAAGTGGAATTGTTAATAGGCGATGCTACCAAAGCCAAAGAAAAATTAGGGTGGATACCTAAATATGATTTAGCCGCATTGGTGGAAGAGATGATGATTAGTGATATCAACTTAATGGAAAAACAACAATACCTTAAGGATGGCGGCTATAGAATTAAAAATTATTTTGAATAATGTCACCCCGAGCATTTGATATTAAGAGGAGCAAACACTGTTTGCGGTAAATATGGAGGAAAATGTCACCCTGAGCTTGTCGAAGGGCAATATGAATTAAAAAATGAAAATATATTATGTTTATATTCTTGAGTGTTCAGATAGTTCCTTTTATATTGGAATTACCTCAAACATATTCAAAAGATTAAGAGAACATAATGAAGGTATTGACACAACTGCCTATACATTCAACAAGAGGCTGGTTGAGTTAAAGTGGTATGCTGAATTTACCGATGTAAATTTAGCTATTGAAAAAGAAAAACAATTGAAAGGATGGAGCAGAAGAAAAAAACAAGCTTTAATTGACGAAGACTTGGATAAATTGATTCGGTTTTCAAAAAATTATACTGAGTATGGTAAATGTTGAAAAATGCTTCGACAGGACTTCGACAGGACTTCGACAGGACTTCGACAGGCTCAGTCTGACAACCATATAGAAGTAGTCGTGGAGAATGTCATCCCGAGCTTGTCGGATGTCACCCTGAGCTTGTCGAATGTCACCCTGAGCTTGTCGGATGTCACCCTGAGCTTGTCGGATGTCACCCTGAGCTTGTCGAAGGGGTGACAAAGAAATAAGCTAAAGATTGATAGAACAGTAAAAGAATAATGAATAAAGAGTCTAAAATATATCTAGCCGGCCACAGAGGGTTAGTGGGGAGTGCCATTGTAGAAAATCTACAAAGTAAAGGCTATACAAACATCCTAACACGAACCCATAAAGAGTTAGATTTAACAAATCAAGAAGCTGTTGCGGCGTTTTTTGAAGAAGAAAAGCCAGAATACGTGTTTTTAGCCGCCGCTAAAGTGGGTGGTATTGTAGCTAATAACGTGTATAGAGCCGATTTTATTTATGAAAACATGATGATTCAAAATAACGTAATCCATCAAAGTTATCTTCATAACGTAAAAAAATTATTGTTTTTAGGAAGTACGTGTATCTATCCTAAAAATGCGCTCCAACCTATGAAAGAAGAGTACCTGTTAACCGATACTTTAGAATACACCAACGAGCCTTACGCCATTGCAAAAATAGCCGGCATAAAAATGTGTGAAAGCTATAATTTGCAATATGGCACTAATTTTATCTCGGTGATGCCAACTAATTTGTATGGGCCTAACGATAATTTTGATTTAGAGAAATCTCATGTTCTACCAGCACTGATTCGTAAAATTCATTTAGCAAAATTATTGTCTGAAAATAATTGGAAATTGATAAGGGAAGATTTAAATAAAAACCCGATAGCGGGAATTGATACCCATAGTAGTGAAAAAGAAATTATTGGTATTTTAACCAAATACGGAATACGTGTCTCCCCTTCTGGGGGAGATGCGCAAAGCGCAGAGGGGGCTGTTGAAGTATGGGGCTCAGGTAAGCCAAAACGGGAATTTCTTTGGAGTGAAGATATGGCTGATGCGTGTGTTTTCATCATGGAAAACCGAAATTTTTCAGATACCTATAAACAAGGAGATAAAGAAGTAAAAAATACGCATATAAATATAGGTACAGGAGAGGATATTTCAATAAAGCACTTAGCTGAAACAATAAAAAATGTGGTTGGCTTTAAAGGCAATTTGGTGTTTAATACCAATAAACCAGATGGCACCCTTCGAAAGTTAACGGATGTTACCAAATTACTTAGTTTAGGCTGGAGTCATACTGTTGGATTAGAAGAAGGGATTGAAAAGATTTATAAATGGTATAAAAAAGAATAAAAACAACACAGCAATTATTTTACATAACTAAAATAAATCATAAAAAAACGGGTGGTATTCAAAAAGAAGTATCAATCATTACATAAAGAGAAAATGATTATCGTTGCGAATTGTCTGTATAAAAATCAATATTTCCTAAAAAAAGCGATTAGGAGCAATATCTAAATGCAAAATTTTAAGTTCAAAAGCAAAGGCAAGTTATAATTATAGAGTTTTTTTAAAATTACTAAGTACTTTAAAAGTTGAATAAAAAAATCATTCAAAATTTTCTTAAAGAGAATAAAACAGTAATATCAAACTACTTTTCTCTAATTATTCTGCAAGGGGCAAATTATATTTTACCATTATTAATACTACCATATTTGGTTAGGGTTTTAGGAGCAGAGAAATTTGGACTTGTTATGCTGGCTCAGTCTTTATGCTTGTTTTTAACAGTGTTAGTAGATTTTGGATTTAACCTAAGTGGTACTAGAGAGATATCATTGTCTAGGAATAACAAAACAAAGATGTCTCAAATTTTTATTGCTATAATGCTTATTAAGATAGCATTAGTATTTATAGCATTTTTATTTTTTTTTACAATAGTAATGTTTATTGATAGATTTTCAGTTGATTATGAAATTTATCTACTAAGTTTTGGGATTGTTATTGGGCAAGCAATTTTTCCTGTTTGGTTTTTTCAGGGTATAGAAAAAATGAAATTTGTAACCATTGTAAATGTACTAGCTAAAGTTGTTTTTACAATTTTAGTTGTTATTTATGTTAACTCCTCTGAAGAGTATAAGGAAGTACCTATCTATAATTCTTTAGGTTTTATTGTTTCAGGTCTTCTAGGGCTTTTTTTAAGTATTAAGTACATTTCTTTTACTGCACCTTCATTTAAACTAATATTACAATTATTAAAAGAAACATCCTCGTTATTTGTGTCTAATTTTGCAACAATGTTATATACTTCTAGTAATGTTTTAATTCTTGGATTTTTTACCAATAACGCTATTGTTGGTGTTTATTCTAGTATAGAAAAGTTAATACTAGCTGTTAAAAATATTTATACCCCTATATATCAAGCACTGTTCCCATGGTTATCTCAACAAAACGATAAAAAAAAAATAGAGGTTATCAAAAAAACAAGGCCATTCATTTTGGCTTTAGGGATATTAATCACTTTAACTATTTTTTTTCTTGCAAAACCAATTTTAAGCATTATATATAATGACAAATTAATCACAGAACACAATACAGTGTTTAAAATATTAAGTTTTGTCGCTATTTTCTCAGGAATAAATATGCTTTATAATGGTTTGTATTTTCCAGCAGTTAAAAAATACAAACTTAGAATGAGTATTTTATTATCGGCAGGAATTTTAAATGTAATACTAGGGCTGATACTTGTAAATGTATATAATATATACGGAACAGCTATTTCTGTATTTACAACAGAGTTTTATTTGTTATTATTGGGGCTTTATTATTTTAACAAAACCACTAAGAGTTTAAATTTTTAAAACCACTATTTAATAGTATAAGAAGATTTGTTAAATATAAACAATTATTTTAGCTAAATGGAAATTGCATTAGTGTATATTGTTTTTTTAGGAGTTATTTTTATAACTTTTTATAAGCCGGAAATTTCTTTATCAATATTATTAAATATTAACATATTTAGAGCTATACCTTATGTGGATTATCAAAACCCCAGATATGGTTATTATAATGAAAATGATGTTTTATTAGGAGCTACACTACCTCTTTTATGTTTTATAATAATAATTATAAAGGTTTTAATTAAGAAAAAGATAAAGTATAAAATAGATAAACTTGATGTTTTTATGGTGTTGTTAAGTTTAATAATGTTGGTGTCAGTTTTAGCATCTCCAAGAAAATTAATATCTTTCAATTATACTGTAGTATTTTTATTTTTAGCTGCACCATTTTTTTTTGTTACCAAATTATATTTCTCAAATGTTAAGGATAAAGATAAAAGTTTAATAATATTCATAACTTCAATCGTTTTTTTTGCAACTTTTTTTTCAATAGAAAGTCTTTATTTACATAGTATAGCTCAATATCCTTATGAAAGGATGACATTTCCTGGAGTTTACCCAATTCCGTTTTGTTTATTCCTTTGTTTAGCAATTATTATCATTATTGTTTACTATATAAGACCCCAAATTAAAACAGATTTTTCGAAAAAGGCAAAAAGGTTGTTCTCATTAGCAACAATGGCAATCATTGCTTATGCGATTATAAAAACCAATACTAGAGGCCCTGTTTTTGCAATGATTTTGTCTTTTGTTTTGGTTCTAACTATATTTTTTAGGATTAAATTTAATCTTAAAATCATTTTGGCTTCTTTTTTTGCTTTAATAGCTGGTTTGACGACTTTATTTACACTATTTGATGTAAATGAAATTGCAACTCGTTTTATTAATTTAATGCCTAAAAATAAAGAAGCAGATTCTTTTGCATCAAGAATCGACACATATATAGATTCTTTAAGAATATTCATAAATAAGCCTTTTGGCATTAGTGTAGGAACTTTTAAAGAATATCTTACAGGGTTAAATCTCAATCACAGAGTTGACCCATATGCCCATAATTTATTTCTGGAGCTAATATCAAGCTTTGGTGTCTTTGGATTACTCTTTAGTTTATTGCTGATTTTTTTATGTTTAAATGAATATAATTTTATTGTGAAAAATCAAAATAAGATATTTTCAAAACCACATTTTTTTTTAATAATTGTTATTATGTTATTCTTTTTTTTTGAAACACAATTTAGTTTTACCCTCAACACACATAAGGGTTGGTACTTGTCTATGGCATTATATTCTGTTTATAAATGGGATTTTATAAAACAACAACAAAGTAATGAAACGTAATTTCTATGTTTACAATGAAGGCATATTGTTGAAAATTGCTTTTTTCTCTTTTGGGTTAATTCCGCTTACCTCAGAGCGCATAGAAGTATTAGTTTCAATTCTATTTTGTGTAATGGTATTGGTTAGTTCTCTGCTAAATATAAAATCAAATAATCCAAGAAAGCCCAATAGTCTTTTTGTTATCAATAGTTTATTGTTTTTTGTGCTTTTAATGACTTTTTTTGATGGAATAGATTTACTGGCAAGTAAGAAGTTAGAGCAAATGGTGTCACTTTATATATTCCCATTAATCTTTTTTTTAGTGTCTATTCATGATAAAAATAAAGTACTGGTTTTATTTGAGTTATGGAAAAAGGTTTTTTTTATTTCTACGGTGTTATTTTGTTTAATTTCGTTTTATTTAATAAGTCAATATTCTAATCCTAGATATCCAAACTTTGATTCAAACTTTTTCCAAAATGCCATTTTAGATGCACCCTATTTTGCAAGAGACCCGGGATATATTTCAATTTTCATAAATATTTCAATACTCATTGGTTTTAGCTGGGTTTTAAGTGCCAGAAAGAGGATTATTTTAATAGTCTGGTCTTTGTTTGTGTTATTATTACTATTGTTTATGTTATCAGTAAAAATCTCTATTATATCACTTATTACCTCTACTTTAATATATTTGTTTTTTATTCTGAGTAAGAAAAAATTTATTATATGGTTTTCATCAATATTATTAGGAATAGTCATTTTTTCAGTTGTAACTCCAAATAAATATAATAGGTTTTCTAAGTTTTTTGATACAAATGTTTTATATGATAACTCACAGTATAATTCAATTTTTGTCCATAAACTTACCATACTTTGTGCGGTAAATATATTTGGAGAAAATTTATTTACGGGAATTGGGGTTGAAAACGCAAAAAAAGAGGTGAATTCTTGTGTGCGACAATATTATACTTATCTTCCAATGGACATTTATAATTCTCATAATCAATATTTGGGGTATGCATTATACTCTGGAATATTAGGATTAAGCGTTTTATTTATCGCCCTGTTTCTTGCCTTATATAAAAGTTATAAGGAAGACAAGTTTTTGTTTGTAATAATGGTATTATATTGTATTATTTTCTTAACTGAAAATGTTTTAGAAAGACAATCAGGATTAATTTTATTTTGTTTTCTACTTAATATGATTCCTGTAATTGAAGATTACAGCCAGACTTTTAAAAAAATTAATCAAAAAACAAATACTTAGATGAATTTAATTATCCAAACCTGTATTCCTGATTATAGGCTTAAAATCTATAACTACATCACACATAAAAATAGTTCTGTAAGCATTGTTTCAGGTAAAGAATATTACTCCCCTTCAATTAAATCGGTTTGTAATTTAGATAAGGTAATATGGGTTGACAATATTTTTTTATTTAATAGAAAATTATTATTTCAAAAACTAACTTGGAAAAATGTTTTTAGAGCCAGAAATGTTATAATTGAGTTTAATCTTAGAAATATAAGTTTTTATCTTGTTGTAATTATTCGTTTTTTGTTAAGAAAAAATATTCATTTGTGGGGTCATGCATGGTCAAGGTCTGGGAAGAATTCAAAAACAGAATTTATTAGGTTGCTTTTTAAACGAATAGCTAATGGTTATATAGCATACACCGAAGAACAAAAAGAAGAGTTGCAAGCTCAGTTAAAAAATAAAAATATTTACGCAGCATGTAATGCTATATACTTTGAGGATGAGATGAAGCCTTTATCTCAGCCTTTAGATAAGATTGTTAATTTTATTTACGTTGGCAGATTAGTAAAAGAAAAAAAACCTTTATTATTGCTCCAAGCATTTAGTAATGTTCTAGATAAACTACCAAGAGACTCAAAATTGTTAATACTAGGTGACGGACCTGAGTATGATGTTTTAAAAGCATATATAGACAAACATGATATTAGTAATCGAATTGTTCTTTATGGACATATATCAGATTATAAGATAATTAGAGAATTATATTCAACATCTATAGCAAGTGTATCTCCAGGCTATGTTGGGTTATCTATAACACAAAGTTTGGGTTTTGGAGTGCCTATGATTATATCTAAGGATGAACCTCATTCGCCAGAAATAGAAGCAGCTATTCTTGGCGTAAATTCAGAGTTTTTTAAAACTGACAGTATAAATAGTTTGTCTGATAAAATTTACTCTTTTTACTTACATAAAGATGAATGGAATCAAAATAGAAATAAAATATCAAAAGTATGCAGAGAAATGTATTCTGTAGAAAAAATGGCTGAACCTTTTCTTGGAATTTTTAAAAGTTAAGTAATATGAATATTTTACATATAACTGAGGATTATAGCATAAATAGTGGCGGTTTACGTACGGTTGTAAAGAATTTAAATATATATTTAAATAATCAAGAAAATATTAACTCTATTGTTTTATCTTCTGGGAAAGAACACCAAGATAATATATATATAGTTGAAACCGCGAAAGGAAAACCGTGGTTATATTCACCAGATTGGAAAGTAAAAATAGATGATATTGTAAAAGATAAAAAAGTTGATTTAATACATATCCATGGAGTTTGGATGTATCCTCAATTTATAGCTGCAAAGTTTGCCATTAAACAAAAAATTCCCTTTATAGTTACTCCACATGGGATGTATGAGCCTTGGTTATGGACAAAAGGGAGATTTAAAAAGAAATTGTATCTTAACATTTTAACTAAAAGGCTTTTTTCTAAGGCTTCAAGAATACATGCGATTACTGAGGGTGAAAAGTTTAATTTAAAACAAATATTTTCAAAATCAAAAGTTATTGAAATTCCAAATTTGCTTTCTTTTGATAATATTAATTATGATAGTAAAAACCATGCAGAGGAAAGATACATCCTTTTTTTAGGAAGATTCCATGAAGTTAAAGGGATTAATATGTTAATAAAATCTTTTTCAGAATTAGTGATTGAAGGAAATAATGTGGTTTTAAAAATTGCAGGAGGTTTTAATGATTACAAACTAGTTTTAGATAAGTTAGTTGATGATTTAGGCCTTAAAAATAAGGTTGAGTTTTTAGGAATGGTTAAAGGAGAGGATAAGTTTAAACTATATCAAGATGCATTTGTTTTTGTTGCTCCCTCCCATTCTGAAGTTGTTGGGATGGTTAATTTGGAAGCTGCATCACAAAAAACCCCGGTAATTACAACATATCAAACAGGGTTAAAAAAGGAGTGGAATAAAAAAGGAGGTGTTCTAATAAACCCTAATCAAGAAGAATTAACATTTGCGCTTAAAAAAGTGCTTTCTTGGTCTCAAGAAGAAAGAGATGAAAATGGAGAGAAACTTTATAATTTTGTAAAAGAGAATTATTCTTGGGAATCAAAAGTAAAAGACTGGATAAATTGTTATTCGAGTGTTATAGAAGAAAATAGATGATTTTTACATTAGATAAATTTAAACTCCCGCATAACTTTAGAGGTAAATCAAAAATTACTGTACAACTATGGTGGCTAGTTCAGGCGAGTTTGTTTAGATGTTCTCCTCAATTTATGTATGGTTGGCGTCGATTTTTGTTAAGGAGTTTTGGTGCTAATATAGGAAAGAAAGTTATTATTAGACCAACCGTACAAATAACTTATCCTTGGAAAGTTTCAATAGGAGATTACAGTTGGGTTGGAGATGATGTGGTTCTTTATTCCTTGGGAGAAATTGAAATAGGAAGTAATACCGTAATTTCTCAAAGAAGTTATATTTGTACTGGCTCGCATGATTATACAAAAAATGATTTTCCAATTTATTCTAAAAAAATAGTCATTGAAGACTCATGTTGGCTGGCTACAGATGTTTTCGTGGCACCAGGTATAATTATCAAACAAGGAACAGTTGTTGGTGCTAGAAGTTCTGTATTTAACGATTTAGAGGCTTTTTCTGTGTATGCTGGTTCACCAGCAAAATTTATAAAGAAACGAGACGTTGAGTAAAAAAATAACAATCATCGGCATTAATTATTACCCAGAAGATAGTGCTATTGGTCTATACACAACCCAAAAAGCAGAATACTTAGTAAAAGCAGGGTTTCATGTTACTGTAGTTACAGGATTTCCGTACTACCCACAATGGGAAATAAGAGAAGATTATAAAACAAAACCCTATTTATTAAAAGAGAATATTAATGGTGTAAATGTTTTAAGAAGCAAACAATATGTTCCTAAAAACCCAACATTTTTTAAGCGCATCATACATTTAACAAGTTTCACCTATGGAAATTTCATAAACTTATTTAGAATATCAAAACCAGATGTTGTAATAGCAATCATTCCTTTCACAACATCGGCATTATTGGGGTGGTTTTTAAAATTAAGATACAACTCAAAGTTATGGGTCCATATTCAAGATTTTGAATTTGATGCCGCAATAGACTCTGGATTACTTAGTGGAAAAGCAAAAGCAGTTTTTAAAGGGTTGTTGTGGATTGAGAAGAAATTATTATCTAAGGCAGACGTTGTTTCAACAATAAGTCATGGAATGATAAACAAGTTACAAGAAAAAACAAAGGCCTACACGTATTATTTAACAAACTGGATAGACATTTCATTATTTGATACAATTGAAAATAAAGTCCATCCATATCTAAAATCAGATAAATTTAAAGTACTATATTCAGGGAACATAGGAGCTAAGCAAGATTGGGAGCTGTTTTTTAGTTTTATTAATGAATTAAGAAATATAAAAAACATCGAGGTTGTTGTAGTCGGAGAAGGTGCAGAAAAGGAAATGGTAATTAATAAATTAAAACAATTTAGTTTTGTTAAACATTACAACTTAGTCCCTTTTGAAGAGCTACCTCTATTATTATCTAGTGCGGATTTACATATTTTGTTTCAAAAGACAGACGTTATTGATACGGTCATGCCTTCTAAATTATTAGGCATGATGGCAAGTGGAAAACCTTCTATTGTTACTGGTAATTTGAAAAGTGAAGTGGCAACAATATTTAAAGAATCAAAAGGAGGATATTACTTCGATGGAAGCTCTGTTAAAGAAATTACAGACCAAATTGATAAATTAATAAAAAATGATGAGATGAGAGAAACGTTAGGTTTAAATGCTAAAAGGTATGTTAACGAAAAGTTTTCTCAACAGGAAGTTTTAGATAAGTTCAAAAAGGAATTGCTAAAAATTTAAAGAGTTACAGTAAATCTTTTTTAACGTGAGTTCGATTTAAAAACAATTCTATATTAAAGGATAAACCCCACTATTAATGAAGGCTGTCACCTTGAGCGCAGTCGAAAGGTTGTTAAAATCGATAACTTATATAGGTTTCGATTGCGCTCAACCTGACATAAAAAACAGAAGTAACTTATTTACAATTAAATACATTCTTAATTATATCGAACTAACTTTTTTTAAGAATTTATATTTGTATTGAAGAAAAAAACATCTTCCCCATCGGCGCGGGCTACGTAAGAGGCCACAACCGTGGCAGAGGTAGCACAAGTGCCCACATATAAAAGTGCCGATTGTTGATATTAACGCATCGAGAATAGCCGCATGGAACGATAAAATTTTACCAGTTTTCAACTAACCTAATGTGAGTTCGATATTAATTCTTATAAAAAACCATGTAGCATATTGATATTCAATTAGTTTGTCATGTTTACAGAGTGAAGCATGAGCGACGAGACATCTCAGTAGGGTGGGATTTCTCCTCATTCTTCGTTCGAAACGACAAAATTTGCTAACAAAAAAATATAATCATCTGATTTATAACTTTTAATAAATCGAACTCACGTTAAATTATAATGAAAATAAAAATCATCTGCGGTATCGGTACAGGCTACGTAGGAGGTTGTTAAAGAAGCTCGAGGGAGAAATCTGTTTTTCAACCAATATTGATAAGGCTTTATGTAAGGCTCCCTCGCAAAGTATCTTCCTTAATATTTGTTTTTTAATTTTTAATAATGCACAATATTGGAATTAAATTCCAATATTGTGCATTATTTTTTATATTTGTGTATGGTTATAAGAATAGCACAAAAAGAACTTATAAACTTATCTAAGCAATATAAGGCTATTGCAGTTGTTGGGCCTAGGCAATCAGGAAAAACCACATTGGTGAAATATGTGTTTCCAGACAAGCCTTATGTAAATTTGGAAAACCCCGATATGAGAAATTTTGCTTTAGAAGATCCTAAGGCATTCCTTGGTCAGTTTCCAAAGGGTGCTATATTAGACGAGGCACAGAGAGCGCCCGATTTGTTTTCATATTTACAACAAATATTAGATGAGAAAGAAGATACAGCTCAGTATATACTTACAGGGTCTAATAATTTTTTGTTGCAACAAAGTATCACCCAAAGTTTGGCAGGTAGAGTAGGCTATTTAAATTTATTACCGTTTTCACTATCTGAAATAAAAGACATAGCACCCAAAACAATTCAAGGAAAATTATTTAAAGGATTTTATCCGCCCTTATATGATAAGCCATTTGAGACTCAAAAGTGGTTTTTAAACTATATTCGCACATATATTGAAAGAGACGTTAGGCAATTGAGAGGGATTGATAATCTCATTGTATTTGAAAGATTTGTCAAGTTATGTGCAGGAAGAATAGGCCAATTATTAAATAAAAATGCCTTAGCTATTGAAACTGGTGTTGATGGGAAAACCATTGAATCTTGGATTGGCGTATTGGAGGCAAGTTTTATTGTATTTAGGCTGCAACCTTATCATAAAAATTTTAATAAAAGATTAGTTAAAATGCCTAAATTATATTTTTATGATGTTGGATTGGCGAGTGCTCTTCTAGGGGTTCAAGATGAAGGCCAATTAAATATGCACCCCTTTAAAGGAAGTTTGTTTGAAAACATGGTGGTTGTAGAATTATTAAAACAGCGGCTCAATAAAGGAAAACCAAATAACCTATACTTTTGGAGAAATAGCAGAGGAAATGAAATAGATGTCATAATTGATAATTTTGACGAACTGATTCCCATAGAAATAAAGTCGGGTAAAACAATTACGAATGATTATTTTAAAGGTTTAAAATATTGGAACACATTAACAGGATTTACAGGAGGAAAAATAGTTTACGGAGGGCAGGATTATCAAAAAAGAAGCCATGGTATTGAAGTTATTCCTGTAACGTTGCTAGCTGAAAAAATAGATGGGTAAAAGTGAAGTCGCAACAATTTTCAAAGAATCTCAAGGGGGTATTATTTGGATGGAAGTTCAATAAAAGAGATAGTAGATTACATGAACACATTAATAAATGATAATAAACTTAGAGAGGAGTTGGGGTTAAACGCTAAACGCTTTGTCAAAAATAAATTTTCTCAAAAAGAAGTTCTAGACAAGTTTAAACTGGAATTGCTAAAAATTTAGTTACAAAGATATTATAAAGCTCAAAGGAACGCTTAACGGTCTATGTTACTACAAACTAAATGGAGTAGATGTTGTTAGAAAAGCAAGGGGACCTTCCAAAGAACGCATCCATAACGACGATTCGGCATTCTTCCGAGCATGAGCCAATATCCAAGAGTTTGCGGTAGATGCAACAGACTTATGATTTAATAGGGCATAATGGCAGGTTCAACATTATTAAAGAGTCAGCAAAAGTTAAGGAAAAACAATGCAATGAATAGCAAAATGAGTTTTAAATTCTTAAAAGCTACTTAGTGTTATTTAGATTAGAGCAAAGATTTTTATAAATTGGGTTCTTTTCAGAGACTATTAAATGTTTCTATAAAAGAAAGCATAATTTTAATGTTAATCCTTTAATTTTGTTAATTGAATCTGTTGGTCATCAAAAGTTAAATGAGTAGGAACCGAGTTAAAATTATTAAATTGGCAACCAACAGTAGAAAGAGAAGAAGGTATTAAGATTACTTTTGAATATTTTAAAACGCTTTCTAAAGAAGCGTTGTTTAAAAGCGAACACAAAGTTTTTTAAAAAACACATAAAAAAATAAATTGAGCCCATCAAAACAAGGTCGATATTCTAAATATTTAAAGCCCTTTTCTTACCTAGTAGATTTAGGTATCATAAACGGGTCTCTTTTTTTGTTTGAAATAAGTATAACAAACACGTATTTATTTAGTCTGTATATTTCTGTTTTTTGGATACTAATGTCATTCAGAAATAATTTTTATGAAGTTCATCGGTATTCTAAAATCACTCAGATTATAACGCTTATCATAACGCAAATCGCCATTTTTGCATTAATTCTATATGCCTTTATTGGATTTTTTAAGCAACCAAACATTAGTAGGATGGCCTTGGGGCAATATTTATTGGCAGTTTCAACATTCATTACGTTTTTTAAGTTTCTTGTTTTTTATTTGTTGAACAAATACAGATCGGCTTTAGGGGGAAATTTGAGACAAGTGGTGGTTATTGGAGATACGGATAAAACAAGACAGCTCATAAACATTTTTAACAAAAGGCTTGAATTTGGGTATAAATTCAGAAAACAATTTACCATTCAAGACGATACGTTTTCTCTTCAACAATGCATTTCTTATATTATAGAAAATGATATTGATGAAATTTATGCGTCTATTGCAGAATTATCAAACAAACAAATAAACAAGTTAATAGATTTTGCCGATAATAACTTAAAGGAATTAAAATTTATTCCTGATAACAAAGATATTTATGCTAAAAAATTGAAGTATGAATACTATGATTATATTCCCATTATCTCCCTAAGAGACATCCCTTTACAAGTGCCCATTAACAAATTCGTAAAACGAGTATTTGATATTTTAGTCTCTTCTGCTGTTATTGTCTTTTTGCTGTCATGGTTAACACCATTATTGGCCATACTGATTAAATTGGAGAGCAAAGGACCGGTTTTTTTTAAGCAAACCAGAAATGGATTCAATTACAAAGAATTTGACTGCTATAAATTCAGATCTATGACTCCCAATAAAGAGGCACATCTCTATCAGGTAACTAAAGGCGACAACCGAATAACTAATGTAGGTAAAG
>Ga0210036_1003491_pt1 | contig 15405 bp, 10 predicted proteins | sample CryGeymeta201515_FD_185469 | JGI IMG/M metagenome (GOLD analysis project Ga0210036, IMG submission 185469) | Groundwater microbial communities from Crystal Geyser aquifers in Utah, USA - Crystal Geyser metaG 2015-15 (SPAdes) (version 2) | ecosystem: Environmental > Aquatic > Deep subsurface >...
CGTTCAAAAAGTATTAGAAAATATGAAGCAATCAGGTCTTCTAGATAATATTTATATTGTCAATGAATCTTGAGCCTCTGTCTACTCAGCCAGTAAAGTAGCCCAAGAAGAATTCCCTGATTTAGATTCTTTGGATAGAGGGACCATATCTATCGGAAGACGATTCATCGATCCCCTCTCTGAGCTCGTAAAAGTCCCAGTTGGAAGTATCTGAGTAGGGATGTATCAGCATGATATCCCAGAAAAAAAACTGGAGGAAAAACTCGGATATGTCGTAGAAGACACGGTGAACGAAGTCGGAATCAATGTAAATACTGCATCTAGCTATGTCTTACATCATATTTCTTGAATCAATAAAACTGCAGCAAAAAAAATATACAATCATAGACCCTATAGATCCAGAGCAGACCTCAAAAAGCAGCTAAGTCTAAAAGTCTATGAACTCGCAGCAGGATTTCTCAGAGTACCAGAAAGTACTGAGCCACTGGATAACACAGATATTCATCCAGAGCAATATGCACTCGCAAAATATATTTCATCCTCACAAATAGATTCCACAGAACAGATTACAGCGTTCTATACTAATAATAAAGAAGAAATCACATCGCTCTATCCAGATGCAACACCATGAACGCTTGAGTTTATACTCTCTGCACTCAAATCTGCGTGAATAGAAAAACGTATCCATAGCACTCATAAAAAGGCTAGCTCCGGAGTACAAAGCTACAAGGTGTGAGATATCGTCTCAGGAATTGTGAGAAATGTGGTAGCATTTTGAGCCTTTGTAGATATTGGGATGAAGCAAGACTGACTCGTACACGTCTCACAAATTGCTGATAGATATGTTTCAAATCCTGCTGATGAGCTTGAGCTTGGAGAAACTGTGCGGGTAAAAATCACAGCCATAGATGAAAAAACAGGAAAAATACAACTGAGTATAAAAGAAGCGTTGTAGCTTGTATTTTATAAAAGCTGGATTATAATATCACCAGTTTATTTCTTCTTAAATAATTCTATGAAACATACCTATCACATACTTTGATTGCTGCTCATATCACTTGTAGTAGTGGGCTGCTCAGCAAATGCTCCACAAGAACCAATGGATCCATTTCCAGAAGCTATTGATATGGTTCCTGAAAATGCCTGAGAAGAAATCACTCAGCCGACCATTCTAGAAGAATATTCTCTCACAACTCAGAATGGAAATACGATTATCCTCAATGACTTTGGAGAAAATATAGCGCTCTCATCTCCATTTACTCTTTCTGGAAAAGCGCCAAGAAAATGGTTCTTTGAAGGAATCTTCCCGGTTTCTCTTGAAGCGCCAAATGGAGACAATATCATCACTGTATGAGCTACTGGTCCATGGCTTGACACTGTCTGAGGAAATCCTGAGCTCACGGGTGAAGATATGATTCCCTTCACTGCAGAGTTTGAGTTTAGTGCCCCACTCTGACTGACTGAGTGAAAACTCGTTCTCAGAGCAGATAATCCAAGTGGTGATGAGGTCAACGATGATTCGACTGAAGTACAAATACAGTTTCAATAAAATAAAAGACTCACGAAAGTGAGTTTTTTTGTGCCTGCTTCATTCGTACACTTCTTATATAAATTGACTTTGGTACAATATATTTATAATACATAAACCAATTTTTACGCAATCCGAGAGAGGAACAAGAAAATGGCCAAAAAGAAAAACACAATGAAGAAACCTGTTTCGATGGTTCTCAAGCAGAACCTCGGAACCCAAGGGGCAGATACCGATGCTCGCAAAGAAGCTGTCTATCAGGCCTTCCGCAATCGAGCATACGAAAAAAGCCTCCACAACTACGTTGACCTCGGTGAGGTACCCTCCTTGCTTCGGCTCTATCTGCTGGGGACGAAATTCAACTCCACCGTGGAGTTTCTCGTCAAGGTAGGAAGCTTCAAGCCCCTCATGGGAAGCTCCAAAGGGACGGAAGAAACCGAAATCGGCTTCACTGTGGAGCTCAAATCGCCCCTTATCAAGGGGACGATTGTTCTGGAAGTTCTCCGGCGCCAGTTCAAGGCGACACTTATTATCCCAAACTAATCCAGCTGGATTTGGTTTTGGAAAAGAAAATAAAAGAGCCCTACGGGGCTCTTTTGAGTAGCTTAATTAGGTTATATCAAAAAATCTATCAAAAAATTTCATAAATTTCTGTGTTACTGTACTACACTTCTTGGAATATTCTCAACTTGGGCTGAAACGAGACATCTTAGGCACAATTTTAGTTATACTTGTTCATGTTGTTTTTACATTTCATTCTCTGAATGATTTTTCAATAAAAGCATATGTTTCTTCTTTATTTAAATTTTCTTCCTCAATAATTTTTTCTAATTCCTCAACTTTTTTCTTTTCTACAAAAGATAGCCATTCTTCATCTACAGATGAAGATATATCTAAAGATTGAATAAATTGTTCGATGAGGTCTTTTTTATTACGAAGTTCAATACTGGAACTAATAGCTTTATTAATATCACTGAGAATCTCTTTATCTTTTGTATTTCAAGAATGATATTTTTTAATAAGTTCAATAATATAGTCTATGTTTATTTCTACTTGTTTTATTAATTCCATCTCAAAAACTAAGTCATCATTAATAACTTCTTTTTCACTATCTTTATCTTTTCTGAATTCATTATATAAATCGATATACATACTATGATAATCCTGTATATCTCTATCAGATAATATTCATTTGCCTTCAAACTTATCAAAACTCGATAAAATATTGCGAACTTTTAGTATTCAACCATAGAGTTTAATAAATTCTTTTTGTGCTTCTTCTGATATAATTCTTTCTCATAGTGGAAATTTTTCTTGTAACTCTGAAATAAGAGTTGTATATCATTTTACAATTTTTTCATCTTCAGTGTATCAATTATAATATTCATCAAAGCTCTTTAGTAAAACAATACCACTAGCTTCTTTATCACCAAATAATGAAATTGCTTCATTTGTTTTTTTCTCTAAATTACGAAAACAAACAATATTCCCAAAAGTTTTTACACTATTCAAAATACGATTGGTTCTTGAAAAAGCTTGGATAAGTCAATGGGATTGTAAATTCTTATCAATCCATAAAGTATTAAGTGTTGTTGCATCAAAACCAGTTAAAAACATATTTACAACAATCAGTATATCAATTTCCCTATCTTTTACTCTCTGACTCACATCTTTATAATAATTTTGAAATTTATCTGATGAAGTATCATATGAAGTCTGAAACATATCATTGTAATCTCATATTGCTCTCTCTAAAAAATCTTTTGAAGTTGCATCCAAATTATCAGTATTTTCGGAGTTCTCATCTATCATTCAATCCACTTCAGCTTCAGCTTCATTTACTCAGTAACTAAAAATAGTAGCAATTTTTAACTTTTTATCGCTTGGTAAATCTTGTAGTTGTTTTTGGAACTCATCGTAATATTTTTTTGCCATTTCGATAGATGAAACAGCAAAAATTGAATTAAATCACGCGAGTCTTCTTTCTTTTAATGTATAGTAACTATTCCTTTTCGTTTTTTGGTCAAAATGTTCACGAATATATTTTACAATATTTCTAATTCTTTTTGCAGCAGCAAGAGCTTTTTTCCTATCAATATCACTTATTGATGTATCTTCTATATTTTCTGCTTGCTTCATTGTAGAAATATAATCTACTTTAAAAGGCAGTACATTTTTATCAGCAATAGCATCAACTATGGTATAAGTATGAAGCTTTTCTCAAAAAGCTTGCTGTGTTGTTCGTAAATCCACATGTTTTCAAGCTGTAGAATTCACAGCAAAAATTGGAGTTCCTGTAAATCCAAAAATATGATATTTATTAAATGCTTTGGTAATAGATTTATGCATATCACCAAACTGGCTTCTATGACATTCATCGAAAATCATTACAAGATGTCCTCAAAAAATAGTATGCCCTTTATTTTTTTTGATAAATTTATCAAGTTTCTGGATAGTTGTAATAATTATTTTTGCATTTGGATCTTCCAGTTGTTTTTGGAACTTTGCTGTGCTTGTATTACTATTAGCTGCTCATTTTTCAAACTTATCATACTCCTTCATAGTTTGATAATCTAAATCTTTTCTATCAACTATAAAGAGTACTTTTTTGATATATGGTAATTTACTAGCAAGTTGAGCTGTTTTAAAACTTGTAAGAGTCTTTCATGAACCAGTTGTATGCCAAACATATCATCCTGCTTCTATTGTTCCATATTTTTTATAGTTAGTACTGGTTTCAATTCTATTTATAATTTTTTCTGTAGCTACGATTTGATATGGTCTCATTACAAGTAGAGATTTATCACTCGTATAAATACAATATTTCGTCAAAATATTTAATAGAGAGTGTTTCGCAAAAAATGTTTTTGCAAAATCAATCAAGTCAGTAATTGGTCTATTTGTTTTATCAGCCCACCAGCTGGTAAATTCAAAACTATTACTCGACCTTTTTCATTTTCTTGTTTTTCAATTTTTTTGTTCTTTTATATGAGAAAAGCGAGTGGTATTACTATAATACTTTGTATGAGTTCCATTTGAAATAACAAACATTTGTACATATTCAAATAGCCCACTATCAGCCCAAAAACTTTCTCTTTGATACCTGTTTATTTGATTAAATGCTTCCTGAATTGCTACTCATCTTCTTTTTAGCTCGATATGAACCAACGGTAAACCATTCACTAAAACCGTTACATCATAACGGTTTGAGCTTACCCCTTTATCAGTTGCATATTGATTGATAACTTGAAGTGAATTATTATGAATATTTTTTTTATCCAGAAGATAAATATTTTTTTCAGTTCCATCATCACATACCAAAATTTTGATAAAATCCTCCTGAATAGTAACAGTTTTTTCCTCTATACCTTGAGCTGTGTTTGAGATTTCTTTCTCAAAAAAATACATCCATTCATTATCACTAAAATGGTAGTTATTAAGTTTTTCAAGCTGCGTTCTGAGATTATCTTTCAAATCATCATTATTTGTAATTTTCAGATATTCGTAAGCTTGTTTTTGCAGTTGAGCAATAAACTCTTTTTCGAGAGCATCTTCACTTTGATAATGTTCAGCCCTCTTTTTAGATGGTATAAACTCAGCCACAACCGTACTTTGATTGCTTTCTGCTATGAGATTTATATCTTTATTTGTCATAAATTTATAATTATATTTAAATTTTTCAACAAATTCATTAAATGTTGTTATAAAAATTTCTTTATCTCTACTAGATAATTCATTACTTTCTAAATCAGATAATCTACTATGGCTATAATTATTTAAAAGTCTCGTAGACTCTTGTTTATTAACTCATGTTATACAATCATACCAATTTTCATATCATAAAAAATTTGCTGTTTTTTCCAATAAAGCTCTCAGTAAATTAAAATGAAATTTTTCAATTAAATCATCATTTATAACTTTTTTAATAAGTTCTTTTACTGCTAGATGATAAGAAAACGGAGCATCTCATTGTTTAACAAGTTTAAGATTATTGTTTTCTCTAGATAAACTATAGGATAAAAATTTATTAGACCTAGCTTGCAATCTAAAAGAATTAACTAAAACGTTATAATATAAAGCATGATGCGTAGTTAATAAAAATTTTAACTTAAGCTCTTCATAATATTCAGATCTTATTTCTTCTAATCTCGTTCGAATATATTCAAATGAAAAATCTTCTTGTTTCTCTAGTTCTATTTTAGTTTTTTCAAGATGTTTTTCAACTTGATCATCTCTGATTAATTCAACTAGTTTAAGAGCGATTGAAATAATTCTTGTATCGTCAATTGAAGAAACTGGATCATCGATAATAATACACTCTAGATTATTGAAAATATCAGTTGTTCTATTTTCTTCTTTTAAAATCAATTCAGAAATTGCAGCTTCTAAAATTGTATAAAATACAGACCAAATAAAAATACTTTCTTCACCTTTTGATATTTTAATATTATCTGCGCTTTCACTATCTCATGAAGCTATTTTAAAAGAAACTTCTCAATGTTCTCTGTAATTTCAATTTTTGTCTTCATCTGTAAAATCAATACTAGGTTCAAGCTTTAACCCATTATGATTGACAATATCAGTAAAATTTTCCACAACTCTTCTGTCTAATGATTGTCATTTTATAACATTCATAAACCAAGATTTTAAATTAAATTTCAAGACATAATCATCATTATCCCAAATAAAAATATCTTCTAGAAATGCATTATAACAAAGTGTTTTTATTTTTCATTCTTCTTCTATTGTTTCACCATTTTCATCTTCTAAGGCTTCTCTATCTTCATCTTCCAAAGCTTCTCAGCTTTCATTTTCACCATTTAAGAAATTTGAAAGTCTTGTCTTACCTGTTGCATTAAACGCATAAATAGCCACTACTTTTTTATCAGTTGTCGCATCTCCAAGCTTCATCTTCAAATTTCAAGCAAGGTTTTCAATATTTTCAAAAATTTCAGGTTGACTAGTCATTTACTTTTCTAATTCCTTAAAAGTTAATAATTTTTCTCTATAATATTCATACTGCTGTTTTCTTGCTTTTATTTCAGCAGGTAGACCACTCGAAATATCATTCACCAAAGCATCAAATTTATCAAGTACATTAACAATTTCTTGTTGTTTTTGTAAAGAAGGAAGTGGGATTCTAAATTTTCTTATATTTGTCATAGTTAAATTTTTCATTGAAGAGCTTGACAAATAACGATTAATTTGATTAGTAATAAATATATGTGTTTGAAAATAATATCTCATAAATGTAGGATTTATTACTTCTGTATTAAATCTAATTCTTGCAACATTAGGTGCTAAATAATATTTATCATTTATATCAATTAGAGCAACTTCTCAAATAGTTCAAACATAGGTAAATAACATATCATTAATATACAATTTACTTCTTGAAAGTTTTTCAAATTCACTACCATCAACATATTTAACTTGTGATATATCTAATGTTCACTTTTTAACATTCAAAGCACGAAGTGCGATAATATTACCAGTATCAGAATATCTAACATGTTTTGTAAATTCATATCATGCCAATTTTGTTACTTCTCAAACTTCACCCAACTCTTTCCACTCCACCTCATCATCCCCAAAACTCAGCATCTCATCTCTATAATACTCATATTGCTTCTTTCTTGCTTCCAGCTCTGCTTCCAGCTCTGCTTCCAGCTCTGCTTCCAGCTGAGTAAAAGTATCAAGAATTTTTACTATTTCTTGTTGAATTGGCTCATCAGGTGTAGGAACTTTAAATTTAGAATACTTTGAAATCCAATGTCTTGCATGATCTTGAGGTTTATATCAAATACATTTCATTGCAAAATAAATAAATCTGAAAACATCATTTTCATTACTTTCCTTTAATTTAATTATTTTTAATGCAGATGATTTAACCTTAAAATTAAAATCGACCCAATGAAATGATGTTGTAAAATCATCAAATATAATAACAGGATTTTCTATACTAGCATTATAAATTCAATCAATCTCATCTGTATAACCTAGAATAAATGTCTTACCAGCAGTTAAAACAGGTATTTTAAAATCATTAGAATATTTATTTGATTTTACAATATATTTAGTTGGTTGAATGTAATCACAAACCTCTCAAAGCTCCTTAAACTCAACTCCATCCGGACAATATCTTTCTAGTAATTGTTCTATTTTATTCATAGTATTTTTTGTATTCGTAAAATATTAAACCGTTTCTTCGATTTCTGCCACGATTTGGTCAATAGAAGTTCTAAGAGTGTTTTGCCTTGCAACTATTTCAGCTATATTTTTATTCAGTTTTATTATATCAACTATTTCTCTATCATCTTTTTGTTCTACATAACTTGAAACTGCGATATTGTAATCATTGTCAGCGATTTCAGAGTTTGGAACGAGTTTCGCAAAGTGTTCTATATCTTCACGCTTTGAAAATGCTTCTAAGATTTTTTTACGATTTTCATCACCAAGCTTATTTTTTGCACTTCATCTTACAAATTCATTTGATGCGTCTATAAAGAGAGTCTTATTATTAAATTTTGATTTTTTTAATACTAAAATACATGTAGCAATTGTTGTTCCAAAAAATAAATCTGCAGGCAATTGAATAACTGCGTCTACATAATTGTTATCAATCAAGTATTTTCTGATTTTTCCTTCTGCTCATCCTCTGTATAAAACTCATGGAAATTCAACTATTGCAGCTGTTCACTCAGTAGAAAGATATCTCAGCATATGAAGAGTAAAGGCAAGATCTGCTTTTGACTTTGGTGCGAGAACTCACGCAGGTGAAAAACGAGGATCATTTATAAGGATTGGATTTGCATCTCACTCCCAATTAATAGAGTATGGAGGATTTGAAACAATTGCATCAAATGGCTCATCATCCCAATGCTTTGGGTCAGTGAGAGTATCTCCATGTGCTATATCAAATTTTTCATAATTTATGTCATGGAGAAACATATTGATACGACACAGATTGAAAGTTGTGATATTTATTTCTTGACCAAAAAATCATCCATGAACATTTTCTTTTCATAAAACTTTTGCAAATTTTAGAAGCAGAGAACCAGAACCACAACATGGGTCATATACTTTATTTACCTGCGTTTTTCAAACAGTGGTTATTTCAGCGAGCAATTCACTCACTTCTTGAGGTGTAAAGTATTCTCATCCTGATTTTCAAGCATTACTCGCATACATACCCATGAGGTATTCATACGCATCTCAAAAAATATCTATACTATTATCATGATATTCTCATAATGGGAGATTAGCAACAGAGTGCATGAGTTCAGATAACTTTTTATTTCTTTGTTCTACGGTATTTCAAAGCTTGTTTGAATTAACATTAAAATCATCAAACAATCATTTTATATCAGCTTCACTCTCTGTTCAAATAGCTGAAGATTCTATATTTTTAAAAACCTTTGCAACAGTCTCATTGAGATTTCCATCATTCTTTGCATTTTTTAAAACATTAAAAAATAACTCACTTGGCAAGATATAAAAACCTTTTTCTTTTACTGTTTCACTTCTTCAAAATTCAGCTTCCTCATCTGTGAGTTTTGCATAATCAAAATTTGAATCAGGTTCATTTTTATTGATATAAATAGTTAAATTTTCACTAATAAAACGATAAAATAGCATTCATAAAACATATTGTTTAAAATCCCAACCATCTACACTTCATCTTGCACTATTTGCCATTTGCCAAATTGATTTGTGCAAGTCTGCTCTTTGTTGTTCTTTTGTTGCCATAATTTTTATAAAAAATATATTAACAGTACTATATAAAAAAAAGGCTCTTTCTCAAGAAAAAGCCAAAATTTAATGAAAAATTAATATTCTCCCCTACTCAATAATAATATCCAAATTTTGCAGGAGTCAGATACAATTCTCTCGGCTAAACTTGGTTTTTGAGAGCTTGTTGTGAGCTGGATCTATGATGAAGTTGTAGCTTCCGATGAAGTCAGCATTTTTGAGATTACAGCCCGTAAAGCTGGATTTCTCGAGGTCACAGTAGCTAAAAGTCGCATTTTCTAGGAGTGCATTGCTGAAGTCTGACTCGGTAATCTGACAATCCTGAAACTCAATTCCCTTGAGCGTGAGACCAAAGAAGCTGGAGAGTGCAATAGTGCAATCATAAAAGTTAAAATGCGAGAGCATCGTAGAAATATCTCAGAATTTTATTCCGAGAATCTTGCAGTTACGAAAACTCACGTCATTGAGCGTCGTATCCTTGAGCTTGATATTTGAGAGATTACACTTCTCAAATGTGCATCAGATAAAGTTCTTACGAGAGAAAATCTGCCCAGAAAAATCGATTCAAAAGAAATGTATTCATGATATATCTTCTCAAGAGAGTATGTCTCTATAGTTTGTTTCTGTAATTTTTTTCATAGAGCTATGATATGAAAAATCTGAGAAAATAGAAACAAAAAAGAGTTATTTTAAAATAACTCTTGGCTCAAATCTGCAACTGACATCGTCGGTATATTTTTAGCTCCTATTCTCTGTATATCCTCTGGTGTTGCTCAGAATCAGAGAAGCGTGATTTTATCTACCGTCATTTCTGGGTGTGCGAGATACTCTCCTGTGATTGCTTGTACTTGCTCCACCGTAAGTCCTCCATCTCGCAGATTATCTGACTCTGGATCTCCGATTGCTATCGTGCATATCTTATCCAGCGTCATTGCAGGAGACATAATCCACTCATCTCAGATTTCAAGGAATATATCAGGAGGCATAATATGTCTCGCGTACATAATTTGACGAGTTTGTTTCTCTAACTGGGCAGCATCTTGTCATAGGATAGCAGCGAGAACTTCATTACTTTTTACGTATTCGAAAATAGATTCAAATTGCTCTGGAAGCAGCTCTCTTGGAGTTCCGTGGAGTTCATCTGATAGTTGTACTTGTAGTTTTGGTGAAATCATTTTTTATATAGTGAAGTACTATTACAATGATATCATATATTGAAACAATATGATACATAAAAGAAATATTATTATTTCTTCAGAAATCATGGAGTCCACTTCCCATCGGAATCTACTCGTTTATGATAGATGTTTCCAAACTGATATCTATATACGACATCATTTGGCTGAGATATCTCAAGTGCCTGATTATCTGAACAATTTCACAACATTCACAGAAGCATTCTATTAAAAGCCTCATGAGCAACGATGATACTTGCAGAATCTATATCGGCTGTTTGTATAAATTGTCTCGCTCTGTCACGTACCTCAGAGTAGTTTTCCCCTCAAGGAAAGCTCACATTATATGGGTCTGCATCTCTTGCCTGCATTTGTTCTCACAGAATTCCCTCTTTTCTGAGATGTTTATGAAGTCACTCATGTTCTCAAAATGACATCTCTTTGAGTAAGTCGTCTTGCAAGATACTGCTATGTGGAAGAGCGAGTGTATTCGCAAGTATTTTACTGGTTGAAAGTGCTCTTCCCTGCGGACTTGAAAATATTTTTTGAACCTTAGGATACACTCACTCTAAAATATGAGAAACCTGGAGAGCTTGCACAACTCATACTTGAGTAAGAGGAGAATCCTGACTTCACTGAAGCTTTCACGCTCTATTCCACTCCGTCTGACCATGACGACAAATTATTACCATTCTTTTAGAAATATGTATTATTATTCATATAATATATAATTTGTACATATATCAAATATATATTTTGGATTATCTTTCAAAAATCTCTCGCATTTTTCTATATCTCCCTATAATCAGTGAAATTATTAAATACAAATATGTTTCAGGAAATAATAGATGAAATACTCGCCCAGCACGACGAGTTTAGCGGGCAGGAACTCGAGGAAATTGCTCAGGCATACTTTGACGAGATTTCTCCAAAAATCAAAGAGGAAACCCGAATCAAGCGAACCGTGAAATATATGCGCAGTGAGTTTGAACTCACGGGAGATACTGGGCAAGATATCGTAAAAGAAATTGGCGCAAATAAGCAGTACTGACTCGAAACCATTCCCAAACATCTCTTTGAAGGAAAATCAGCCATAGCTTCAAGTCTCATAGATATACAAAATCTGAGTAAATCTATATGAGCTGAGCCACTCCTTGTAAATGCCAATCTCAAGATAAATACCAATGATAAAGTAGCGCTGATTGGGAAAAATGGAGCTGGGAAAACGACGCTTCTCAAGATGATTCTCGCAAAAGCTGGAATTTTACAGGGAGCGCAAGCAGAAGTTCTCGATTTAGAAAATATTGATGGGAGTATCGAGCTCGCATCTGGAATCAAGATTGGTTACCTCTCACAAGATCTCTTTTGGTCCGACAGCAGAAATACCCTGAAACAAGAAATGGCAAGTATCTTCCCAGATATTACGCAAAAAATAGAGAAACTGCATAGTCTGAGTGATGATGCTGAAGCGTGGGAAGAGCGAGAAAGACTTAATAAGCAGCTCATAGAATGTGACGGCTTTAAAAAAGATATTCTCAGGCAAGAAATTCTCAGATATTTTGGGATTACGGATGATCAGCTCGATTTTAATGTCCTCATGCTCTCAGGATGAGAACAGACAAAGGTACAAATCGCAAAATTCCTTATTTCAGAAGTCGATATCTTGATACTTGATGAGCCGACGAATCACCTAGATATTGATGGAATTATTTTTCTTGAGAAGTTTTGTCAGGTCTGGAAAAAAGCTATAGTATCCATCTCACATGACGTACAGTTTATCAATCATACCTGTAAGCGCATTGCTGAAATCTCAGGAAAGCAGATACATACCTATGCAGGAAACTATGATTTCTATATCACCGAAAAGCAGGAGCGATATGATAAGCAAATGCGCGACTTCACCAACCAGCAGCGAGAAATAGAAACGCAAGAAGCCTATATAAATAGATTTAGAGCCAACTCAGCAAAGGCAGCCAGCGTCCAGAGTCGCATCAAGGCGCTGGATAAGGTCGAGAGACTGCAAAAACCAGAAAATGAAACTACAGCGAAGTTTATTACTCTCCAGCCGAATCTCAGACTCCCAGAAGTGATTATGAAGCTACAGGATATCATCGTCTGATATGACTATCCGCTCGTCGTACTCCCAGAATTTATTGAGGTTCACAAACAAGATAAGATATGAATCATCGGGAAAAATGGAGCTGGGAAAACGACACTTCTCAAAACCATTCTCTGAGAGCTTCCAGCACTCTCTGGAGCAAGTCAGATTCATCCTGCTCTTAGAGTTGGGAGCTATGGTCAAGTACTTGAATGACTTGATACCAGTATGAGCATCATAGCTGAGCTGGCTAAAGAGCATGAAAATCAGCAAGATATTCGCACGATGCTTGGTGGACTCCTGATTACCTGAGATAAAGTCGAGCAAGTCATCTCTACTCTCTCTGGATGAGAACGTGCTAAGGTCGCACTTACCAAGATGCTGCTTGCTCGCCCTGATATCATCATCATGGATGAGCCAACGAATCATCTCGATATCCACTCGAAAGAGGTGATAAAACATATGCTGAAAAGCTTTGAGTGAACAACTCTGATTGTCTCGCATGACAGAGATTTGCTTGAGTCAGTCTCAAACAAGCTCTGGCTGATAAAAGATCAAACTCTCAGTCTCTATGATGAGCCAGAAAAATGATTTGAAGAAATATACTAAAAAATCCCCAGATTTGGGGATTTTTTGTATGTCCGAATATTAATTCAGAGAAAGTTTAATTTTGAGAAGTTCAAGTGAGTATATTTTTTGAACATCATCCTGAGATTTATTTTCTACTGCGTAGAGAGGAGTAAGTTTTGAATCGATGAGCGCTTCGAGCTTATCCATAAATTCTGCTTTTTTTAGCGAAGAAAAGTTCTTAGTATTATTCTCTATTTTATCCATTGTAGCTTCTAGTTTTTTCTCATAACTTGCATTTACAACAGGGAGAACCGTAGTAGGAATGAGGTCAATTCCAGAATCAATAGTATCAAATAGTACATTGTTTATGACGATACTATCTCCAATTAAGAGATTTCCAGATTTGTCTGTGTAGTTTATAATTACCGTAGCACCAACCACGATATCTTCATATTCACCGTACTGAATAGTATCTGAAATAACAGAAACTGCCGTCGTGTAGATTTCTCCATCTGCTGTTGTAATCGTGATTTGTTTTCCATCTTTTCCATTTTCTATCTGAGTAACTTCTCCTGTTACAGAATCGAATGCAATATTGTCCTGGGTAATTGTCATGATTTTATTTGTTGGTCCACTTGAAAGCGCACATTGCCAGTTCATTCAAAGATCAGCTTCATAACTCTTGTCGTATCACAGGAGTGTTCCGTCTTTGATATCAAATTCATTTTCTCAATTTGTTGCCTGCAGACAGAGCTCATTTGCATCAAGGAAATCATTTACGGTATTGTACTCAACATACATCGCACTACTTGGAGCAATAGACAGAGATAAAAGACCAGCGGTAATAACTCCAATTTGTATATGTGTTTTTTTCATAGCAGTATAGTTAAAAATAAATTGCATATACTCAAACGAGACAATAGAAATTTCGTGACAAAAAAATCCCAAAAAGGGATTTTAATTTTGATTCATCTCGGAAATTTTCTCTATATACCTATCAATTGTCTCAATAGTAATTGCTTCATTTGGATGAAATTCATTTTGTGACCTCGGAATAATGCCATGACTTTTTGCATATTCTGCATAGGTACTAAACCAATCTTTAGGGGTGATATCATTATACGTAATATAGAGTGCTCTCCTTGGAACGTTTGCTTCGTAGAAGTTCAAAATAAATTTGAGTCAGGCTCCATTTGTTACAATTCAATTTGGATTAAAATTATTGTTCGCATCACCTGAAACTATTCCCCTGTTTTTCGCATAACAGATTTGCTCAGCGTACTGAGAGCTAGAAATATCTCCAAAACAGTCACTCATTGATCAGACATTTTCTCTCATAGGGGTTGAAAGAATAAGAACTCAGAGTATCTCAGCCCTGGTAATTTCTCTCCCATCAAAAGTATCAAAAACTTCTTGGCTCAGATATCTTGCTTTTCCTTTTTCTTGAACTTGCGGTTTTTTTTCTGGAAGGACATCACGAATTTGATTCATAAAATTTCCCCCAGTTACACCAAAAAAGAATATAATAGTTCAGAGAACCATTACAGAAATACAAGAGAAATTTTTAATTTGAGTGAGTGAATCTTGGACTTTCATAAGTCACGAAGACAGAGCTCCTGTATTTTCATAAATACTCTCTTCAATAAATTTTCTGACATTATAGTTTATATTTGCAATAAAATACGAATTTTTGTAAATATGAAACGCAAGGAGTATTGGAATAAAGAGTAAAAAATATGCTGAGAAATAGGAAAGCGCTATAAATCATATACACTGAAGACAAAAAGAGATGAATTCTTTTTTAGAATCATAGCGAATATATTCTACTTCCTGCTGCTGTTTCTTTTTGAGGGTTGCGTATTTTGTAGAATCCTGAGCAAGTTTTTTATTGTGTAAATCAAATGTAACAAGCTGCGTATTATTTGCTCTGTGAATAGCGCGTGTGATATCAGCCTGACTAAAATCTTTTTCTACTGATTGATGTAATCAAAGAAAGTAATCAAATAACTCATTTGGATTTTGCTTTCGGAGATCTTGGACTCCAGCAATCCCAAGTTTAACAAGAGACTCAGAAAGTTTTGGAGTTATTCCCTCAACTCTCAGTAAATCAAAAAATGCAGTGAGATTATTAATATTCTCAACTGGTTTTCACAGTGAATCTGCGAGTATAACACGACCATAATGTGTACTTGCCTCTTTCAAAAAATCTGACTGTGAAAGGATTCAGATTTGGTTGAGTTTCTGATTTTTTATTTCCTCAGATTCATGAGAAAGAGTGGGAG
>Ga0210036_1003493_pt1 | contig 15401 bp, 14 predicted proteins | sample CryGeymeta201515_FD_185469 | JGI IMG/M metagenome (GOLD analysis project Ga0210036, IMG submission 185469) | Groundwater microbial communities from Crystal Geyser aquifers in Utah, USA - Crystal Geyser metaG 2015-15 (SPAdes) (version 2) | ecosystem: Environmental > Aquatic > Deep subsurface >...
GGGGGTTTGGTTTTGGTTAGATAGCGCAACCCATTCTGGGTTGGATGTATTTCTCAGATTGATCTTTCTACAATAACACAACCTCTTCGAGGTTGGATGGGTATTACAGGGTTGATTATGCAACAATAACGCAACCTCCCGACATTTCAGTCGGGACAGGCTATTCAGGGTTGGTTTTTATGGATTGGTTGTTTATATCATAATTGATTTATAAATATTAGGTTGCGTTGCACCTTGGGGTTTTGCTACAATACTGCAACTCTTTCAGGGTTGATTTGGTTTTCAAAGGATGTTTTCGCTGTGTTTGGATAGCGCAACCTCCCGTTATTTCAGTCGGGACAGGTTCTTCGAGGTTGATTTTATAATTTGAAATTGTTTTTTATTGGCTAAGATAGCGCAACCCAGACAGGGTTGCTGCTATTGTAGTAAATGGTTAATATATAGGATATCAACCCCTACCTGCTGTCGCAGTCAGGCGGGCAGAATGGGTTGTGCTATTATTGGATAGTGGTTGGTTTGGGGTTAAGTGTGGGTGAGGAGGTTTCTCGTTGTTCCTCCTCTTCCTAAAGTAAGACAGGTCTACCTATGGGTAGATAAATCTTCCTAAAGTAAGACAGGTCAAAAAGACTGGTGGGTTGGTACAACCTATTGGGTTTGTTTTGATGATGGATTGGTAGTTGTTTTGGGGTGGGATGTTAAAAAGGGGTTGTAAAATCATATAAGTCGTCACGCGAAAGGTATCTCGACTTACTTCGACAGGGCTCCCTTCGGCAGGCTCCCTTCGGCAGGGCTCCCTTCGGCATGGTTCGACAGGCTCACCACAAGCGCTCAGGGCATCGCAGGGCATCGCAGCACAAGCCGCTCGATGACCAATTCGCGCGACAGCGGTGTTGGTTCCTATAAAGTGATTATTTACTGTTTTGAACGAATTCAAGCAGGTCGAGTTTTACTATTTCCCAGTGTTTTCCTCTTAAGCAGATGGGTTCAAAGTCTTCGTCGGGATGGCTGAATTCGGTGAGTTTTTCGATGAGGTCTGCGGTATTGTGTGTGAAAGGGTGTCGTTTTTGGTGTAATTCGATTAGCCTGGGAAGGGCGAAATCTCTCATTAATTCGTGTACATCCCAGAAATCTTTTTTACGACTTCCTCTGCTAATTACATCCATTTTCATGGCCATTATTTCACTGATTGTTGCCAGACGAATGCCGTTGTTCAGGATATAGTTTTCTAAAAAAGCGTCAGTGTAATACAAATCCAGTTTTATTGTATCGTTTTCGTTTGGTCCAATGAAATATGTTTTACCAAAAGCAACAGGCCCATTGGATGTGGTGTAATAATAGCTGAATTTTTTGCGCAGATACGCTTCAAAAAGGTTAAAATCCAATGAATTGTAGTCTGCATCTGTAAAAAGGTCTATATCAACCGAGATGCGATGCCCCAATTGGAGGCTTAATGCGGTGCCACCAACCAGTCTGAAGGGGTTGAATAAAGGCTCAGACATGAGTTGGTTAAGGGTGCTGAGCAAAAGGGGACTTGTTGTATTGTAAAACAATTTATCCATTGCTCTGTAAAGCTAATGTGATGGTTTCTTTACCGTAAAAACGGATGATTTCATCTTTTTCTGTTTGGTTTCCTTTGTCAAAGACCCTTTTGATTACTGCGTTTTTGTGTTTTTGCCAGTCGATTTTATCCATACTGGTATCCCAGAAGAGTGTTTTGCGTAGAACAGTCAAGTCGGGTTTTGGCTGTTGGGTGCTGTTTTTGATCACCGCTATTTCATGGTAAACCTGTAGTATCATCAGGATACCTTCTTCAAGTCCGAGTGCTTTTTCAGCTTTGATAGCCAGGGCGGTGTTCATTCCGCGTCGGCCTTTTGTGATGGCCACGATGGTTTGCGGGTGTTCATTTATTTGGGTGGCGAATTGGTTTTTTTTCAACTTTCTTCGCTTTAATTCCCTGTCGAGAATAAAACCCGGATGGATTCCTTTTATTGTTTCCAGATGCTGTAACATGGCACAAAAGTAAACAAATTTGTTTGTTTTTTGAGGTTTTTTGAGGTTTTTTGAGGTTTTTTGGTTTTTTAGAGTGGTTGGTTGGAGGGGAAATGATTGGTTTAGTGGGATGTGTGGGTGAGGGGGTTTCTCACGCTTCGCGTTCTGCCTTCAGCAGACAGGTCGAAATGACGGGTGGGTTGATACAACCTATCGGGTTTGTTTTGATGATGGGATTGATTGTTGTATTGGGGTGGGATGGTATGGTTTTCAAAGGATGTTCATAGGTAGCGCAACCCTGAAGGCCACTTCGTTGGCTTGGTTCGTCTTGTTGCTTCATTGCATACCTTGCTTGTCTGATGCCTGATTGATATGACGACCTGGGTTATCTGCTGAAGGCTGTCAGGCTTGCCCTCAAACTATAAAGCTCAAGATATAAAAGACAGAGACACTATTTAATTATTTGGTTGATCTTATGGATTAATTCCTGATATTTAGCATTGTTAAGGCTTGATACTTTACCTTTGATTAACCGTTGCTCCAAAACAAATATTTTATGAAACCGAATATAGCTTTTCGCTGGTAGATTTTCAGTTACATCTTTATTGGTAAGTGAGATGCTGAGGTTATCCTGTTTCAACTTTGAAGTGATCTGAACAATCATTATATCGCCAGTCTGATGAACTTTTTCATTCGATATAACAATTGCCGGACGTAGTTTGTAGCCTTTATTGTCGGTAAATGGAACAGGAATGATAACAATATCCCCTTTTGTAAATTTCATTCAAGTGCATTTTTTAGTTTATCTATTGCCCAGTTATCCCAAATATCATCTTCTTCGCTGCTCCATTCTTTTTTGAGCGTGCTTTCGGACAATACAACAAAAGGAACTTCTTCCTTTTCTTCAACCAGTTTAATGCTTTTTACGTCGTCAAGTTGTAATAAAAGCTTTTTAAGAAAGACTGCTGATTGTTTACTTTTTGGTGTTATTACTATTTGTTGCATTTTTTAAAATTTATGTCAAAGATAGGTAAAAATACACGAAAGATTATTTTTTTGGCTCGCTTATTTATAAGTTGCAGCCCCGCATAAATGACGGAACAAACGCAACGGTAATATTAAAAATTGCGATTTTATTTGGGGTGGTTGGTTGGGGTAGACACCTCGGCATCTCGGCTCCCTTCGGCAGGGCTCCCTTCGGCATGGTTCGACAGGCTCACCACAAGCGCTCAGGGCATCGCATTTCGGCAGGCTCCCTTCGGCAGGCTCCCTTCGGCAGGCTCAGGGCATCGCAGGGCATCGCAGGGCATCGCGGTGCATCGCAGGGCATCGCAGGGCATCGCAGGGCATCGCGGTGCAAGCGTGATGGTGAGGGGGTTTCTCGTCGTTCCTCCCCTTCCTGAAGTAAGGTAAATCTTCCTAAAGTCAGGCAGGCAGGCAGGCTCAATTCTTGGGGGTTCCAGCCCGGTGGTGATTTGTGGTGGGGGTTTGGTTTTGGTTAGATAGCGCAACCCATTCTGGGTTGGATGTATTTCTCAGATTGATCTTTCTACAATAACACAACCTCTTCGAGGTTGGATGGGTATTACAGGGTTGATTATGCTACCTGGCAGTAGAACTACCTGGTGGCAGATCTACCTGGTGGCAGACAGGCAGGCAGGCAGGCCCAATTCTTGGGGACTCCAGCCCGGTGGTGATTTGATGTGTGGGTTTGGTTTTTTATAAATATTACCGGTGCGCTGCACCTATCGGGTTCATTAATCATTGGGGTTCTATAAATATTAGCGGTGCTCTGCACCTTGTTTTATTGCAAATATGGGTTTTTCTATAAATGGCGGGACAAGTGCACGGGTAATATTGGTTTTTCGAATTTATTTTGGGTGGGTGTTAGATGTTTTTTTGCCCCCAACCTCTACCTGGCAGTAGAACTACCTGGTGGCAGATCTACCTGGCGGCAGACAGGCAGGCAGGCAGGCAGGCAGGCCCAATTCTTGGGGACTCCAGCCCGGTGGTGATTATCTGTTTTGGTTAGATAACGCAACCCTGAAGGGGTTGCTGCTATTGTAGTTAGTATGGTTTTAAGAAGGGATTTCAACCCCTACCTGCTGTCGCAGTCAGGCAGGCAGAATGGGTTGTGTTATTTTTTGGTAAGTGATTGTTTAGGGATGAAGTGAAGGTTAGGGGGTTTCTCGTCGTTCCTCCTCTTCCTAAAGTAAGACAGGTCGAAAAGACGGTTCCTTTAATTGAACCTACCGGGTTGGTTTTGATGATGGGGTTGGTAGATGTTTTGGGGTGGGATGTTTTTCGCTTTTGCTTGATCCCGCCAGCAGAGCTGTGGGACAGGTCAAAAGCTAGCAAAAATCAAGTGTGAGCGATGCTATCTACCCGCACTTAAACAGCGGAAAACTAAGTGGGAAAGGTTTGTTTATTTGTTGTTTTTTGGCTGGTTTTAAAAAATCCGGGGGGGTTTGCTTGATGTGCGTTCCAGAATATCTGGAATGGCAAATAGCGCTATGATAGCCAAGCCTTTCTGTGGCTACCCACATGGGATATTTAGTACAAAAACCCGAACAGCCAAAGCGGTATCATATTAGCATAACCTGTTTCGATATCATCTTTGGCAATAAATGAATATTCGATGTCTTTTAGTTGGGTCTTTCCTTTGTTCTTTCCTCCTACTTCAACTAAGTATTGATTATCAACATAGAAATCGGCTGTTTTTGGGTATTTGACCGGTAATACATACCGCACCTGGTTTAGAAAAAATGTTTCGCGGATTGTGCCAGGGCTCACAAGTTGTTTATCAATGGCATGCATCAGGTTGGTGTTGTTCAAATATATTTTTGCAGGCTTGTTTAGAATTTTATTCCCCACTGCACGCGCCCCTAAAGTTGTAATTAATTCAGCCTTCTCCAGGTAATTAAGATAACCTATCAGGGTTCGCTGGTCGGCTATATATAATTCGGAGGCCGTATTGCTCAAATTAGGCGTGTAAGGAACCGTGGATGAAACGGCAGCAAGCAATTGTTTGATTTTATGCGCAGTTTCCTGCGTTATTTCGCTCACATAGGGTATATCTGTATCTATGATCACATTGATAATATCGCCCAGGCGTTGAGAAAAACTTTCGGGTGATTCGTTATAGAAAGGATAATAACCGTTTATTAAATACGTCTGAAATTGCGGTAGGATTTTATTTGCTTGCAAATTTCTGAGGCAATTTCTAAATGATTCTCAATAATATTGGGGAAACTGAATTTTCTAAATTCTCCCTTGCGGTTGTAAATCAAGTATTCGCGCAGTGATAAACCGTTGAGAAGATAGGAAGTTTTTCGCCGACTTAAGTCGCCAGCACTTTGGTAGAGTTGTAAAATAGAAGAGCCTGAATAAACCAGTTTTAAGTTGGGCATGGCATCGTAAATATTTTTTATTTCCTGAGCCCAGTCGTTTTGTTTATGTTTTTGAGGATATTTATGCACCTCGTCAATAAACAAGATTTCGCCTCCATGCTTTTGAAATTTATCTGCAATGTCGAACAGATTATTCTTGTAGAAGAATGGAAGATCGGCTGAAAAATAAAGGACATTATTTCCGTTTTCTTGTTCTTCTTTCGCTTTTTGAAGCATTAGGGTAGTTTTACCAACCCCCCTTGAGCCTTTAATTTCGATCAGGCGGTTGTTCCAGTTTATTTCAGCATAAAGTCCCCGCTTAAACTCAACACTTACCTTTTGAATTAACCGATTGCTTATTTCGAAAAGTTGATCCATGGTTTTTTCTTCAAAAATACAATTATTTGTAATTGATTACATATTATTTGTTGATATTTTGTAATCTAATCCTATTTATTTGTTGATCTGTCTCCCGCTGGTCGCCAGACAGGTTTGTTGATCTGTTGACCTACCTCTTTTCAGTCGGTAGGCAGGTTTGTTGATCTGTTGATCTGCCTCTTTTTAGTCGGTAGGCAGGTTTGTTGATTTGTTAAATGTTAGCTTGTTAGTTTGTTAGTTTGTTGATGATGGGGTTGGTATTTGTTTTGGGTGTGTATTGGGGAAGTGGTTGGTCTGGGTGGACACCTCGACGCTGCTCGGTGCAAGCGTGATGGTGAGGGGGTTTCTTGTCGTGCCTCCCCTACCTAAAGTAAGACAGGTCGAAAAGACTGGTGGATTGATACAACCTATCGGGTTTGTTTTGATGATGGGATTGATTGTTGTTTTGGGTGGGATGTTAAAAAGGGGTTGTAAAATCATATAAGTCGTCACGCGAAAGGCATCTCTACTAACTTCGACAGGGCTCCCTTCGGCATGGTTCGACAGGCTCACCACAAGCGCTCAGGGCATCGCAGTGCAAGCCGCTGGATGACCAATTCGCGCGACAGCGGTGGGTTTTGTTAGATAGCACAACCTCCCGACATTTCAGTCGGGACAGGCTATTCAGTGTTGGTTGTATTTCTCAGGTTGAACTTTCTACAATAACGCAACCCATTCTGGGTTGGTTGTATTTCTCAGGATTATGCTACTACAATAACACAACCTCCCGACGATGCTGTCGGGACAGGTTCTTCGAGGTTGGATGGGTAATACAGGGTTGATTATGCTACAATAGCGCAACTTCCCGACATTTCAGGCGATACAGGCTATTCTGGGTTGGTTGATGGATTGGTTGTTTTTTGTTTGTCGTTTTGGGGGGTGTAATCAGTGATCGAGGAAGGAGGATTTGAGGGGGCTAGTTTTGATTTGTTTTGTGGTGGGTTCTTTGGTGGAGCCAAGGGTATTAGCGTTGCGTCTTTTGCAGATATACACCGGAATATAACTCAGGATGAGTGCCAGTGAAATTATTATGGCTCCAAGTATATAAATATTCAGGTTTTGCAGGAGCAGGGCCAGGAGGATAAAGCCGGCATTGGTAATGATCAGTATGGTTGTAGCTTGTATATGACTTTTGCGCAAGGCCAGCAGCCTGTGGTGCACGTGCAGCTTATCGGCTTTAAAGGGGGATTGCCCTTTTGAAATGCGTATGATAAATACACGCAGGGTATCGAACATAGGCAGGATGAGGATTGCAAAACTTATGACTGGTGAGCCATTAATGGCATAGGGACTGTTGATTGTGGCATTGAGCTCATTGAAACGAATCATGAGCACAGCTATAAAAAATCCAAGTGTAAGCGAGCCGATATCACCCATGAAGATTTTGTTTTTCTTAGAAAAAACATTGAATCGGAAAAAAGCTGCCAGTGATCCAAAAAGTGCAAATGACAGCACCGAGAGCTGGGTGTGGCCAATCAGAAAAAACCAAACACCAAAGAAACCAACAACCAACATGCCAATGCCAGAGGCGAGGCCATCAATCCCGTCAATCAGGTTGAATGCATTGATGGTAACAATGATCACAAAAAGGCTGATCAACATGCTGGGCAGGTATCCAATTTCGTGAAAACCTAAAAAACCATGCAAATCAGTGAAACGAACATGTCCCAGGTCGATAATAATGGCAGCGGCAACAATCTGCCCCAGTAGTTTTTTTAATGGTGATATACTGAGGATATCATCTTTGAGACCTATAAAAAAGATGATGATTGAGGCTGCTATGATGAACTGAATATAGCCAATGCTCGCGATACTAACGAAGAGCATACTCGAAATAATCAAACCGGCATAGATGCCCATCCCTCCGAGTGTGGGTGTACTTATGGTATGAGATGTGCGTCCGTTGGGCTCATCGTAGAGGTGCTTGGCTTTGGCCACCGCGATGATGGATGGTATTGAGAGCAGGGTAATGAAAAAAGCTGTCAAACAACTAACTGCCAGAAGAAGTAGGGGATGATTTTGTAAAGCTGACAACATGTTGGTGTTTTTGATTGGATTTTTTAGCTTCTGAGGGCAAAAGTAAGTAATTTAATGCATTTGTTGTTTAGGCATGTTAAAAATATTTTTTTAGGGATAATTTGAGCCATGAAGGCATTTTTTAATTTTATAATTATTTAAACATGAATTGTTTGTACGAAGTCGTTTAGGTTGAAAGTCTTGTTTTGACAGGCTTGCTTTATGGCCATCATGGGATATTGCGACAGCAAGCGTTTCAATTTTGGTAAACTTGCTGATGTATGGGTGTTGAAACGAAGCTTTTCGATGAGGCTGAACTCCCTAAGCTCATGCATGCGATGATCAAGATCGCGGGGATGAAAATACAACATATGGTAGTTGCCTGTGCGGAGTTTATGCTGGATAAAGCTTTCGGGAAGCAGCCTGAAGTAACCACTACCGGCATAAGGGATGGGATGTTGTAATAGTTTAAAAGCGCTAACCGGAAAATAGATCAGGCCTTGCTCCTGAAGCCTGAAAGGCTGGTTGGGCAAAATTTGGCCATGGTAAGGCATGCCGGATAAAACAGAGCTATCGAACCGGATGCCAAGGCGCAAAAGTTCTTCCTGGCCGTATCCTTCGGTTGGGAAAAGGGTGAAAGCCGGTGCGCGGTAGGCTATTACTTTTTGTCCGGTAATGTCTTCCAATGTCAGGATATTTTGCTTCAGGTCTTCGCTAAAAGCCTTACGACTTTGCTTATGTACTTGTTGGTGCCAGAAAGAATGTGCGGCTATTTCATGGCCTGCAGCCTGAATCTCTCGGATGAGGCCGGGTTGTTTTTTTGCAATCCATCCCAGGCAAAAAAAAGTGGCATTGCTTTTCTGATTATGGAGGGTATGGAGTAAACTATGGGTAATTTCGGGAAGCATAGGCCTGAGCGCGTCCCAGCGGTTTCTTGTTAAAAGTGGATTTCGCGAAAAAATATGAAACCATTCTTCGTAGTCGATTGTGAGCAGGTGCATGTGTGGTAAATAAGATGCAAACTTAGGAAAAAAGGGTGAGGTGTTTTTGGAAATAAAGAACCTCGGGAGTCGGAGGACTGGCAAGAAGGCTTGGGATTTTAGCATGAGGGGGGCTGGCAGCTTATTTCGTTTTGTTTTTTGAGGAAGGAGTGTATTAAAGAGATTATTTTTACGTTAATAAGAATTAATCTAAATGTTAAGATTTATTTGGTAATATGTTTAATAGTTTATATTATTGTAGCCGGAAGGACGCTTATTACTCACTTAAAAATGATGGAGTATGTTATTAATTGTAGTAAGCTTGGTTGTGCTTATGGTTGTTGTTGTTCCTTTTCTTCAGCAGAAGGAAGAGCGGCACGAGCAATATTAATTGGAGAAGAACAAGCATGCAAATAAGGTTTATTTATTTAGCGTGACTCTGAATTAATTGTACGCTATGCCATGAAATTGTTTGTTGAACAGTAGCTGTTGACAAAACGAATACCATTAAGTGGATTTATTACGGGATGCGCTGCATAGGCAGCTGGTATCTATAGTAAATCTCCTTGATTCGTAACAGTTGGTTAAACGAAATCAGTGCTTGGTAAGCCATGGTACAACGCCACTAATGGTCGCCTGATCGGGCGGCCATTAATGGTTTATAGGGAGGATATTTCAATAATCTATATCCTGAAATTTCTGCACCTCTTGATTTTAAATACTACGCAAGCCCTGTAACCAGCCATACAGGATTGAACGCGAACATTATTGTACAAGTACCAGAATTTATGGACAGACTAAGCAGGGATGCATGATAATACCATAGTGATAAGACATACAGTTCGATGTTAGCATTTCCCTGCTTCTGTTTTTCAGTATGCAATAAGTAAGAGCTTTTGAATAGTTGAAACTAAGGCGTTTTTTTTGCTTTTGACTGCAGGCACTATTTATTTTGAGCGATCGATGCGTAAAATAAGGCATAAATTACATGGTAAACCATTATGCAGGTTTTTTGCAAAGAGTACATTATTGTAGTGGCACAAAGGATACTAAGCGTGCTAAGAAATGCTAAACAACTGATATATAGTGACTTTTATGTAAAAATGCTAATAATAGCAAAAAGTACGCCAAACGACAAATTAATTCTCAAAATAAAATTAACAATGGTTGAATAATTTATAAAAATCCTTGATATTGTTGGTTTAGCGGACTTATTAACAACTATTCGTTGAAAACTACCTACCGGGTGTAATATCTTACTTTCTTATATTTGCACTGTGATTCAAGCGGATATTGTTTCCAACAGGAATCACAAGTGTTTCTTTGAAATCGTGGAATTATCAAGTGTTGTTCGGGTGGATTTTTGCCGAACAGTTAAACCTCAAAAAAATGTCTGTTTGGTCGGTTGCAGCATGACGTTATTAACAATACGGAAATCTGTTGCCGGATGCTGGATTTTAAGGGTGCTGATACCCGGAATGTTCGTTTCTAACCACCTCTTGTTGTCAATGCCATTAAAAAACTTGAACGAAACATTCGAAGATCTGGCGATATGTCCGGCCAATTGATATCGGGACATTTTTTTAATTCAATGCCTATGATGGCAAATGACCTGGCCATGGCTGGCCATAATAAAAAGCCAAATGGAGGTTTAACTGTTCATCAGCTTTATGCTGAGGTGGCTCACCCTAAGCAGCCCGGAACGTATTGTTTAACTCATAATGCTTTTGCCTTATGTTAAAATACTCAATTATTGAGCGTGTTAATCCAAGAGATTTGGATGCACCGCGTAAGTTTTACGCCGTAAAGCAAAATCAGGGAACAGTTAGCGTACGCGATCTGGCCCGACGAATCAGTCGCGAGACAATGCTCGGCCTTGTTGAAACCAACGGGGTGATAGAGGCATTGCTTGCAGCCGTGCCGGCTTTGCTGGCAGAGGGAAAGCTGGTAAGTTTGGGAGAGTTCGGTTCGTTCCGACTGACCATCAATAGTGATGGTACAGAAACCCCTGAGGCATTCAACGCTTCTTTTATCAAGGGGTCTAAGATTCATTTCCGTGCCGGGAAAGAATTCGCAGACGTCCTGAGGCTCGTTGAATACTCCAGGGTTGATAATTCCTGATTTAGTTAACCTGAAAAGGCGTGTCAAATGTACACGCCTTTTCTTTTTTTGTCAAACTTTTTAACAAAAAATTGTAATACAAAAATCAGCTAAAACATTGTAAACCAATGATAATAAATGTATTAATGTCATTTGGTATTTTGTGGACCAGTAAACTTTTGTTTAAAATACCGCAATATTTTGGTGGATTTTTATGGTTTTTGGTACATTTTTATACAGTTTTATAGCATTTCTTGTTAGTTTTTTTGTTTTTGTGTGTTATTAGGTTAGTTTTTTTGTTTTTTGAAGGATTGGCAAAAAATGAAAAGTAAATCCTGAATGCTTGCGGTAGTTAAAAATGAATGCTTGCTTTGATAGTTGGATGAGGTATGCGACGTAGTACCGAGCCAAGAATTTTGATGGAAATTGATGGAATTTTGTGGATTTTAATGTAATTTCTTGTTTTTTCCTGGTTTTCTTTTTCTTTAACATTACAAATAAGCGGTGCTTATTTTTCTATCACATCTCCAAATGATTTTGAGGCGACCTTTTTCTTTAGGTTTGGTTTTCGATCGAGAACTTCAACCTTAGCGCTCAATTAGACATGAACTTTTGGTAGATTTCTACATGACTGATAATCAATGTATAAAAACGATTTAGACAGTGCGTTAAATTCAAGCGCATAAATTGACCAACTTATGCACTTGAATTGACTAACTTATGCGCTTGAATTGATTAAAAGATGCGCTTGAGTTTTGAAGCTTGTTTATACTCATTTTTGTTGAAATGGTGAAATGGTTTGGGGTGATGGTTGGTTTAGGTTGAAGTGATGGTTGGGGGTTTCTCACGCTTTGCATTCTGCCTTCAGCAGACAGGTCGAAATGACGGGTGGGTTGGTAAAATAGTATGGGTTATGATAACGTGATTGGTAATTGTTATGGGGTTTTTAGAGGTGTAGGTGTTATAATATAGGGGCGGAGCCATGATATCTTTATTTTGGGTGGTTGTTAGATGTTTTTTGCCCCCAACCTCTACCTGGTAGTAGATCTACCTGGCGGCAGATCTACCTGGCGGCAGACAGGCAGGCAAGCAGGCAGGCCCAATTCTTGGGGGCTCCAGTCCGGTGGTGGTTTGTGGTGGGGGTTTGGTTTTTTATAATATTACCGGTGCTCTGCACCTATCTGGTTCTTTAATTATTGGGATTCTATAAATATTGGCGGTGCTCTGCACCTTGTTTTATTGCAAATATGGTTTTTTTCGATAATTGACTGGGGAAGCGCACGGGTAATATTGATTTTTCGAATTTATTTTGGGTGGGTGTTAGATGTTTTTTGCCCCCAACCTCTACCTGGCAGTAGATCTATCTGGCGGCAGATCTACCTGGCGGCAGACAGGCAGGCAGGCAGGCCCAAAATTGGGGGCTCCAGCCCGGTGGTGATTTGTGGTGGGGGTTTGGTTTTGGGAAACAATAAGCTTGAGCATTATTTATATGCGAGTGTGAGCAAGAGCATTAAATATTTAGGGGCCCCGCATGAATGAAAAATGATGAATGAAGAATGAAAAATGTCTGTAGGTCTGAAAGTCAGCCAAAAGCTATAAAAAAGAAGTGTGAGTTTGAGCAAGAGTAGTGAGGATAGTATTGATTGAAAAATGTTTTGGGATGTCTTTTAAAGGGGCCCCGCATGAATGACGGGGCAGGCCGCCCTGACATCTTTATTTTGGGTGGGTGGTAGATGATTTTTTTGCCCCCAACCTCTACCTGGCAGCAGACAGGCCCAAAATTGGGGGCTCCAGCCCGGTGGTGGTTTGAAGTGATGGTCTGTTTTGGTTAGATAGCGCAACCCAGAATGGGTTGCTGCTATTGTAGTTAGTGTGGTTTTAAGAAGGGATTTCAACCCTGAAGGGGTTGTGTTATTTGGGGGAGGTGGTTGGTTTGGGGTTAAGTGTGGGTGAGGAGGTTTCTCGTCGTTCCTCCTCTTCCTAAAGTAAGACAGGCCTACCTAACGGCAGACAGGCCTGTCTACTGCCAGGTAGATCTACCTATCGTTAGACAGGTCTACCTATCGTTAGATAAATCTTCCTAAAGGAAGACAGGTCGAAATGGCGGGTGGGTTGGTAGAACCTTCGGGTTTGTTTTGATAATGGGGTTGATTGTTGTTTTGGGGTGGGATGTTAAAAGGGGTTGTAAAATCTATAAGTGGTCACGCGAAAGGATTACCCTCGGTGAGACAGTTCGCGCGACAGCGGTGGGATTCAAGGATTTGAAGATTGTTGATTTGTTGATTTGAAGATTGTTGATTTGTTGATCTGTTGATTTGTTGATCTGTTGATTTGTTGATCTGTTGATTGGTTGAGGTGGAATGTTAGCTTGTTAATTAATTTGTTAGTTGTTGATTTGTTTATGGGTTTACGGGTTTAAGGGTTTAAGGGTTTACGGGTTCAAGGGTTTAAGAGTTGTTGATCTGTCTCCCTCTGGTCGCCAGACAGGTTTGTTGACCTGCCTCTTTTCTGTCGGCAGGCAGGTTTGTTGAGGATGATTTATAAACGAATCAACTTTTTCTTAGGTCTTTGATCTGGAGGTTTGCAGTGTTGTAGTGACTTCATCTATAATCCTTTGGGCTGTTTTTACCGGGAAAGCTGTTAATTTTGCAAGCTCGATGCAATCTTTTAATGCTGGCTTGCCTTTGCCGTTGATGGTGGTTGTGTGGTTGTTGTTGAATCCGACTGAAGGCAGGAGATCATAGCCCGGAGATAGCTTCCAGCTATGATCGTGGTAAATGAAGGAAAAGTTTTTTGCATGGTCGTCTTTATTGCCTATAGCGATGTTAAAAACCATTAGCCTGAACATCTTTTCTACTTCGTTGAAGTCTTTGGTCAATGCCATGGTTGCTTTGAGCAGGTCGGTATAATCGAGCGATGGGAGGCGATGACTGGCATAAAGCAAGCCTGCAGCGCTATGTACATGGATTCGTTGGCCGTCCAAGCGATCGAATCGCTTTACACCAAAATATTTTCCATCAAACAAATGGGTTTCGGGGATTTCGATCCCACATTTTACGGCTAATTGTGCATAGTGGTATTCAATGGCACCCACTTGTTCGGGGTCAACAGATGCCCTGAATTTGATCAGCCATTCTGTTCCTTCAATATTCACAAGCACTTTTGGTCTTGCACCGCCAGAGGAACCTGCTTTTTCGAAAATTTCACCGAGGGCAGCGGAAGTATCAGCATGAAGAATCTTCGCCACCTCATTGGCGTAGTAATCAAGCGGATGGTTTAATTCAACATTTGGCAGATCATTTTGGGCCGGATGGTAAGACAATGCCCCCATACCATGATTACCCACAAGACTGAGCCTGTCAATGACGGTAAATTCAGCCGGATTCAATCCTTTTTCTTTCAGCCAGCGATCGGTAAGCAGCATGCCCCAACCATCAGGAAGACTGTCGTTAAACACGCCAAAAAGTCCATTGAAAGGTTCTGCCCTGCCGGTAAAAACCCCGCTTTTCAGGGGAAGGTAAAAGGGTGATATGGAAAATCCGTTGCTTATCCATTCGGATTCATACTCGAACACGCAACGCCTGTCGGGGGCAAGTGCCAGCCGGCCAAGCTTTTGGGTTCTATAGTAAACATCCAGTGATTTTGGGTGCTTAAACATTGCGACTGCCCCTTTCACGTGTTTTTGTTTTCGATAGCTTTAACACTTCATCGATGCTTTGGTATTGTCTTTTGGCAAACAATTGTTCAAATTCTTCAGTGGCATCCAGCACCAAAGCAAGCATTATGAGGTGTTTTAATGATATTCAAAGCTGTTTTCAAAACGTTTGAGCGTGCCCAGACTTACACCGGATTTGGTTGCAAGTCCTTTTTGAGTGAGGTTGAGTTCAAGACGGCGATCACGTAAGCGCAATGCAATACCTTTTAGTATTGAAGCGGTATTGAAAGCATCGAGTACAAATTCATTATCGGCTAACATATTAGACATTAATGATTAATTATTTTTTAGTAGCTAAAATAATAACTATTGCAAAGGTAGTGTTTTTTTTTGACGGTTGGAAGGAAAAAGGTCTGAAAGTCGACATCTCGACTTACTTCGGCATGGTTCGACAGGCCTGTCGGCAGACAGGTCTACCTATCGGTAGATAAATCTTCCTAAAGGAAGACAGGTCGAAATGACGGGTGGGTTGGTAGAAGCTATCGGGTTGGTTTGATGATGGGGTTGGTAAACGTTTTGGGGTTTGTAGGGTTTTTGTTTTGGTTAGCTATAAGGTGCAGCGCACCGATAATCTTTATTAGCAATGGATAGCATCAAAAGAATGAGGTGCAGCCCCGCACTATGCGGGGGTAATATTAAAAGTTGCGACTTTATTTGGGGTGGGGGTTAGATGGGTTTTTTTGCCCCCAACCCCTTCTATGTTGTAAGTCAAGTTTTATTTGAATTATTTTTTTTCTTAAATTGTACAACTAATTCATTTTATGTTTATTAACTTTGTTGTTGTAAAGAGGAAGA
>Ga0210036_1003494_pt1 | contig 15392 bp, 14 predicted proteins | sample CryGeymeta201515_FD_185469 | JGI IMG/M metagenome (GOLD analysis project Ga0210036, IMG submission 185469) | Groundwater microbial communities from Crystal Geyser aquifers in Utah, USA - Crystal Geyser metaG 2015-15 (SPAdes) (version 2) | ecosystem: Environmental > Aquatic > Deep subsurface >...
AGTCGTATCCGATTTCTCCCGATGTGTTCCTGTTTCTGAGTGGGAGACGGGATGGGGCATTTCGGGTCATTCCGGTGACGTCGAATTCGGGTCTCCTTGTCTCACGTTCCCTTCGGCTGGCTCTGAACAGTCGACAAAAATAAACGAAATAAATGAGTAGTGATAGGCTACTCGTCTCTACGCTACTACTACTCTAGCTACTACTACTGCTACATGTAGTAGTCTACTGTCTACTGCAGCACTCTCTCCTGTACTCCTCAGACTCTACCCTCCTCTCCCAAACGGTGGCATCGGGCTTTACACAGACACGAAGCGTTAGCTTCGCATTTTCAATTACGTAGTTTAACTTCCAAAGGGGAAAAAAGATCACTTACTTACAGTACATCTTCTTCATTTATTACGTGCTTGTACTACGATTCTACGATGCTGTCTTACAATTCGAAAACATGCTCGATCGTTCTGATAGGCATCCTTGTCATAATATCATCGACGAGCTGTGCGGCTGCTGCACCACCGGAACGCTTTCTACCCATTCACCATCGCAAAATTGCTTCCTCTACCACTCCTGCTGTTTTTCGAAGATCTCATTATTTGAACGTCAATGCTGGTGAAATAATTACACAACAATCTGTCGATTCTTCTTCGGCTACGACAACAACAACAATAACAACAACTAGTACTACCCTCGAAACCTCTACTCCAACCAGCAATCGACTACTGACGATTCGAGGTGGAGCGGTGGCTACTGCTACTACTACTACTATCAATTCCAGCAAGAACAAATTATCCAATCTCCAGGAACGGACCTTATCGGCTGCTATAATGCTTGGTGGATTAATTTTGTGGATCGATACCTTTCGCGAAAAGGGTATGATCTTTTTGGTCCTGGTCGTGCAAATTGGATTGTTTCGAGAGGCTACCGATGTCGTCTTGCCACATCCCGAATTTCGACTCGGTAACAGTGTCAGCAACAGCAACAACAACAACGGCAACGCGTCCAGAACAAAGACCAATCGTTCACTATTACAACCTACGTCATCTATTAAATGGTGGTGGTACGTGGCGTACGAATTGGCATTGGTAGGTCCACGCTTATTGTCGACCAAACGAGATGGCAGTGTCTTGATGTCGGCACGATCCATTTATTTGTGCTCGTTTATGATGGTAGCATTGGGAATTGTGAGTTTTGTAGTAACATTGAACAATACCATTGCCTTTTCGTACGAATTCCAAATGGCTCTGCAAGAACTGGCCTCCTATCATCTGGCCATTGTCTTCACGGTTGTTCCTGCCAGTTTTTGGATCGCTACCATTCAAGATTATGGAATGAAATGGGTCTTGTATTCCCTCTATTTGGTCATGATCAACGATACCATGGCGTACGTATTTGGTGCTACGTTTGGCAAACATCCCTTATTACCAACAATTTCGCCCAAGAAGACATGGGAAGGATTTTTTGGGGCACTGGTGTCCACCATGGGCGCCAGCATTTTATTATGGAAAAAGATGGGCTTTGTCGAAGTCCCCTCTGGAACCGCCATCAATCATGCCCTTATCATTGCAGCGTATTGCTCCATCTTGGCACCTTTTGGAGGGTTCATGGCGTCTATTACCAAACGTGCTTACGGCAAAAAAGATTTTTCCAATTTGATTGCAGGTCATGGCGGATTTGTGGATCGTCTGGATTGTCAACTCATGACAGCGCCCTTCATTTACTTATACCTGTGTCGCTTTGTACGACCCTTTAAACACTAGCTAGTAGTTACTTGCTTCAGCACAAGTTACAAATGCAGTCATACTGACCCTGCTACTAATAGTAGCTACTGTACTGTACTCGTTGTCGATTGTTGCCCGCAGTCGCTTCACAAATAATTCACAATGGAGCTATGGAAGTTTCGACGGTGCATGCAGCTGTGACGTCATGATCATGATTTATTCTGCGTTGAGTCACGCGCGTACGTTTCGACGAGAAAGATACATGCACACACGAATGCAATTTGACACGTATCGATGGCAGTTCTGCTGTGTGGCTTGGAGGCGTCCAGAGCGGAAGACCACAAGAGGTCTACTACAGTGCAAGGATACGTAGGTCGAATCTATTGGAACATCTCTCGGCATGTTCGTTCGTTTCTGCCATCCTCATAATTTTTTAATAATTTTCGAGTAGAAGTTATTTATAATACAATATATAAAAGATGAGAATTGCTGCTGCCATTACTCTTCTCGCCGTGTCGGCCTCTGCATTTGTTCCTGCTTCTTTCACTGCCACGAAGGATGTTGCTTTCACCTCCCCTGCTTTGGCTCGTGTGAATGGAGAAAGGTACGTTTGCCGTTGTCATTTTCTTTTTATTTGGTTCTATATTGGTTACCATGATACCATTATTTATCATCTTAAAAATAATTTTGGGGAAACCATGACAGACAACGTTTAATTTACGTATTCTCACATGATTCATAATTCGTTATTATTTTGATTTTCCAGGGCCCTCATGGCCGCCAAGCAAACTCCGCACGGAGGAAAACTTGTAAATCTAATGACGGGTGATAAGGATGCCGCCATTGCCAAGGCCACTGTTACCATCGAGGCCAACGAGCGTCAGTTGTGCGATGTTGAGCTTATCATGAACGGTGGATTTTCTCCCTTAACTGGTTTCATGAACGAGGAAGAATACAAATCTGTTGTGGAGAATATTGCTTTGCCTGATGGCACAATTTTCGGACTTCCTGTCGTCTTTGATACCGATGATGAAGATCTCCAGCCTGGAACCACCATCTTGCTTACACAGGGTGATCTTCCCATTGCCACTGTTGAATTAACCGACAAATATGTCCCCAACAAACCTCTTGAGTGCTTGAAGTGCTACGGAACAAGTGAAATTGAACATCCTGGTGCTCTTATGGTTGCCACTGAACGCGGAAAGTACTACATGGGAGGAAAGGTCACCGGCCTCAACTTCCCCGTCCGCGAATTCCCGTGCAAAACCCCAGCTGAGGTTCGCGAGTCTCTTCCCGATGACAAGGATGTTGTTGCCTTCCAGTGCCGCAACCCTGTTCACCGTGCTCATTACGAGCTTTTCACACGTGCATTGGACGATCCCCTGATTGGCGAAGGTGGAATTGTCCTTGTTCACCCTACTTGCGGACCTACCCAGGCCGATGACATTCCAGGAGTTGTCCGATACAAGACTTACGAAGTTTTGAAGGAAGAAACTGCCGATCCTCGTGTTCGATGGGAGTACCTTCCTTACTCCATGCACATGGCTGGACCTCGTGAGGCCATCCAACACATGATTATCCGAAAGAATTTTGGCTGCACTCATTTCATTATTGGACGCGACATGGCGGGATCTAAATCCTCTATTACCGGAGAGGATTATTACGGAGCCTACGATGCCCAAGATTTTGCCAAGGAAATGTCTGAGAAATTGGGAGTCACACCTGTCCCCAGTCTGAACTTGGTGTATACAGAGGAAGAGGGATATACCACTGCTGACTATGCCGAGGAGAAGGGATTGACTTCGTTGAAGCTTTCTGGGACTAAGTTCCGAAAAATGCTACGGGGAGGAGAAGATATTCCTGAATGGTTTGCATTCAAAAGTGTTGTCAAGGTCTTGCGAGAAAACGCTTAAATCTGTACCGCGTTTGCTACACAATTAATAATTTTCCATAGACACATTTAGTGCAATTAACATAGCACTCAATTTTATGTACCTAATTTCTATTTCTGATTTTTTTTCATTTTCATTTTGTGTAAATTACATGTTGGCAGTGGACAAGTATAAAAAGTAAAAATATCACGCAGTCAATTGAAGCTTGAAACAGCGATCGGAGGGTAAGCCGCTTGTCAACCATGCTCTTTCTTGTATTCAATGCATTCAAGGACTTGATGAGATTTTGCTGCATGAAATCTTCATTCCCTGCCGAATAATGAAAACTCTGGGAGTGGAACTGTTTGTGAAAATCGTTCCACCGTGTGGATGAGTCGGGAATTCCACTCCTGTATCTGTGACTGTCAGTGCGGGCTGGCATTTTGGCCGTCGTCTTCGTGGAGGACCAGAGTGCAATAGTTTGCCTTGACTGTAAAGTTTGACTTTCTTTCTTATTTTGCTTATTCTTCATGTTGATGATGTCTATGTTTCAGGAGATTGGACTTTTCAGGAGGTTTATGGATACTAGGTCAATCATTATTATCATTTCCCAAATCAATCTCTCTGCAGGATTGGATGATGCCTTGTTATTATTACTAGTCTCTAGTATCATATTATGGGATATTGTGATCCATTCTCGAAAAAGAGACGGCGGTACCATCTCCTAGCTAGTAGTCTACTGTTTTACTAGTCCTCTACTACTAATAGTAGTAGTCTAGCTACGGTACTAGTAGTAAAGATACCATGGCTGTACGAGTAGTTTGTACTATTGGTCAATTTTAGCGACGGAGTAGGAGTTTTCAAACCCTTTTTGAATTGATTAAGTACCTGGTACTGTATTTAATTAAATCTCCCAATAGCTTTCCAGTTGTTGTTCAAAGGCCTTCGTAAAGCATTTGTTTGCTGGTAAAACAATTGGCTAGTCCTACTACAAGGCAACTGGAGTACAACTAGACTACTAGCTACTCTAATAGGCCAGCCAGTACCTGGTAGAGTAGCTAGCTAGAGGTCGAGTCTACGGTACCAGGTACTAGTAGTAAACTACAGTACAACTTATACGACTACTACTACTTACAGTACTACTGTACCTGGGCGGTACATTAAGGAGTACTATTTTGTACTAGGTACTAACAATAGCTACTACTCTAGAGTGGGGACTTATGTGCTCCGAACCTACCGTTATTAGGGTTGAGATAGTAGTGTTATTATCATCTTCTTTGAAATTTAAACTGCACAAAAACGATAATAAACCTTGTGGCTTTAGTGAGGAGATTGATGAAGAAGGACGACACTAATAATTAGCGACGAGGCGGAAATGACAGCAGGCAACACACAACAAGCTAGTCAAGGAAACAGTCTCCGGAAAGCCATGACAGTGAAGCACGGGGATAAGATATTTGTTGTCATTTGCGTGCTGATATTCGTCGAGATCAGTACATTTTCTAGAATCTATATTAGGGCAAGGGAACCGTCGACGTCGACCATAAAGAACCAGGACAGCACTAGACGAGCATCCTTGCCAAGCGATAGCGACGATGAGAATGCTACCTTCTCAAGTGCCGTTTCTATCAGCAATTCGTACATTCGATCGACACATCACGTCATGCGGGAATTTGCAATCGATTCAACTAGTACTACCAAAAGTACTACAACTACTGCATCATCGGAAATAAAACCTCGAATATTCGTTTTGGGAAACGATTACAGCTTACAGGGTCGCGCAGCATCAAGCATTACGACCTCCGTAGGTCGAGTGGTGGAGGCACTAGGGGACCTTGACTGCTGTGTAAAGGATCCTTTTGATTTTATCAAACCAATCGAGAAACCATTTTTTGACGAATGCACTCCGATGGTGGAATGGCAGACTCGACATTATCCCACCTGCAATATGCTGCACGAGATGCCATTGGTCGACGACGATGATATTGAAAATGCTAGTAACAAACTCCAAAACAATACAGATAGTACCAATGACGACGGGTACGCGGCCAAAGTTACACTGATCAATACCAAAGGCTCCTGGAGAAGTGTCTGGAAGGTGATAACTCAATTGCCCTTTCAGCAACAGAGTAGTAGCACAGATGATGGACCACAAGAAATTGTCCTCAAAACACTGCGGTACAATCGCGACTTTGATGAAGAGTCCTTTTCCTTGCAGCAAGTGGACAACATGGCAATGGAACGCTTAACTTCTAGCCCGTATATTGCGAATCAATATGGATTCTGTGGAGCATCGGTGCTCACAGAGTTTGCTCCGAACTCGGGACGTGATTTAATTAAAAGTAAAAGGCTCAAGATGTGGCAACGACTTCAAATATCACACGATTTGGCAGCAGCTCTCTCGGATATGCATTCCATAGATTACCCCAACGCTACCAATGCAACGTTGACCCACAATGATATCAACATTGCCAATACGATCCAAGGCGACAACGGGAGAATAAAGTTCAATGACTTTAATATTGGAGTTTTAATGAGACGGAACAAGACCCGACCGTGCGGATCTCCAGTAAGATTTCAAGCGCCGCTCTGGAGAGCACCCGAGGAAATTGTTGTGGAAGACGAGAATACTACCAACGCTAAAACCGACCCAACCCTGTACTATGTGCAACCAGATAAGAGTGACATTTATGCGCTCGGTAATCTTTTGTTTCAAGTCTTGACAACGCATCAACCTTGGACTTGGTTGGAACCTCATGGCAAATTGGAAGTCGAGCAAGTGATCGAAAAGAAATTGGCAGGTGAATTACCTTATATACCTTCGAAATTCCACAAGCAGAATAAGACTAGTGTCCAGGCCATGTATTATTCGACTCTTGCTTGTTTTGCGCGCAATCCAGCGGATCGGCCGACCTCTTATCAACTGGCCGAAGCGCTCCGAAAAGCCTTGGAATGGACCCGGGAAGGTGCGAACAAAACCAAAGATGACGTTAAAGCGTTGTTTGACTTTCGGTTAACAAAGATCAAAGAGAATGATTTCCTTGCAGCACCACAATCATCAAGCATAACAGCTTCGGCCCTTGGCGAAGCTGAAGATAGACACAGGACTAACAATACAGAGAGAGCAGACGGGTCGACACCAACTACGCGACGTTATGGAATATCCAATAAGACGAAGGAACTTCTGCACGTTAAGAACAAACAAGTAGAGGAAGCCGAGGCCGCTAGACGAACCGTCGAACGCCGAAACACGGAACGGCCGAAGATTGGGATTCACTACTTATCACCAACCTTCAAACTACCGTAGGTAACCTTAAATTGAGGACGCACCAACAGTGAAACTACTTTGAGTTGCAGAAATGGTGCATTCCAGTTAAATTTGCAGCATGAAGGCCAATAATGTTCATGCAAACGATATAATCTAACTTTTCGTGTTATGATCGTTACGATCAACTGTGTCTTTAATGAAGTCATAGACCCTCTCAGTCTACCACCGATATAGAATATCAGCAATGACAAACAAACGTTGCCACTGCCTACTAAGCCACAGTACAGAGACGCAAAAAGTCCCTGTGTACCTCCTTCTTGGTCTCATATTCTTGGCATCCATCCAACACTTTTTTCATGATTTCTTTGACCACCTTTTTGTATCGCACATTGCGGGCCTCCTCCATCTCCATGTAGATGGTTTGGGCTTCGACCTTTTCCGTCATGTTTTGAATACTACTTCTGTACAATGGCAGGATTTCATTGTTGTACCGTTCGTACACCAGCTTTTCGGATTCGCAATGCTTTTGGATTTCCTTGACGTACACTTGTGTTTGGGCCAAATCCTCTTCCAACTCGGCATTTTCTTGTTGGAGGAGAGCCATTTTGGCGGCCATTTTGAACATGTCCTGTCGAAGTTCTTTGTTGCTTTGGCGCAGCTTTTGAATAAGTGATCGTTGTTGCTTTGCGTACTGGCAGAGTCTCCTCGTCTTCAGGACGCAGGCCGTGGCTTGACTCGGACTGTTCATGCTGTGGCGACGAAAGGAACGAGTATGGTAATGAGCAATGCGCTCTTTTTTTTGGCATTCAATGTCTCGGAGCTCGGTCTTCTCTGCTTGTTGTGTATGCTCAAGCTGACATTTGAGATACGCAATACGTTGGCGGAGAATAAACATTTCTTCGTCTTCTTCAAATTCTGGATCGGTGGCAGTTGTAGAAGAAGTTATAACTATCGTGGCTTCTTTCTTTGGCTGTTCGTTGTCCTTAATTGTTCCTATTATTACTGACGAGGGCGAGGGAGGCCTTAAGGAAAAGATAGGATGTGACACATAGGACGTTGGCTTTTTAATACCAATTAACGCCTTTAACTCATCCCTGATTGCTTTGGGGTCAGCAACAGTAGCTTCGTCAAAACGACACGTCTTCTTGTCTGTCTTGTGCGCATTAACAGTCCCAGACGTGGCCTTGACCAACATACCATCAAGTGACGAGCCTTGTGTGGGCGATTTCATTGAGACCATGGAGTAACGACGACCTTTGCTTCTTTCCAAATGGATTGAAACAGGAGGAGCCACCAGGTTGCCAAAGGGATCGCGTTCAACACCACAAACCTGTCGATTGGTGTCCAATGTTTGTTCGAATTTGTCGAGAATGGCACCAATGCTCCCTCTGCTTTTCATGTCATTAGGGGAGGATGAAGCTCGGTTTATCATCATGCAGGGAACTGTTTGTAAGCTGCAATAGGTTCATTCAAATAGGAAGACTTGGAGAGGATGATTGTTTTAGCGAAATCATATGAAGGAGAAAATATGATGACACAAGAAATCGGTATTGCTCTGACCTCTGACACAAAAAGTGAAAAGAGGTCTCTCGCCATCGAGCTTGTTTTGACAGATTTTTTGTACTCCAATCGTCACCAATTCATTCCTAGCCTACAGTACCACTTAGAGTACCCCCAGGTGGACTACTACTGTATTTTTTCAATAAATCTCGAAGAGCATTATCATTAAGCTTATTGGGAAAATGCACGTTTCAAGACTTAGTACTTTACCACTTACTCAACTACCAGGTACGCTAGTAGACTATAGTAATAATTATTTTGTTGTTGTTGTCTCACTGGATCTTGTCGCGGGTCCACTGCCTGTGAGCTGTGAAACAAGGCTATCACGAGCATCGGTGGCTAGCTATCATTATTATTATTTTTACATCGTCCTGGCCACTGTGTAAGAAACAGATTGCTAACAGATTGCTACTTTGGAAATTCAGGTGGGGATGTTGCACTGGATCATCGATCCAGACGACTATTATTATTTGCCTCGCACTTACTGCGTTTGGGTGAGCAAGTCAGCTTCTAAACTTCTAGAGTACAGTAGTATGTAGTCGGCACCAACCTATATAGTAGCCTGATGAGGAGTTTGCACAAGAAACGATTGTCTTCCACGAGTGATCTGGAGTGACCTGTACCTGGTAGCTTTCAACCACTAAACATTGTATGAGCATGCTTCGAAATCCTTACTTCATGTAGTATTGGTGAACTATGTGAGTAGTTGTTGGAAATCACAGCAGCTGTGCAGCGTGTCCACGCGAAATCAAGCACCACAAAGAGAACTCAGCGGCATGGAGATGGTGCGCGACGAACAAAAGCATACTCGAGCGTAGTACGAGTAGCCGGTAGTGAAGGAGAATTCTCTGTAGCTAGTACAAAATGGATATTTGCGATAAACCCTGTGGTCGACGAACCCTGCTAGAACACGCATTTTCTAAAACTAGTCGCACTCGAACATCAATTTTATTACGTTCGGCAACCATAATTTTTGAAGAAGACACAGTTTTACATCAGCATTGCTTTCTTCGAGGAAAAGTGTATTGTGAATTCCGTCAATGCTTGATTTGGCGGCTTGCAGCGCCAATTACTCTTTCCTGCTAGTCTCTTTCAGCAAATGCACAACTTTGGTTGCTGGTGTCCCCGTTGAATCCTCGCGTGTCTCCATTGCCCGTGCAACGAAAAGTAGGAAAACACAGTGGACAATTGCCAAATTGGACGTGACAGCCAAATGGTGGCATATCGAAATCCAAAGGACAAAGAGCTAAGGACAGTGACATTCAATTCCGAACGAGAAAGGTGGTACCGACGAAGACGACGACGACAAGATGATTCCAGTCAAGAAAAAACATGTAAGGCCCAAGTCCGCATTTTCATTAAGACTTTTTGATTTCTTTTATGAAATACCTGAAAGGAATCATGATGGCACTAATACAGTAGAAATGCACTAAAGTAAAACCAATCTGTAATCATTTATTTTTTCCATGAGATCAGCTCCATAGTTTCTAATGAATTGCTCTCTATAATGGGGTACAAACGGGACAGCCACGCTATCTATTTGCATAGCACGACAGCTAGGCGGCAGGAGCCCCAGAGACTGGCCCAGATACCATGACATTTAGTAAAACTTCATTAATAAAACCAGGATTGGTTGCCAGAGAAGAGAATTGGTCGGCAATCGAGGCCCATCCACTGGCGGCAGATCCCAGCGATGTCACCGCATTGGGGACACCCCGAGAGGAATTACTGGAGTACATTTCGACTGTTATCGTGTCGGATAATAATGATGGAACCCTCCTCTCATCGTTGTTATTGCTACGCAACAGTATTGGTTGTTGTACCAATGTGTAGAGAAAGGCTCGCTTCAGTGTCTGTTGAGCCTGCTTTTGGTTACCTGATAGAGTATGCAGATGCGCCATATTGTTGAGAGCAGCTAGGCGCAGATGAATCATTGTCTCTCCGCCACCTGGAAGAGGAGGCTGTGAATTCGTAACTCCCAAATCGCGTAATACCTTCAAACTTTTTTTGTAGTATTTGAGGCCCGCATTACTGCACGAGAGTACTTCCGATGAAGAAGATGACAACTTGGATTTGATGTGGTAGGCAAGCGCAATGTTGAACTTTAAGATTGCAGTGTAAAATTCCATGCCAAGAAAAGAAGCGTCGGAGAGAGGGCGGAAGACGATGGCACGGCTGTACACAAAATAGGAATCGTCGAAGCCAGTGCTTCCTTCATTCATTAAAGCGAGCTCGGAAGTATGAAAGGCTTCCAAATAGCAAGTCAGGCGCTGTTGTTTTGGCGTCCTAGGTAGATACACGTTCCCTCTGGTCAACCCCTTGACTTGTTCTAGTTCCTTGATTGCGACTTTAAAAGTCTTGATTGACCTGGAGATGCAGTTGTGCCGTCCCTTTACCAAAGCATGAACACCCTTTGTGTTCAGAAGAGACACACGGCGCAGCAGTTCTTCTATGGTAGTGGCGGAACACGATTGGCAAATATTCATGTTTCTGTGGTAGAGTTGTGTTTTGGCTATTATTGTGAGCTGTGAAAACAAGATTAAAGCATGCATGCGAAACCGGCAACTAATGCTGAAGCTTCCGGCAGCAACCTAGTAGTAGTCTAGTAGCTAGCTAGTAGTGTAGTAGTACTACTATTACTCCGGATTTTTTGGCCGTTTTATGGGGTGGGTTATTTGAGGATACTACCTGGTACCAGCTAGTAGCTACAGTAGCTAATCCACGGTAGTACCTGGTAGTAGTATTACTGGTGATGGATTCTTTGGATCTGTTCGTTTCACAGTTTCTTCAATAAGAAGAAGATACCTGGTATGGTACTAGACTGGTAGTATGGTACCATACTAGGTACCTGGTATGGTAGTAAACGACTCGTAGACTAAACTGTTGTTCTCCACGAAGAAACACTTTGGTCTCTTTAATAATGATATACATTTTATTATTTCGATACTATTCGAAGGAATGTGCCAGTACTACTACTAGTTATGTAACATTACTATCAGTACTAGGTGTACTCCTAATAACTTCAACAACTCTAAGAGTAGTAGTGGTACTGATACTTGTACCAGGTACCAATAGTACCTGGTACTAGTAGTAGTACCTGGTAGTTTCTGACAATCATCTTCTTTGGAACAAAAGCATGTTCGACCTTGAAGTGTTTTTCCAAGAAGTGCGCTGTACTGGTACCAGTACCACTTTCCATAGAAGTACTACCAGGTACCCTGGTACCTGGTACCTACTAGTGGCTGATAGTACCAGTACCACCAGCCAGCCAGGGTAGTAGACTACTCTTTCTTGAATACTTTTGCTGTTTTCCGATTACCAGGTAGAAAGTTTCGCTCGCCACTGGCTATCCATTCCGGCGGCGAATTTTTCAAATTACTACGTACTGGTAATACTACTAGTACCAGTATTACGCATCTAGCGCTTGGCAATCGGTGACTACTCAAGTACTACCAGGTACCTGGTAGTAGTAGTGGGCCCAGTCGTATCTCTAGGCGGAGCACAAAGTGGCTACTGGCCGTGCCAATCTAGTTCTCGAAGTCGGCTATAAATTATTCTCGGAACCCAGTTGGTAAAGCATTTTTGGTGTTACGCTTGCACTGATAAGCAAGCTTAAATAAGCACACCTCTATGGCCACTGGTTGGCTAATTGCACTGTCCCACCAACGTTCTCATGCACTATCTCCGGCTGCTCTTCCGCACCCAACGAGAAAAGGCAGGTTGGCTTTGAGCTCTTCTGCCAGTCTATGAAATACTCCCCGGCAATATTCTTCCACGAAAAATCATTGCAAGGCTTTTCGTTGGAAGAAAATGAATCATTCTAGCTACGAGGTAGTAGACGCACTGTAAAGCGCTTCGTCTTGCTTGCTGTTAAAATGTTTCTGACTATTCGACTATTGCCACCGTCACTATTGCTCTTGCATTAGTTGCTTGCACTATTGATTCCAGTATTGTTTGTTTAACAATTGTTGACTCAATCATTAATACTCGAGTACGGTACTGGTCTTACTATGAAGGAAGAGGAATCCAATATGCCGGCCGCTGGTGAATGCATCTTGCCCGACACCCTGTCCACTGGTACTGGTAACCCTTCTGAGATCGTTCACTTTCAGTCGTTGCTCTGGTGGGCTACTGTACTACTAGTAGAGGGTTGTTTATGAAAGGAGGTCTTGTCTGGGTCACTTTTTTACCGTACTGGTACGAAGCAGACAACGAAAAGATTCGCCTGCGACAGGCGGCTTAAGTGCATCACATAAATACATATTTTTTATGTATTCATTTCCAGCGCATGTGTACTACTGCAAAATAATTTTAGCTATTAGGAACTTCTACGAGTAGCTTAAGTACCGCTATGAGCATGTGTGTGTATCGAGAGATGGTCTTGCCTGGTTTCTTCGAAGGTAAAACCAGCGACATAGTTTGTCGCAAGTCACAACTACTATGAGCACGAGAACATTGGCAAAATTGGGATCTTCAGGCATGGGGCAGCCCTTAAAAATAATGACACGAGCACTTATTCATTCTAAAACACAAGTTGGCCAAATCAGCCTTATTGATACCAAAATTGAGGTGAATAAAAGCAAGATGAAAAGACAATACCAAATTCACATGACAAGGCCAATAGCTCCCGATCTGGGAGAGACACCATGTCCAGAGATGATTGTCCCCATTGTGATCTTTCATAATAAGGACCACGCTCTCGAACAGTATCCTAGATTCCGTTATTATACGCGGGTACGGTTTGAAGAAGTCGATGATGATGCGAAGAGGATCAGAGCATTGGTAGCACATGCGGCCTCACCTTCCCGCAAATCCTCCACACAAGAAGAAAGAAATCGACTTTGGTGGAGTCGTTCAGAAATGGCAAGGGTCTGGTCTCGAGAACAAAACGATATTGACTTTTATCGTGTCAGTGGCGACGACTACGCTGCTCTTGTACGGGAAATCTTTGCTCGATGCTCGCAACACGCCCATGATGAAGATTGTAGTGCGGTTCATAGCAGGCTGTCTATGCACAGTACCTCGAATGAAGATGCCCTCTTGCTGGCTACAAGATCGTTCAATCGCGGTCTAGAGAGCAAGATAGTACAATTGTTTGCTTTCCACCGACAAAGGGTGACCCAGGGAGTGTTGCAAGCTCAGGCCAAACTCCAACACCTGTCCTCAACCAAACGGCAACTGCTGTTGCGGTTCAAGTCCGTGTACTTGTCTGCTCCAGCTAAACGGTTTGCATCTGTACTTGCTGAGGCAGACTCAATAATAGCTCGGTCAACTACTACTGATATTAAAAAAATGCTCGTAGCCCAATTCTCTCGATCATTCCGGATACCAAGAACACTTGTTCTACGTGACAGTTCTTGTGTCGAGAATTGCTCACGAATAACTAGTAGCAACTCGCACGGGCTTACATTGCGGGCGGTTTTAATGAATCATTGATTTCTAGAACTGTTGAATTCTGTTAAAATTTGAAATTTAATTATCTCCAGTCCATGTTTTTTTTTCATGAAGGACCTTACCATATAATGATCAAAAGCATTGTTATCCTCAAAAGTAGACCTATTCCGATTTTAGTGTCCAAATCCTCTGTTGACGCGCAGTGCCTCAACCGTAGGAGCCAACGAAGGAGGAATCAATACTTTGTCAATGGCATGGATAACACCATTATTTACACGAAAGTTGGCATGAGTGACTTGGGCGTAGTCGGCAGTTCCGTCCTGCAAGTAGACGTCGCAATAGCGCCACCCCCACCACCCGTAGCAGTGCCTGAAAGCGGTCAGACGTTCGCCTGACAGGGTCTCCACGGTGACTCCCGATCGGGGAATATTCCCAGCCAAAACCCGAGTTGCTAGAACGTGATACTGTAAGACGGTAAGTAGTGCCCCCTCTCCTTCTGGGCTTGTCAAAAACGCATCTAAACCGGGATACGTGCTAAAGGTATAGTCGAATGCGTTGTTGGTTGGAGCAAACAAAGTGAAGTCCCCAGGTTGATCGAAGGGACCATCAGGAGCAAGTCCTGTCGCAACCAGCAAAGATACCAGAGTAGTAAAAGCTCCGCGTCGACTCAGCCAATCTTCAATGGTCTCACGTCGACGTTGCAGGCGGCGGGTGCCTTTCTCCTTGACGTCCTCTAGGACGTCGGATAAAGCAGCACTTTTCGGGACGACATCTCCCGCGAGAAGCGGCGCGAAGAAAAGGCTCAAAACGAAAAGAATCCTCATGATGAAAAATAATGAGCTGAACACTTTTCGAAATCATTTTTGCGAAAGATGATGATGTGTCTTGCACGTGCTGAGTCAGAGGAAATGATCCACGATTGATTTCAGAAGGCTTTGAATTTAGGGCTTCGTGACTGTGGATGAAAGAAAGCAGCTCATACTACTTTGAATTTAAGTCCGCATTGAAAAGTGCTACTACACTAGAACTATTATTACTGCTGCTGCTGCTGCTAAGTATTCCAATAAGGTGCAGCAACGTCAGGAAAGCGGTCCCGCGAACCAACTCTCTCGAAGCCTCATTTCAACCTCAGAAAAGTAGTCCGGCGAATCCTCGAACGCTCAGTTCACTGTGATGATGAGCCTTCGACGAGTACTGTACGTACTAGCCAAGTACCATACTAATGCCAACTGATTTTAAATAGTATTTTTCGCTGAAAAGAGGGGTGGGCTGTGACGGCTGGGTACGGGCGCCTAGTTGATCAAATGCGCCACAGCTACGTAGCAATGAGAGAAAGAATGGTAGGACAACCCCTCGTCTAGCTAGTACTTGCTAGCTAGCTATTGACTAGCTACAGTAGTAGCAAGTGGCAGAGTTCTTGTAAAAGCGTTTCAGAGCCAGCCGAAGGGAACGTGAGACAAGGAGACCCGAATCCGACGTCACCGGAATGACCCGAAATGCCCCATCCCGTCTCCCACTCAGAAACAGGAACACATCGGGAGAAATCGGATACGACTATTCCCACTTCGGGGAAGAAGATCCAC
>Ga0210036_1003497_pt1 | contig 15386 bp, 12 predicted proteins | sample CryGeymeta201515_FD_185469 | JGI IMG/M metagenome (GOLD analysis project Ga0210036, IMG submission 185469) | Groundwater microbial communities from Crystal Geyser aquifers in Utah, USA - Crystal Geyser metaG 2015-15 (SPAdes) (version 2) | ecosystem: Environmental > Aquatic > Deep subsurface >...
AGTTCGCGAAGCAGGCCTACAAGATACTGTATATAGTCCAGATAGCAACAACAAATATTCGATGCCTCACCAGCTATTGGAATATTTTGTGGAATGCACCGCAGAACAAAAGCCTATTGTGTTATTGGCGTTACTTTTAGAGAGACTGAAGGTTTCGTCAGATGCCCCCAGCCAAGCGAAGACGAAGAAGAAGAGTGTCGTGGCAGTGTTTACCTCCAATTTGGAATCAACCCATCGATTGGCTCGATTGCTTCAGCTCCTCTGGAAATGTGCCAATTACGGTTCTGCCAATGCTATAGCCGAGTTTTCAAGTTCTCTCAACCAAAAGGAACGCTCGCACCTAGTCAAACGATGCAGCGACGTGAACGATGATATTTCAGTGGTAGTATGCTCGGATGGAATGTCGCGAGGTATGGACATTGAACAAGTTGGCACCGTCATCAACTACGATGTGCCTGGATTTGCCAAAACCTATGTACATCGCTGCGGTAGGACAGCGCGTGCTGGCAAGGTTGGTTCTGCGATTAGCTTGTTGAAAGGAGGGCAACAACATCAATTTCATAAAATGCGAAATTTAATTGACGATCCCGAGCGCGTTCAAAGCATGGCAGTGAAGAAAAATTTAGTCAAGAGCGTTGTGGCTGTCTACAAGCCTTGCCTCAAGGCGTTGGCAGACGTCATCGCGGCTGAACAGAGTAGTGATCTGCGACAAACCGATGACATACCACCTGACATGTTTCCCACGAACAAATAAAAATTTACACACACCTAATTTCCCACTATTTATTAGTTGCCTGTTGTCACTAGTCTTCCTATTTATTTAAATGAAGCACTTTAGAGAGCAGTGACAGCGTAGACACGGATGATGTTGTCCGAGTATCCCGCAAAGAGAGTGGAACCATCGGCAGACCAGGCCAGGCACAAGCACTGAGGAATCTTTCCATGCTCGGACTCTTCGGGGCGTAGAGTATCAACGACAATCTTGGATTCAAGATCCCAAATCTTGATGGAATCATCCGTGGCAGCGCAAAGCCAGTAACGGTTGGGAGAAAAGCAAAGTCCGTTAATAATCTCACCGGCATCAAGGGAGTACAAACGCTTGCCCTCGTTCAAATCCCAAAGCATGGCAGTGTTGTCCTTTCCTCCACTGGCGGCCAAGGAACCGTCGGGGGAAACGCACACAGTGTTCAAATATCCAGTATGTCCAACAAGGTCGTTGCGGAGCTTGCAGTTGGTCAAGTTCCAGACCTTGACAAGACGGTCCCATCCACAAGAGACAATGAGAGGTACAGATTGGGAAGGAGAGAATCGGACGCAAGAAACCCACTCAGTGTGACCTTCCGAGTCGCCACTGATGGTGTACTTGCACTCTCCAAGAGTGTTCCAAAGACGGACAGTTCCGTCACGAGATCCAGAAACAATTTGACGATTGTCGACAGAGAAAGCAACGGAGAGGACATCCTTTTCGTGACCTACAAAACGACGAGTTGTGCGTCCGTTTCCAATGTCCCAGAGACGAAGCTCAGAGTCCCAACTGTGGAAGATAAAGTTAGAGAGGAATGAACGTGTGAGCCATATGTCAATATCAATTATCTGACTTGTCTACTGTAGAATCTGTGATAAACGTGGTAGAGAGTAGAGCTCTACCACTTCTTGTTACATACCTGGCAGAAAGAGCAAAGGCACCATCAGAGGAAATGACGACATCGGAGACAAAGTGAGAGTGTCCACGAAGTCCACGGCGGGCATAACCATAGGAATCATCCTCTCCAGTGCTGGAGTGTGTCAAAGCCCAGACAACGACGGACTTGTCACGGGAAGACGACAACAAAAGGTTGGGGTCTTCGGGAGTGGTCGCAAGACTAGTTACCCAGTCTCTGTGGCCTTTGAGAGTTCCGCGAAGGGATAGAGTTTCGGAGATAGTTGTCATCTTGAGATGCTTGGATTAAGAACTTGGTTTGAAAGTCTATTTGAGTTTGTTGCGACTTGTTTTCTCACTACTTGTAATTACTCGAGTATTTATTAAGAGCTGGATATTTACCTGCTTACTAAAATAGTAGTAACCCCATCCCCACCATCTCCAAACAAACCAAGAATGACATTGAGACACACATAGCCATACTATTGATACCTGGTACTCTACATAATGATATTATTGTTATTTTTTCGTGTCTTCAAAACTACTACTATCATCAACAGAATATTCTTTTAATTTGGCAGCAATGCATACCTCTAATATCCAATGAATTTGAAAACTGTAGCGAGCACAAGAAAACAAAAATAAAGATAGCAGAAAAAAATCCCTATTTTTTACGACGAAAGGCAACAGTTTTCCCCGTTTTGCTGACTGCCGAATCGAATCGGGAGAATTGATAGGGCAGCAGATCGTCGATATCTATTCGCGTGTACCCATCCACCTCGAAAAGAGGGAAGACAGCGCTTTCAGCAGCGTCAGTAGCGGTCTCTTTATGATCCAACAACTCTTCAACGTCATCGGAAAGAAACGAATGATTTCCCCACGTCTTCCAATTATCCCCACAACTTCCATCGTCGCACTCTCCAATCAAAATATATTCGTCTACAAGAGCCTGCCGAAAGAGTGCAGACCAATCCACACCCATAGGCATCCAGCTGCAGAGCACAATCACTTGTTTGTTTTCGCATCCATTTTTCAGGTCCTGTCCCATATCATTGTTACCACAGTACGTTGTCAGAGCTTCTTCGACACTCATTTTCTCAACAGAAGCTTTCTTAGATATACTCCAACTGCCATCGTCTACGGCAATAATAGCCGGCACTTTCATTTGCTGTCGCGTAGGTGCTGTGAACGTTTTCTTGCCACGCCCCAGCTGTCCACCTCGTTGTTTGCTAGCCTTCGATTGGCCATTGCTAGCAGACTCTCCACGAATCTCGCGACTCATGGCCAGCTCGATACTCTTCGCTAAGATTCCATCCCCAGCTCCAACATCTAGCACAATCGTAGTACCGGAAAACGAATTAGTCCGCTTTAACAGATAGTTGGCTAGCAACTCGACGTACTCTCGCGTCCAGAATTGGTAGATATCTCTTTCTTCACACAAAGCATTGAGAGGTCCACAGTGTGCTACGTGCCCTCCAGCAAGTTCCAAGATTTCTTCCAAGCTCAAGGTTGATACATCGGCTTCCGGTGGTATACTGGCAAAGCGCATAGCGCCTCGTCGTAGCTCGATGATATCCCCACCCAATCGAGTAGCTAATTCTTGCACGTATTGCTTGGAGCCTTTGGGTACTTTGCATTTCTTCCATTCGGATAGGTGCAAGGCTTTTTCGACTAAGGAAGTTGATGGCAGAGTAATTGTAGCATTTGATGCGGGTGAGTTGGACTCAGTGGATCCCTGAACAAACTGAAACATTCCAGAGAGTCTTCTCGATGACATGGCCGACAACTGCGGTGACTGTCGTAATTTGGGATATGTCTGCAGGGAATCCTGTACAGCCGTACCGTGTTTGGCCCTTAGAAATTCGGTTCGAGCCCACTTGATAAAATGTCGATTGAAATTCCATTTCATGACATCGGACCATTTTTCCTGCTGGACCAAGGCCGGTCGCAAATACTGTTCTAAAACGGAAACCCTCCGTTCGGATCGCGGCATGATTTTTCGTTTAGCTTCCTCGGCACTGGCACCGAAAATGCTATCAAACGTCCGATCGATCCATTCGTCCATGGAATTGTTGTTGTTGGAAGAGGCGTCCGCCATCAATTTGAGACAATCATCGTGAACTTCCAAGGAAACGAGCTTTTGCGCCCACTTGATGAGTAGTATGTTGTCTAAAAACGAATTGTCCTTGATTACGCCACCTCCCAAAGCATATCGAGCCTTTAGTCCATTTCGTAGTAAAATGGGTCCTAGAGCTCTGTTAATCTTTCGACTCAGAGTTAGAAATACCATATCAGATTTTGGGCTCAGAGCTCAGAGTACAGTAGTACTAGTCTAGTAGTCTAGTCTAGTCTAGTCTAGTCTTGTGAGTCTAGTAGTAGAGTAGACTAGTCTAGTAGTTTGATGTTTGCGTGTTTTGTGCTTTTCAGGCAGGGCGGGCGGGGCTGGGGGAAAATGAAGCAACGACGACAGCAGGAAAAACCCGGATTCCAACGAGAATATTTAGGGATGAAGATAATTATATCCGTTTGTGAATCACTGTGGGTCCAATGGTATACTTAGATGTATGCTACCTTCAGATAGAAGATGAATTTGTCGCCGAACTTGTGTGTTGGGCCGGAGCGTCCTAGAAATCCACGAAGAGGCGCTTTCTCCCAACGCTGTGATCCAAATCTTTGCTACAGTAACATCATCTTTCCTTTGACTCTCGTGCTGCAGTCTACCTGGTACTCTACTAGTTTAGTAGGAGTAGTAGTAGTGTAGTGCTTAACTTTATAGCAACAGCAGCAACGCAACAACCATAGCAACAATAAAGCCAATAGCAAGATGTCAGACGTTCCGCCAACCCGTATGAACCAACAGATCTTCAAAGGAAAGAAGAAGGCTGCCGAAGGAGGACACAAACTGCTCAAGAAGAAGGCCGATGCCCTGAAAGTAAAGTTCCGTGATTACGCCAAGGCCATCGCTGAGACCAAGCAATCCATGTCGGGAGACTCCGCGTCTGCTTATTTCTCCTTAACGCAAGCCGAATATGCTGCGGGCAACTTCAAGCAAAAGGTGGCAGAGGGCAGCATGACAGCCCGTTTGCGAGTAGGCGCCGGTGTGGACAATGTGGCCGGTGTCAAGCTTCCCGTCTTTACCAAGTACGAAACGGGCGCAGCAGCAGACAACCAAAGTCTCGGTCTTGTTGGAGGAGGGAAAAAGATTCAAAATGTCCGTGAAAAGTTTACCGACCTGTTGGAAAAGCTCATCAAGTACGTTTTTGCAATGTTTTTGTCTGTTCGTTCGCTGTTATCGGTGATGGAAGTGTTGTGTTGCGCGGTTTTATGATTGTATACTGTAGAGTGCGAAAGTGCGTTCAAGCCCACTGCTAACACTTTTCCTTCTTTTGTTTCTTGAAATCGCTCACTACGACCTGGTCACATTTTCTGCCTTTCAATTGTGTATTCATTTTTTTTATCAGGCTTGCTTCTCTGCAGACTAGTTTTGTCACTTTGGACGAGGCACTCAAAGTTACCAATCGTCGTGTCAATGCTTTGGAAAATGTTACCATTCCCAAAATTGAAGGCATTTTGGATTACATTGCCCGTGAATTGGATGAGTTGGAGCGTGAAGGTAGGTTTTGTTGTACTTGAACCTGTACATGGGGGTGGACATTGGAATTGTTATTGATTTGATTTGCTTTTGCTTGGGTTCCAGCGTAACTAAGGAACACATTATCTCTGCTTTTTGATGTTCAACATTTATTTGTTGTTCAGATTTCACTCGTCTAAAGCTTGTGCAAGGAAAGAAGAAATTAGAATTGGTTCGCGAAGCGAAACAGCACGAACTTGAAATGGCCAAGATTGTTGCTGCGGGTGGAGATCCCAATGCTAAAAAGAAAGGTAACGAAGAAGATATCACGGCTGAGTTTGATGCCGATGATGATGCAGATGTCATATTTTAAATTTAAAAATGATGGACACGGACAGCCTATAAATGCACAAAGTACGTTGTGTTAATCCGGCGAGTGGCACTGCGGTTCGATGTTTTTCACGCGTCCGCTTTGTTACAACATTTGCATGGATACTGCTGATCAGCTCTTTTTGCTGGGCCTACAAAGCATACGTATTGTGAGTTTTCCCAGTGCCACACACACACACACACACACACAGATTGCTCCCGCGGTTTCTTCTTGTGATGAGATACTAAAAAATAAAACGATTCGCCTTTTACAAAAACTGTATTATGTCTTCAGTATAATATAATGGTTGTTCTATTCTTCGTTTTCGGTACAATATCAGAAATGCAGCTGTGGTTTTCAGTCATGGGGTTGATTGGTAGCTAGAGTATACAACAGCTACTAGCAAAGCAGAAACTGCTGTGCTTGAATTCGGAGAGCGGGATCGAGTAAACATGAAAGACTTTTGGAATACGGAGTACGAGTAGTGAGAACACCACTAGACCTCCTATTTATTATTTTTTCAGAACAACAGTCGTACGCGGCCAACAACAATGTTCTTACTGAGGCTTCGTCTGCGACTAGTACGACTACTCTAGTACTCTAGCTAGCTACTACTCGTAGCTACTCGTACTAGCTAGTAGTAGTAGCTCCGAGTAGTACTGCAAGAGTAGTAGAGTTCGAGATACAACGCACCTGTCTTGCTGTCGTCCAGCATCATTAACAAACAACAACAAGATAGCACAAAAGAGCACTTCCTTTAAGTTGTTGGTTAGAGTCGATAAGATACGTTTATCGTTGGCACAAGGCAACTTCTCCCGAACATCTCTCTGAAGTTGTATACATCAAGTCGTCCTAGGCGGTGAGTTAATTACTTAATTAACCCAACATATATAATTTTCAAAACCCAGCAAATAAAGATGGGCGGACACGGACATAACCCCGAAGCCATGCCGATGAAGAATCAAGATCTTCAAGCCCTGAAGGATGCCATGACTCCTTTGGGATACCGTGATACCTGCGGTCACTTATTGCTAAAGCTGAACGCATGCCGCCGCGAGACCTTTTATAACCCATATAAATGCGGACACGAACGTCATACCTACGAGGAGTGCCAATACATTGGCTGGCTTCAGCGAATCGAAGCCAAGAAGGAGCTTGTTGCCAAGCAAAAGGCGGACGCTGCTGCCGCCAACTAGGCAGGAAAAACTGTGTTTTTAAGTGGAAAAAATCGCGTGGCGTCTCATTGCTTCAAGTCTGAAATGTTTCTAGTCCAGGAGGCTTGGATTGGAATTTTTATACTTTATAGTACCTTTTCACTGTGCATCTAGCTGCCAGCTGGATGAGTATCATGTATCATGAACTTCGCTTGATGCTTGCAATCAAAATAAAATTTACTTAAATTGTTTTGTGTTCTTGCGACGTGAGATTACTCTAAATTGTTTTTGAAAGATAGTGTTGTTTTAATAAGCAAGCAGAGTAGCAACTAGCAGCATACGGCTACGCTTGAGGTAAGAAAACTGACTCCCCGGTTTTGGCTTGTAGTACACTTTCTTCTGCATCTCAACTCTCAGCGACCCACAAAGCCGCGTTTTCTTCAATCTCCGTCATGAAGGTTTGAGAATGGCGTCGACAATCTCTCGAAACGGAGCCAGGAAAAGCCGGACAGCTCTGGTCGACACTGAGCTTACCCGGTGTCGTTTTCTCCATATCAACACCATTAGTAGTAGTATGAATGCAACCGTGCTCTTGTTACCTTTCCATGTTTGGATGATCTCACTTGAAATCTCGACCAGGCGTGCGTAAATCATCAAGATACTATTGTTTTGGTTGTCACTGGTACTGCCAGTTCTGGAAGGTACCGGAACGATGGATGCACGTTCCGACTTGTTCTCGGCACTTTGTCCAGTAACATCGTCTGCAAATCGTATCCTCCGAGACCCATTTCTTGGCAGGAACTCATCCTCCTGAGACTGTTGCTGTGCTTGGTCTTTTTGAAGCTTGATCATTCTCAGCATTTGGTCGAGATCATTCCGGCAACCTTCGAGACAATTTAGACTGGGAAATTCCAGGCGAGACCAATTGGGAGGCAACTGATTGAAAAACAACAAAATCAATAAAATGGAATTCGAATTCGCTTCGTCTTTAACTATCAATGGTTCCGTAACCGTTGTCCAGGTTTCCTCAACCTCCTCCTCCTCCTCCTTCTTGTCGTCGTCATTGTCGTTGTTACCTTGGTCAATGATGATGGTGTTTCGAGAACTCGATATAAATCGTTTGAGGACCATTGAAACAGAATTTTGCAACGTCAAAAAGGGCAGCGTTTCAACAAATACCAAGTGAAACAGATCTTCACAACAGCTCCACACATATGATGACAACATTAACGGTGCCTTGTTCGATTCGCGAGAATTGTTCCCCGCTGCCATCAAGATGCGATACAACAATTCGCAACTCAATTCTAAACTTTCGTGGCTGTGACCCACGACACTTGTTCTCAAAAAGCGTACAAAAACGACTGCCAGCTCCAATGGTATCGGTCTTGCTCGAACGAATGATTCGGTAGTATTTGGGTTGGAATTCAAGGGCAAATCTTGTGTGGGTTCAGTTTTTTTTGTAATAGTAGTGGTTGCAGCTGTCGTATAGGCATTCAGAAACGGTAACAAATGCACATGTCCTTGCCTTTGTTGTTTACCAATCTGCTTTTGGTTATCATCGGTGCGACTTTCTTCCAAGGATCGAGCAATTTCGTACCAACTTTGCAGTGCCACGGTTCCAGCTCGATCCATAAAAGAAATGGTCCCTGCCACTGTATCACCATCATCATCATCATCATCATCATCTTCTTTTTCAGCAGACTTTTTCTCGGTCGTATCGTTTGTAGGAACAGGTATTTGTACAGAAATTGTTCGAGTCTGTTGAGATGAGTCGAAACGTAACACCAGAGGAGTTTTCAAGTTGATAGTAGTCAGTGAACAATTCTGCTTTTGGTTTCTGCTGTGGGAAGAGCTGTGCTGGGATGAACCAGAAGTAGTGGTAGTAGTAGTAGTAGTAGTATTTGTTAAAGACGACGGATGATAAAGAATTTTATTGCAGCAAAGCAACGAATCTTTAAAATTTCTTGCAAGAAAAAAATCTTCTGCATCTTGTATCATCACTTGATCGGATTCCATGATAAGTTTGAAGAAACGAGAAATTCTTATAGGAGAGTGTAGTTGGTCTGTTCCCAATTTTTTGTTGTTTGCTTGTGGTCGTTCTTATTACTACGTTAGTACTCGGTAGCAACTTTCGCAGAAACCCCAGAGATGTCGGCGGTTGGCGGTAGTTTTGAATTTTGAATATATTACTGTACGTAGCTAGCTCGAAGAATTGATGAAGTCCATTTGCGTATTGTACTCCGATAGGAAGACTTGTCTATCGTCTGCGCTCTTTCTCTAAATAATGTGAAACGAACACTGCGAGCGACTACAGTAGGTTGCACTTCCTTGCAGAGAGAATTATACTGGGTAGCTTTCTTGTCGAAAAAAAAAAAAAGAGCTCCTGTTGTTTTGTTTTGTATGATTGTTTTTTGTGTTGTGTTGATTCAAACTTCTTGTACTCGAGTATTTCCCAACTCACGTATTGTGTGCTCAGGTGGTCTTTTTACCTCTGATCTCGTCCGCAAAATCCAACAACAAAAAGCCAAAACATGAGGTGACAAGTCCAAGGCTCTTAAAAAAGAAGTAAAAGGAGTGTTCAGCATGGTTCATTATTATCGTAGCGTCTTCATAGACTCCCGAGATTAATAATCAATTCACGCCACAAAGCTACACTATCAAGCTACTTTAAGCAGTCTTTGAACGAGGAAGAAAGAGTTGTCAATCGAAACAAGATGGTTTCCATCACCAGAGCCACTACCAACGCCATTCTACGGCATTACCACACTTTCCCGTGGATAGCCAGATCACAGGTCCTCCCAGCTGCAACATCTATATCAGTTTGGCCTGCATCTACTGTTACCGCTAGCAACAACAACAGTTCAAGCACTAACGTCAGTACTCTTACAACAATCAGCAGATACTTTTCTACAAAACAAAATAAGACAGAGTCGGCTCACGAAATCTACGTCAAAGCCAAGCAGGAACTCAAAGAGCTTCGGACGCGCCGGTACGCCGAACGTCAGGCCCACAAGGAGGTAGTGAAACGTCGTCGAGATGGTAGACCACGTGGTGTTCTCAAAGATCAATTCAATGATTGGTTCCAGGCCAAGAAGAAGCGCGAAAACATTCAGGACCGCAAGGCTCGGAAGTTGGGCATAGATTGGAAGATACAGGTAGCGGTAGTACTGGAACGATTGCCAGTGGTGTTGCCCGACAAGCAAGACTGGGAACGCGATTGGGACAACCTCCGATCGTACCTCGATCAATTTGGACGAGAATATCCCGAATCATTCGTTGGAGAAAATGAAATTGAGCCGGAGGAAGACTTGACCGACGAGGCTCTGCTTGGTACGTACTGTGTTACTGTGCAACACACACTACGGCACTTGCGAAATTTGCACACAGGTGTTCGTAGGGATTGCTGTCCTTTGATAGAAGAAGAAAAAAAAATAGAATCATTCGTCTCAGACTGTGTTGTTCTCTCTCTCTCTACACAACTCGTTCGTACACTACCGACAGAAAAATATCTACCGCGTGGATACACGCCTGCACCTCGTGAAACCGAAGCAGATGCCAATGGTGATGTTCGTACTCTGGATCGCCGACTGAAAACGTGGGTCTACTTAACCGTCAAGGATTCTGCACCGAACGACAGCAGTGGTGCAAAGTGGCAATTTCCTACGGTGGAAGTGAAAGATGACGAAACGTTGTTAGAGGCTGCCAAGCGTGCCATTGTGGAAAAAGTAGGCAGCAAGGATGCCATGGAAATTTACTACCCCTCTGGTGCTCCCATGGCGGTGGATATGAAAGTCTTTTCCCAAGAGGAGCGCGCCAAGCACGGAAATACTTTTGGTATGAAAACATTCTTTATGGTAGTTCAGTACGATGACGGCAAAGTCTCGTCGGAGAATATCACAGTTGATGATTTTGCTTGGTTGGAGAAGGATGAAGTTGTTGAACGAGTAGCAGAAGAGCAAGGCGAAAACGCATCGATGCTCTACCGATATCTGCTTAAGGACCAATGGTAGTAGTCTAGTATAACTCTTGCTGTAGCTATCGCTGTTTTGCGTCCTCTATTTTCTAGCTAGCACTGCACATCTATGCCTATCGCGTCCTCTTTTCAAGTTGCTCAAAGGAGTCGGCCGGTTGGAAGGCAAGCTTGACGTTGGAGGGATCTACTAAAGCCATACCATCATCTCCCTCCGTTCCAGGTGGTGGTGTGTAAACAATATTCAGCGATTCAAACACGGGATTGGAAGAGACTTTCTTTTTCTTACTTGGCAGCAATAATACGCCCATACAATTCCGTGACGGCGCTACATAGACGGAACCCTTTGGTTGCGCTGGTTCGAAGGGACCCGTTCCATTGGAGGGTCGAGCAAAAGGATAAGGCTGTAAAGTGGTAGAGGTAAAAGAAGAGCTCAAGTCATGAGAGTTGCAGTTCGGGTCGGAGGTCCAAGCAAAAAAAGAAAATCATGTGCTTACCTGCTCTGTGAAACCAAGCTGCTCGTAAAATTCTTTGCTCGCCTTGACATTCGCGCAATTGACTGCCACAAACATCATCGGATCAGGACGAATGCCTACGATGGCTCGTACTGGCAAGCCACTTCAGAGTATAGTAGGTAGAAATAAGGAAGGAAGTTTAGCATTTCGAAACTGAAACAAACACCAAATTGCAAGCACGCGAGTACAATCATAGACGTACCTTGGAGACACTACATTCACAAAGCCGTACGCATCAATTATGTTACCACCATTGGCTACCATTTGCGAAACACGGTAGCTAGGAACTCCAACTGAATGATAGTGAAGAAAAATACCCGTGAGACTAAAAAAAAAGTATTTGCTGACTGTACCTCTCCTAAGAAAATCAAAGATAAAAAGGTCTTACCTTGAAGGTACGCAATATTATCACCTGGGGCGGCATCGCCTATACGATACAGTGGTGCCCTGGCTTGATTGTCGTATCGAACGCAAATAGATGCATGGCCTCCGTATTGTCCAAATGACGAGACTGGAATTTGAAAATCTGATGGAATCGAAAGTTGTTCGGGACCAAATCCTAGCCACTGCAAAGATGAAAGGATTTCTGTATGAGACAAAAAAACAATTTCGGCCAGCAAAAAGAGCTCTTTTTGTCATGAACGAATGTTCTGCTCTTACTCACAGTTTCTTCCACTGGACCATTGATGCGTCGTCTTAGAACTTCAAATCCCAGTCCTTGGATGAGAAATTCATTCATGGACTTTTGCTGTGATTGATCTGCTACATTCACCGTCAAACCTTGCAAAATGGTATCTGTATCGCCAAACTCGGGCAAAGATCCAACAGCTGCCAACGAATCTTCCACGTGGATAGAACCCGCGGCGAGAAAAGAACTACCAATGGCTAGTCCTTGTACCAGCACGTTCCGTCGTGATGGTTCAAAAAATGATGTATCGTTCTCTTTATTTGAACTGTAAACTGTGTGAAGCGCTCGTGTAGTGCTGATGGACGGAGCTGCTGCTGCTGCTGTTGATGATGATGATGATGTTGAGGGAAGGCCCAAGCCATCGATAGTCCAAGCCGATATTGCCACCGCCAGGGCTATGAACATAGTCTTTCTGGTGAACATTTTGACTTTTTCTGTGACTTTAAGCTGGAAACCAATCGCGGCGGCTCCACAGTAGAAACAATGAAGCCCTCGTAGTGGTAATAGGTCCTCGCTCGAGTACACGGGATTTGCTTGTTGTTGTCTTCGTCGGCTCTGACACCGTGGTTTTACTTTTTTCAAAAATCGATGAACTGACGTCATATTCTACAGTAGGGATAGGTACGGGAGTGAGTTTTGCCGAAATTATTGGCATGGTCTCGTTTGCAATGCTTATTCCTATTCTAGTATTTGTAGTAGAACCTGGTAGTACACCCAGTGGATGATGGCCCCTATGTACTACTGTAACTCAATGAATATAAATTTACATTTTGTTATGAAAGTCCTACTAAATGTCGAACCTCATTGACCCGTACTACAGTGGCAACGGGAACCTCCAATTGAAAGTTTGCTGGCGCCTGTGACAACCATCCTCCAAACAGCTTGCTCTTTGGCCCAAGGTTTGTCGTCTTGCCCGAGATATTCACATCCAACACATTGATTGAGCCATTATCGGTTCGCAAATTGGGAACTTGTGCCAATGATTTCCCGAGAAAGATAGCTAGCAATATTCTAAGATATGCGGAGTGTGTAAAGGCTACGACACATCGACTGGGACACGTATCACTGGCAGCGGCATTTGTGAGGGTTGTGACAGCTTCCACCACACGTTCCATCACCTAAAAATGACATAGTGAACATGACAAAGAAACAATATATATATATATATATATATATATTCATGAGTTGTTCAAAGTCTGTGAAAACGAAAACGAATCGACATTGCTAATACTGTTCAAGTGTGCAACAACAAAAACAATTATTTTTACACCATCAATGATGACGTACATCTCTTCCAGAGTCGCCTCCTCCTTCGGGTCGGTAATCTACCTGACCCATGGCCCATCTTGCATACGTAGCTACCATACCCGGTTTAACTTTTTCCACCGGTTGTCCTTCAACGACGGGTCCAAAATCAACTTCCATGAGAGAAGCCAGGGGTATGAGCTTTTGTTGTTGTTGTTGCTGTTGTTGCTTACGTAAGAGTTTGCCTTGGTGATTGGCTTGTTCCGCTGTTTGTTGGGCTCTCAGCAAGGGCGAATGAAAAACAAGGGACGGAAGAGGGTCGGCGTTGGCCAGTGCCAATCCGATCCGTTGGCCTTGTTTTTGTCCCAAGCGGTTAATGGGAATATTGATCCGAGATCCTTGCACCAATCTTCGTCGATTGTTTTCCGTTTGTCCGTGACGACAAAAAAATATCCGACAATAACCGGTTGGTACCGGAGGAAGATCTTTGAGACAGTCCAAATTGGGAACTGGTGTTGTCGTCGCTGTCACTGTTGCTGCTGCTGTTTTTTGTGTGACAGTGTCAGTGCTGGTGCTGGTGCTGGCCGAAAAGGCGGGACCTGGAGAGAGGATGGTGGATGCCGCCAAGCTTAAGACACTCGTAACTTTGAGAGCTTGTCGTCGATTCATCGATTGTTGAGTATTGTCGTTACTTCCATAATCTTGTTGTTGAATATTTTGAATAGTGTTTGGTGTAGCGGAAAAAGTTGTCGCGGTTCCATGTTGTGATGATTGTAGTGGAGATTTTGCAGTTGTTGTGGTGATTGTGGTGGTAGTGGTACTGGTAGTGGTACTGGTTGTGGTGATGGGATGCAAAAAGGCAGTTGTTTGAACAGAAAAGAGTGCCCAGTAACCCCCCAAAAGTATCGCTTGGATCAATTTCTTCATGATACTATGCTTTGGTAGAGTAATATCTGTGTGACCCTATTTCTGTTTCAAGCTAGTAGTGTAGCTAGGTGCTAGGTAGGGAAATAAATGTCGGCAGCTTGGATTTACTTGGAAGAAAATAATAATAATATGAATCAAAACTCGTTTTATTCATCGGAGGATCCAAAATTAAGATACTAGTCTGGCCTTTGTACGTCCACGGCCAAGAAAATTGGGGGTGATGTATTATCACGCCAAAATCAAAACAGTACTACTAAAATTTAATAATAGTAAGAATATCAAAAAACAAACCCGATACCAGATACTCGAGTACATTACACACTACGCTGATACGAAATAGCTAGAGTATTCAGCAGCTAGTAGGTCCATCTCCTACCTTCTTTCGATCTTACACCATACCAATACAAAGTAAAAGAATGTCCTCTGTGGCTACCGAACCTGTTACCAATGTCGGACGCAAGCGTAAATCTCCATCGACAGAAGATGGCTTAGAAGATGGCTTAGAAGCAACGAACGAGGAGCCCTTCTCGTCGTCTGAAACGTGTCCTTATCTTGACACCATCCAGCGATCGACGCTCGATTTTGACTTTGAACCGGCTTGCAGTGTATCGATGCAATCAGGGCCTCACATTTACGGTTGTCTTGTTTGTGGCAAGTTCTTTCGAGGTCGTGGTTCTCAAACTCCCGCCTACACGCACAGTGTACAAGATGGACACTTTGTTTTTGTGCACCTGACGACGTCCAAATTCTACTGCTTGCCCGACAATTACGAAATTCAAGATTCTTCCTTACAGGACATTCGCAATGCGTTGCATCCTAGTTTTACCAAAGAACAAGTCGACAGAGTAGATCAGAATCAACAATTGGCTCGAGATTTGTTCGGACGACGCTATTTGCCAGGATTTGTGGGTCTCAACAATTTGAACAAAACGGACGGTATCAATGCTGTCGTTCAGGCACTGGCACATGTTCCTCCGTTACGAGATTACTTTTTACAACAGACCACCAGTACGACTACTACTACTACTACTATTGCTAATAGTACAGACACTGTCCTCGACGTGTCGTCCTCCACAACCAAAACAACGTCGTCCACGGCCTCTCACGTCGTGTCCGCCCATCGCATGTCACAGCACGTCACACAGTGCTTTGGGGAACTGGTTCGCAAATTGTGGAGTGATCAGCGATTCAAAAATCACATCGATCCGCACAAGCTGGTACAGGCCGTTGCTGTGGCGTCGCACAATCGATTTCGGATCGGAAATCAAATGGAAGCAGGAGAATTCATGGCCTGGTTCTTGCATCAA
>Ga0210036_1003508_pt1 | contig 15369 bp, 20 predicted proteins | sample CryGeymeta201515_FD_185469 | JGI IMG/M metagenome (GOLD analysis project Ga0210036, IMG submission 185469) | Groundwater microbial communities from Crystal Geyser aquifers in Utah, USA - Crystal Geyser metaG 2015-15 (SPAdes) (version 2) | ecosystem: Environmental > Aquatic > Deep subsurface >...
ATTTGATATGCAGGACAGACGTGGGAGATTCCTCTTCAAAAAAATAACTCATGCGGATATTGAGCGCAACTGCGAGGCTTTGCAATGTGGCAACGCTGGGAGAGGTTTCGTCTCGTTCGATCAAGCTGATCGAGTTCGGAGACAACCCAGCTAGGCGCGCCAAATTGCGTTGGGAGATATTGCGTTCGCTTCGCAACTGGCGTAGTTTTTCACCTAGAGAAAATGATTTTTCCATCAAAGCGACCCTTCCGTCCCAAATACTCGTTGCCTTATTTCCAACGAGTTGCCTTGATAATACCAGAAAGCGGGGAAACACACAATTTTTTGTGAGGCCAGAGACACTTCTGGAACGAGAGCGGTTTCAAGCGTGCAGACAAGAGGGTTATCCCGCAAAGTAAATTAGCCGAAATACCCAGCCAAACGAAGCTGTTTGCAAATTGAAATACCATTACGAAGTACAATAGTCAAGTATATTGTTTATTACGCCGCAATATATGACATTTATTACTAATATAGTTGACAGTTTTGGATTATAATGTGTTTAACGATAAATTCCTCCCTTATCCTTTTCAACCTTCCACTGGAGAAATCATGAAAATTGCAGTTATCACGGACGATGGAAAGACCATTAGCCAACATTTTGGACGCGCCAACTATTATGCGGTTCTCACCCTCGAAAACGGGACCATCACCCAGCGTGAGATGCGTGACAAACTCAGCCACAAGCATTTTGCCAACGAGCCACACGAACACCCCGAGGCGGCCGGTCAGCGCCACGGATTTGACCCTGCGGCACAATCACGGCACGGTCAGATGGCAGAAACGATAACAGATTGCGAAGCCCTGCTCTGTCGAGGCATGGGCACAGGAGCCTATGAAAGCATGAAGGCACGCGGCATCCGACCCATTGTCACAGACATCGAAACGATTGATGAGGCCGCACTGGCGTATTCCAACGGCAGTGTCATTGACCACATCGAGAAACTGCATTAGGACAACAATATTGCAGGTAATTGCGCCAGAACCCGTGATCCAGGAAAAGAAACGCGCGCCGCGTCTCTCGCGCAAGGCGGACGCGCACCTGGCGACCGAGCAGGTGGGGCAACGGTTGCGCGTTTTGCGGAAGGCCACCAACCTGTCCATTCGTTCGCTGGCGGAACGTAGCGGTCTGAGCGTCAACACACTAAGCCTGATCGAGAACGGAAAGACTTCTCCCAGTGTCAGCACCCTGCACCAATTGGCGCAAAGCCTGAATGTTCCCATCACCTCCTTTTTTGAGAACGAGCATCAAGATAAACGGATTGTTTACCAAAAAGCCGGGGAACGGCAACAAATTGTTTTTTCGCAGGGTCACATGGAAAAACTGAATGAGGGCATGCCGCGGCTGGGAAGCGAGCCGTTTATCACCAAGCTGGAACCCAATGCCAACAGCGGCGAGACCCCCGTCGTGTTCGCCGGGCGCGAGTTCATCTATTGCCTCGAAGGTCACATCACCTATACGGTGGAAGACGACACGTACCCTCTCGCACCGGGTGACAGCCTGATCTTTGACGCCTACATGCCGCATAGCTGGCGAAATACCGCCGCCACTAATTCGAGCGCTTTGCTGGTGCTTTGTCCCATTGAGATGCCCGATCAACCCACAGAACGTTTCTTCATGCCTTAGGATTTGACTCAGATACTTTCACCCGGAGGTGAACCATGTTACCCAAGTCCAATCGTTGGCTCTTTGTTGTCCTGGCAATCCTGCTGGTCGCCGCGTGGACGGTGCGGCCTTTGAAAGTCTCCGCCGCGCAGGCCGCCACTCCCCCATCGAATTCCTGCTTGTCCTGCCACGAGGATCTGTATTACCTCCACGACACGGGCAAATGGTATTGCATTACGGAACACAAAGATCGCTGTGTCAATTGCCACGAGGGAGATGCGATTGTGCTGAACAAGGATGCGTCTCATCTGGGATTGGTCGCCCACCCACAGAAAAACAACGGCGAAAAATGCCTGGAATGTCATCCGCAGGATGCGGAGGCGCGGCTGGCAAAGTTTGCGTCCCTGGGTGGATACAAGACCATTACGGAAACCGAACCGTACATCCCGCCGAGTGTGGAAGCCAGCGTTCTCCCCATCGAGCCTGTGATGAATCGGATTGCCAAAAATCTACCGTGGGCGGCGGGCGGGGTGGTGCTCTTCGGTTTATGGCTGGCGCTGGTTCTGGCTTCGCCGCTCAAACCATAGCAAACGCACGACGACACTTTATCAATTGGACGATGTCCATGGTATTCCAGGCACCGACGCAGGATGTTTCCCAACTCGAAGCAAATCTCTGTTATGCGTTCGTTGACCCAACGCGCATCCTTATCTTATACGCTCTTAACGATCAACCGTACAACGTAAATGAACTCACCCACAGACTCTGTGCCACGCAAACCAAGATTTCGCGCCACCTCAAAGTCTTGCGCGACCTGGGGCTGGTGCGGACGACGCGGCAGGGGGTAAGCATTACCTACGAATTGGCGGACTGCCGCCTGATCGAAGCGCTCGACATTCTGCGCGGTGTGTTACGCGACAGCATTGCCGTGAAGACCAGAATGATCGCGGCGCTGGATTGAAACTTAAACAGGCCACGATCCACGCGGCCTGTGATTTGAGGAGAAAACATGCACTACAAGAAAACCGCTCTCTATTTTCTCTTTGCCGGGCTGTCGCTCATCATCGTCACCAGCATTTTTTTAGCGACGGCCACACCCGTCCGCGCGCAATGCGGATCGCAGGCATCGTCATGCAAGAACTGCCATGAGGTGCAGGCGCAGAAATCCGTCAACGCGGACGGGACGGGCTGGCATCAGTCTCATGCCTTCGGCGATTTTTGCTACATCTGTCATGGCGGCAACCAGCAGGCAACCGATAAAGCCGCCGCGCATACAGGGATGGTTGCGCCGCTTGCGGACGTGAAGGCATCCTGCCAGCAGTGTCACGTCGCGGACCTGGATGCGCGCGCGAAAGTCTACGCGGACGCCCTGGGCGTGGAAGTCGGCTCGGGGACGGCCTCACCCGCTGCGGGGTCGGCGGAAGCGACGCCCGTTGCCGCTGAATCCGCTCCAAGTGCGGCATCCACTTCGGGCTGCAATCAAGTTGTGGTGGATGATCCGAATGCCGTCAACTATGTTCAGAATTACGACGTCATCGTGTTGGGCAAGAAACCCATCAACTGGGGCAACACGATTTTGCTTGGCTTGATCGGCCTGATGGTGGTGGGCGGCGGTGGATATGTCGTCACGCGCGAGAGACTGGTCAACGTGAAGTTTGGCGACACGCGCAAAGTGGACGATGAATATCCCGCTGACGTGGTGGAGATGTTGCCGAAGATCGCGTCGCTCAAGGCGGGCGCGCGCAAGTCGTTGAAGAATGTTTTGGAAAACAAAAAAGCCGATAAGGTTCTTGACCTGATTGACGAAGTCGTCAAGAAAGAAGAGGAGTAGCCATGAAATTTATTTTGAATTACATCCGCAAGGAAACCTGGTCGCCGTACGTGGCTGGCATTTTGCTGGGACTGGTGGGCATCGCCGCAGTTTGGATCAGCAACAGCCTGCTGGGCGCGTCGGGCGCGTTCGAAAATTTGGCGGGCATGGTCGGCAAGTGGATCGCGCCGAAAGCCTTCGACAATATGTATTTCAACTTCATCATGCCGCCTGGAATTACCATTGGCGTGATCCTGCTGGTGGGCATCTTCTTCGGCGGGATGATCGGCGCGGCGACGAGCGGCACACTCAAATGGGGCAAGAAAGATGCCGCGAATTCAGACGCACAATGGAAGCGCATCTTCGGCCCACAGACCTGGAAGCGCTGGGCGCTGGCTTTCATCGGCGCGATCATTTTGGAATATGCGGCGGGCATCGCGGGCGGCTGTACCAGCGGACTCGCCATTTCGGGCGGCATGTTGCTGGCTCCCGCGGCGTTCCTGTTCATCGCGGGCATGTTCGCTTCAGGCATCGTCACCGCGCTGGTGATTTATCGCAAAAACTATTAGGAGGCTGATATGACAAACTTTATCACGGCTCTTGTGCTGGGCGCGTTCTTCGGCTTTTCATTGAATAAAGCCGGGCTGACCAAGTACAACAAAATTGTAAACGTGTTCCGCTTTACAGATATGGCGGTGCTTCAATTCATGATGACGGCTTTGGTTGTCGCCATGAGCGGACTCTTCGCCTTGCGCGGCTTGGGATTGATCACCTTCCCTGCCGTTCCCGCCACCTACATCGTCGGTAATCTGATCGGCGGATTGATATTTGGCGTGGGCATGGCGCTCACAGGATACTGCCCGGGTACTTGTGTCGCCGGGTCCGGCGAAGGCAAATTAGATTACATTGTCCCTGGTTTATTCGGTTTCTTAACTGGCGCAGTACTTTACGGCCTCACCTATCAACAAGTGTTCCCCGCGATTTCTGCGATTGCAAATTATGGCAACACGACCATTCCCGATCTGTGGAATTTGAGTCCCTTCCTGACGGTTCTAGTCTTTGCGCTCATGTCACTCCTGCTGTTTTATTTGATTGACCGCGCAGGATGGCAGAGGAAAGAAAAATGATGAAGGATGAATGCAGAAGGCAGAAGGCAGAAGGCAGAATGATAAATCAATACATATCACTATTCCGCATTCTGCATTCCGCATTCTGAAATTTCTTTTATCGGAGAAACTATGACAAAAACAATCTCAAGACGAGATTTTCTAAAAATTGGCGCGGCATCTGTGGGCGCGCTGGCGATGGGGCAAATGCTCCCCGCCCCCGTGGCGCAGGCGGCGCGCGAAGCGGGTCATCTCAACGCGGCGGGCGATGGCTACATTTCCAGCATGTGCGAGATGTGCGTCTGGCGCTGTGGGCTGATTGCCAAAGTGAAGGATGGGCGTGTCGTCAAATTGGACGGCAACCCTGAGCATCCGCATTCGCGCGGAAATCTCTGTCCGCGCGGGCAATCGGGGCTGATGAACACCTACGACCCCGACCGCGTGCTGACTCCGCTCATCAGGGTGGGAAAACGCGGCGAAGGGAAATTCCGCCCCGCGTCGTGGGAAGAAGCGCTGGATCTCGTCGCCAGCAAAATGACGGAGATCAAAAATAAATACGGCGCGGAAGCGATGGTCTTTTCATCCACACATAATTTGAGCCAGCCGCTGTTTGAAAATTTATTGTACGCTTTCGGCTCGCCGAATTACGGCACGCAGCGCTCGCTGTGCTTCAACGCCATGATCGTCGCCAACTTGATGACCTACGGCATGGAAGAACCCGCCCGCATCTACGACGACAAACTGGAATATATTTTGCTGACGGGGCGCAACCTGATGGAAGCGATTTCCACATCCGAGACGCACGACCTGAGCGCGGCGATTGACCGCGGCGCGAAGGTGGTGTATCTCGACCCGCGCTTCACCAAGACCGCCGCCAAAGCCAGCGAGTGGCTGCCGATCAAACCTGGCAACGACCTGGCGTTTCATCTGGCGCTGCTCAACATCATCATCCGCGAAAATTTATACAACGCCGCTTTCGTGGAGCAGAACACGATTGGCTTTGACGAACTCAAAAAGGAAGTCAGCAAATACACGCCCGATTGGGCGGCGCCGCTGACGGGCATCCCCGCCGAGACGATCACACGCATCGCGCATGAATTCGCCGCCGCCGCGCCGCACGCGCTGGCGCACAACGGCTGGCGCACATCCAACTTTGTCAATTCGTTCCACACGCAACGCGCCATTTCAATTTTGAATGCGCTGATCGGCAACTGGGATGTGACCCTCACCAAAGCGGCAGGAGAAGAAAGCGCCACGCTCGGCAAACCAACTCAGCCGCCCTTCCCGCGTATCTCCGCGCTGCGTCTCGACGGCGTGCCGTGGAAGTATCCCGTCGTGCCATTCAAGATTGGCGTCTTTCAGGAACTGCGCGACAACATCGTCAGCGGCGACCCGTATCAGGCGCACGGCTGGTTTATCTCGCGCCAGAATCCGATCATGTCCATCCCCGACCGCGCCAAGACGCTGGAAGCCTTCGGCAAATTGGATTTCATCGTGACGGTGGACATCCTCATGAACGACACCGCCTGGTTCTCGGACGTGATCCTGCCCGAAGCGTCGTATCTCGAACGCTACGATCCACTCGTCCCGATGGGCGACCGAATCTTTATCCGCCAGCCCGTGATCGAACCGCAGGGCGAAGCCAAATCCGCGCTGTGGATTTACAAGCAATTGGGCGAGCGTCTCGGCTTGGGAGATTTCTTCCAATACAAAGACGAAGAAGATTACATCCGCCAGGAACTTGCGCCGCTCGGCGTCAGCCTGGAAGAAATCAAAGCCAAAGGTTTTATCGAAGTGCCTGAAACGCCACATCTCAACGAAGAGACTGAACCCAGTTGGGCAACGCCCAGCGGAAAAATAGAGTTGTTCTCGGATACGCTCGCCAAAGTCGGTTTCCCTGGCGTACCCACCTGGGAAGAACCGCCGCAACCCGCCGAAGGTCAGTTCTATTTGCTGACAGGCAAAGTGGCGCAGTCCACGCAGTTTGGGACTCAGAACAATCAACTGCTTCATAAATATTCGGATGAGCCGCGCCTGTGGATGAACGCTCAGACCGCCGCCAAACTGGGTCTCGTTACCGACGATTGGGTCGAGGCTGAAAGTTCCGTCGGCAAAATCCACACCCGCCTGCTGGCGACCGAAGCCATCCGCCCCGATTGCGTTTACATGACTCCTGGGTATGGACATCTCTCCAAGGGTGTGAAGACAGCCTACGGCGTCGGCGCGAGCGATTCGGCTTTGCACGTCACTTACACCGATCCCATCAGCGGCGGACAGGCATTGAGCCAGACTTTCGTCACGGTCAAGAAGGCGTAATGCGAAATTCATTTCGCACTTACCGCAAAATAAATTTTGCGTTACAGGTGAAACTATGACTGAAATCAAACACAAGGCTTTTCTGTTCGACGCCACGCGCTGTATTGACTGCCGCGCCTGCATGGTGGCTTGCAGTGTGGAAAATAATATCGAGATGGACAAGACCCGCATCTGGGTTGCGGGACTCGGCATCACGGGAACATTCCCCGACCTGAAACGCGAGACGATGGTCTATCACTGTATGCACTGCGACCATCCCGATTGCATGTCGGCGTGTCCCGTCGGCGCGTACACCAAACGCGAAGACGGTCCCGTCGTCTACAATCCCGATTTGTGCATCGGCTGCCGCTATTGCATGAACGCCTGTCCATTTGGCGTGCCGCATTTTGATTATGACAAAGGCATCATCGAAGGCGCATTCATTGACAAATGCACCTTCTGCCCACAGCGCATCTACAATGGGCAAGAACCTGCTTGCGTGGAAACTTGTCCCACAGACGCGCTCGAATATGGAGAGCGCGAAGAACTCATCGCCAAAGCCCATGCCCGTATCGCCGCGCATCCCGACCGTTACGTGGATCACGTTTACGGCGAGAAGGAAAACGGCGGCACATCCTACCTGATTCTTTCGCACGTTCCGTTCAGCGAGTTGGGACTGCCGACCCTGCCCGAAACGCCCGTCAACGAAGTCAGCGAAGCGGCGATTGGCTTGACTCTGCCTGTGGCGCTCGGCTGGGGCGCGGCGCTGACGGCGGTTACAGTCGGCGTCCATGCCTACAATCAAAAGCAGGCGAAGTCAGACGAGAAAGCGGAGACAAAAAAATGAAACTTAATCTCACCATCCAACCCCGCTTCCGCATCGGACTGTTCCCGCTGGTTCTGGCGATTCTGGCGGGCGTCGCCTTCGTGATTGCCATGCTGCGTTTCATCTACGGCATCGGCGCAATCAGCAACTTGAACAACGCTTATCCCTGGGCTTTCTGGGTCAGTTTCGACCTGTTCACGGGCATCGCCATCAGCAGCGGCGCGTTCATTCTGGCGTCCATCGTTTACATCTTCGAGTTGGAAGAATTCCGTCCGCTACTGCGCCCAACTTTGCTCACAGGTTTGCTCGGCTACATCATGGAAATCATCGCCCTGATGGTGGACCTCGGTCATCCTGAGCGCATCTGGCATTACTTCGTTTACCAAAATTTCAACTCGTTCCTGCTGGTCATCGGCTTTTATGTGATGATCTACTCGGCGGTGATGGCGGCTGAATTTGCGCCTGCCGTCTTCGAGAAATTTCACTGGACAAAAGCCGCCAGCCTGATTCACCGTTGGATGAAACCCATCGTCATCGTCGGCGCGGTGCTTTCCACGCTGCATCAAGCCGCGCTCGGCTCACTCCTGCTGATTCAGCCCACCAAACTTTTTCCGCTCTGGTGGACGCCGTGGATCCCGCCGCTGTTCTTCGTCTCAGCCATTGCGATTGGGTTAGCCATGACCATTTTCGAGTCATCGCTGAGTTCCCGCTATTTCCATCGCGGACTGGAAACGCATCTGCTTGAAAAACTTGCCAAAGCCATCCCCGTTGTGCTTGTGATTTACGCTTTACTTAAATTTGGTGAACTGGCTTGGGCAGGCGATCTCGGCTATCTTTTCACCAGCGGCGCGATGAGCGTTTTATTCTGGGCTGAGATCATCCTCGGCATCCTCATCCCAACGATTCTGTTCTCTATCAAAAAAGTGCGTCAAAGCGCCAACGGCTTGCTGACAGGCGCGATCGTCCTCCTGCTCGGCATGATCCTCAACCGCTTTAATGTCAGTTGGTTTGGCGTCCAGCACCCCGACCCGCTGACCTACATGCCGACCTTCATGAGCAATGTCCACTACTTCCCGACCCTGCCCGAAGTCGCCGTCTCGGTTGGAATTTTCTCCGCGGGCATCCTCGCCTTTGGGCTGGCGGCAAAGTACCTGCCTGTGTTTGAAGAGGAAAATCCGCGCGCAGCGGGTGATTAGGACTAGGGACGTGTTGGCTCAAAATTGACAATATCTCTGGGCTTTGCTACAATGCTTCCAGGAGTTACGGATATGTTTGAGCCAACACGTCTGACTTTTGAACAACTAAGCGAAAAACTGCGCGTCTATGAAGCCAAATACGGCTTTTCAACGATTGAGTTTTATCGGCGCTATCAGACTGGAGAACTGGGCGATGACCCAGACACGCTGATGTGGGCTGGCTTGTACCATCTTTACCTGACCTCCCTGCCCATTCGCCAGTTCATGCAATCGGAGTCGCTTGCCGGGTGAAAATTACCGACTACTTCTCGAAACTCGAAAAAAGCCTGCGCCAACATCCAAGCATTGTACGTGTGGATGAACCGCAGGCTTATTTTATTTCGGATGACGCCAACGGCTTGCTCAAATGCCGGGCGCATTTTTGGGATGACTCCTTTCTGGATATTTACGAAGTGGTCAGCGCTGAATTAGGCTATCCTGTGCGTATCGCTTATTCATATGCGTATTTTCGCGCTGTCAGATCTGTTTTTCGTTATGACAACGCGCCCCATCATCCAGAAATTGCCACTTTCCCACATCACAAACATATTGCCTCGGAAAAAATCATTCCAACCGACCAGCCCACGCTGGGACAAATTCTGGCGGAAATTGATGATATCCTGTCACAAAGTTAGCCCCCATCCCCTGCCTTCCCCGGAAGAACACCGGGGCGAAACAGCCCCATTTTCAAAAACCGAAAATGGGGGAAGGGGCTGAATCGATTCACCTCCCCCAAATTCCTGCTCTTGGAATTTAGGGGAGGTGGGAGGGGGCTACATAATCTGACTTGCAAGACAGTCGGGGAAGGGCTATACTACGTTTATGAAGTTCGCATGGGATCAGCGAAAGAGTCAAACCAACATCGAGAAGCATGGATTGGATTTTGCCGATGCCCACAAGGTTTTTGAATCCCCCATGCTGGTCAAACTGGATGACCGCAAAGATTATGGTGAAGACCGTTGGGTTGGGATTGGCCTGATGGACATGCGCGTTGTAGTCATCACGTTCACTGAATCAAAAGAAAACACCATCCGAGTCATCTCCTTCCGAAAAGCCACAAACGATGAGAGAAAACGATATGAACAAACCTACAAAGACGAATTTGGAACGTTTTGATGCGATGACCGATGACATGATTGATACTTCGGAAATTCCGCCGCTGACTGAAGAGTTTTTTGCCACCGCAAAATGGCGAATGCCAAAACCAAAGGTAACGGTCACAGTGGAGGTTGAACCCGAGGTCATGGAATGGTTTAAGGCGCAAGGCGAGAATTATCAACGTTATCTCGCCGCCGCCCTGCGCATTTACGCCCAAGCGCATCAAGCATTCAAGAAATAGAGAACGGGCTAACCCGCTTCCACTCATCTCCAAGCCTCCCGCCCGAATATCAGCGGGAGGCTTTCACTTGGCGGAGAGTAAAAACGTAGACACGGAAAAACGGAAAACGCAACACGCATTTCGTTCATCCTTCTTCTTTCATCCTTCATCCTTTCCCCCCATGCGCCCCTCCTTCTTCCATCACCTCCACCCTCCCACCATCCCCGCTGCGCAAGCGCGCTGGCGTTACACCTTGGGCGCAGGCGGGACAGCCATCTTCCTCATGCTGGTCTTGGTCATCACGGGTGCGCTTGAAATGTTTTACTACGTCGCCACGCCCGCCGACGCCGCGCTCTCGATTCAAACCATCGCCTACCTTGTCCCGTTTGGCGGGTTGATTCGCAACCTCCATTTTTGGTCGGCGCAACTTCTGATGATCGTCAGCGCGGCGCATCTCGTGCGCGTGATTTTCACGGGCGCATACCTTCCGCCGCGCCGTTTCAATTATCTGCTTGGACTTGTGCTATTTGTGTTTTCTATCTTATTGAACTTCACGGGTTACATCCTGCGCTGGGACACGGGCATCCAGTGGGCGCTGGTGGTCGGCACGAACCTGATCAAGACCATTCCGCTGATTGGAAACAATTTTTACTCGATTTTGATTGGCGGCGCGGAACCTGGTCCCGCCACGCTGATCCGTTTTTATGCCTGGCATATATTTGGATTGACGCTCGCCGCCGCGATTTTGACTGGCTGGCACGCCTTCCGCGTCCGCCGCGACGGAGGCATCGCTCTTCCGCCCCCCGGCCTGCGTGCCACCAACGAGCGGATTTCGCGCTTCGAGTTGGTGCGCCGCGAATCCCTGGCGATGATATTAACCAGCGCCGCCTTGATCCTCCTATCCGTTTTTTCTCCCGCGCCAATCGCTGCGCCTATCACCAAAATCACCGCTACTTTAGTGGACGCTCGCGCTCCCTGGTTTTTCCTGTGGGTTCAGCAAATGCTCAAATGGGGCGACCCGTTCTTGTGGGGCATACTTGTTCCGCTTGGCATTCTCACCGTTCTTGCCCTCGTCCCTTATGTTTTTCCCAAGCCCGCCGAATCCGAACTCGGACGCTGGTTTCCAAAATCCAACCGACTTGCTCAATTAACGCTTGGGTTGCTATCTCTTATCGTTATCATTCTGACTTTACTTGCCAATGTCCACTAACCGACCTTCGACTTTTGACTTTCGACTCATCATCACCTCTGGCATTCTTTTGCTTTCGTTGTCTCTCGCCTGGTGGCTGAATTCCCGCCAGCCACAGCCAGTGGAATTGATTCCCACATTGACCAACCGGCCCGAATACTGTCTCACCTGCCACGCGGACTTGCCAGAGATCAGCGCTTCGCATCCCATCAAAACTTTTGGCTGTGTGATTTGTCACGGCGGCGAACGTCTCGCACTTGACGCGTATCTCGCGCACAGCACAATGCGTGGTGGCGCGAACCCATCCGATTTGTCAGTGGTGGAAACCTCGTGCGGCGGGAGCAACTGTCACAGCGGCAGCGAAGCGGACGGACGCGACCACATCCAGCGCGTGCTGACCAGCGTCCAATCCACGTACGCGGGCGCGATTGCAAATATCCGCTTTACGTTTGGCGCGCAGACGGATTTGTCCGCTCATTTTGGAATCGGCGCGGTTACCGATGAGCATACCAAAACGGGCATCACATCGCTGGCAGCTTTTGATCCATCAACCGAGAGCCATCCGTTCATCCAAAAATTTGGACAGAACTGTTTGACGTGTCACGTCAACGCCACGCCGCGCGAAGGCAAAGTCTATGCGCGTCAAACGGGTTGCGCGGCTTGTCACACCCCCCTCTTTGATTCTCCCCCCATTTTCGGAGAAAATGGGGGGAGCCAGAGGGGGGTTCATACTCTTTCGACTGCCATTCCTTACACCCAATGCAACGCCTGCCACAATCGCGGCAACTACAACTTGCGGACGATGACCTTCGACGAACGAGCCGACCATCCGACCAGCCGACTGGCAGACTACTACCAACCCATAGCGCAATTCACAAAATGCGAATACACCCTCGACTGCGTGGACTGCCACACGCGCGCCGAAGTCATGGGCGATGGCGACATTCACGCCAACCAGAAAGACATTCAATACGTGCAGTGCAAAACCTGTCATGGCACGCCCACCGAATTGCCACTGACCAAAACATTGACCGACCCGAATGACATTGTCTTCACGCTGGCCTTCCTCAATCCCGTCATCGACCTAAAACTCGGCGACACAATTTTGATTACTGAAAAAGGCGAACCTCTCTGGAACATTAGAGCCCTATCCGATGGCACATATGAAATGTTTGGCAAAGCCACCAGCCAGTATTTCACCTTCAATCCCGTGATGGGCAGTAGTTGTACCCAAACGGGCGAAGACCAATCATCCTCGTATTGTCACGGGTGCCATGCGGTGGAGAGATAAACCATGACCGACCTCTCTCGCCGCGATATTCTCAAATTATTCCGCGCTGGGTTTCTCTATCTCAGCGGCGCGCTTGCCTTTGGCGGTTTGCTCCGTTTTCTCGACTTTGATCCCAACCCTGCGCCGAAAACGGAATTTGACTTGGGACCGGCCGCGGACTATCCACTGAACACGCGTACGTTTCTCTCGGACCCTCCTGCTGTGTTGCTTCACACTAAAAAAGGATTCTCCGCTTTGAGCCTGGTCTGCACACACCTCGGCTGTACAGTCGAGCATAACTCGGATGGCTTTTCCTGTCCGTGTCACGCGTCGCGCTTCGATGCGGACGGCAACGTGACCCATGGCCCGGCGGATAAATCACTGCATTCCCTGCGCATGGAAATTTCTAAAGACGATCGCCTTATCCTTCATCTGGATTGAGGATTTTATGACAACCGTCCCTGCCAATCCTGAAGTAAATCCATTACCCGCCCCTTAAAAACGTTGTAGACTGAATCATCTCCGAAGCCTGATCGCCTAAATACTTTTGCATGGCAACAGGACAGACAAGTCCTTACTACGACTTGTCCAGGCTGGCGTGGAAACGCTCCAGCCCCCCGCATTTGGAAAGGAGAGCCAGGCATCGCCGATTCGACGAGGCTGTCTCTTTTCCTGCGAGACAGCCTCGTTTTATTTTGGAGACAACATGAATCTTCAAACCTTGCTCGAAAAATCCGCTTCCCAACATTTCCATCTTTGTCCGCGCCAAATCCTTGGCGTGCGGTTGGGATTGCTTGGGCTGAAAACGCTTGGCTTTGATGAGCCGCCTCTCAAAAAGCGTTTACTGGTCATCGCGGAAAGCAACGGCTGTTTTGCCGATGGCCTGATTGCCGCCACCGACTGCACCATCGGTCACCGCACCCTGCGCGTGGAGGATTACGGCAAGACCGCCGCGACCTTTGTAGATACGGTTACAGGACAGGTTGTGCGTATTGCACCTGTTATGGATGTTCGCGAAAGGGCTTATATCTACGCCCCCGATGAGCCGCGTCATTACTTCGCCCAAATGCGCGCCTATCAGATCATGCCCGACGCAGACATGTTCACCGCCACACCGGTCATGCTGGGCATCCCTCTCGAAGCCATCCTCTCCCGTCCTGGCGTGCGCGTCAATTGCGATCTCTGTGGCGAGGAGGTCATCAACGAACGCGAGATCCATAGAGATGGGTTCACCTTCTGCCGCGCTTGCGCTGGGGAAGGATATTATCAACCTGTTCCATCTCCCATTGAAATGAAAAGACTTCAAACAAGCGAGGCAATATGAATCGCAACTCCCTTTTCGACCGCCTGCTCCCTACCCTGCCCGAAGGTTTTTCGTACACCAGCGACAACAACACCGAATGGCTCGACCTCGACGGCATCAAAAAATATATCGCGCCGTTCGAGGCGCTCTACACACAGGGAAAGTTGGAAGGATGAGGAAGCAGGCAGGCAAACCGGTGGATTTGTAATTTCGCGTCGTTCCGTTCAGCCATCCGAAAGGCAACTAAAAAAAACAAACACGGAGATAGCTGGCAGGCAACCCTGCCTTCTCTCTCCGTGTTGTGGTTTGTTCCTGCTTACCGCTGGGTTTGTACCTACGCTTCATACTCCGCGGCATTCTCATCCACCGACAGCATGGGTTCCTCGGCGGGTTTTCGGTCCAGGAATTGCAGGGACAGGGCCACCACCTTGGTGTAATACTTGGTTTCGCCCTTGTCCTCGTACTTGTCGGTTTTCAAGCGGCCTTCCACAAAGACGAGACTGCCCTTCTTCAAATATTCCTGGCAGACTTCGCCCAGGCGCCCCCAAGCCTCGATATTGAACCAGTCGGTGTATTCTTTCATCTCGCCGGCGGCTTTCCAGCGCTGGTTCACACCCACGCTGAAATGGCAGACCTTCTTACCGGTGGGCGTGAACTTGCTTTCGGGATCCTTGCCGAGATGGCCGATCAGTTGAACGCGATTTAGCGCGGGCATGAGGTTTCGCTCCTTTTCTCTAAAAGAACGGTGGGGTGTGTCGAACAGGGTTATACTTTACGCAGATGCTTGTGTCGTCTCTGCGGGTTTCGCTTCGCCTTCCGCCGGAATTCTCTTCAAGACCAACATGCCGGTCTTCATTTCAGCGACACTGTAGCCTGCGGGCAGGGCATCGAGAGCGCCTTCTTTGACCTCTCTTGAAAAGAAAAACATCTTGCCTTTGGAGTGCAGATAGTAGGTATTTCCTTTTGAGTTTGTATGCGCGTAAGCCATTTTTTCTCCTTTTGTTTGATTCTGCCTAAAGTGTAGCACAGATTTTCTATCCGTCAACAAGGAATTTTCCTGGTTGTCTGACATTTCACAAGGATGAGACATGGACAAACCGATGATGATCGCCGCCAGCCTCGACGAATTGCGCGCCGCCCGCCTCCTTCTCGACGGGACGGTGGGATTCGTCCCCACGATGGGTTATCTCCACGAGGGACATATCTCGCTCGCCCGCCGTGCGCGGCAGGAATCTGACCACGCCGTCGCCAGCATCTTCGTCAACCCGACGCAGTTTGGCCCAAGCGAAGACCTCTCCAACTACCCGCGCAACCTGGAGCGCGACCTGCGCCTGCTCGAAGCCGCGGGCGTGGACCTGGTCTGGACGCCAAC
>Ga0210036_1003513_pt1 | contig 15351 bp, 10 predicted proteins | sample CryGeymeta201515_FD_185469 | JGI IMG/M metagenome (GOLD analysis project Ga0210036, IMG submission 185469) | Groundwater microbial communities from Crystal Geyser aquifers in Utah, USA - Crystal Geyser metaG 2015-15 (SPAdes) (version 2) | ecosystem: Environmental > Aquatic > Deep subsurface >...
CACTCAATATACCACCCACGTACGGGACGACCTTTTGAATAAAGAATCCGGCTACCTTGCCCATGGGTGTTGTGGTGTGCGGTTCGGCAAATTCCAAAATGCAAAAAAGACTCCGAGGTTTCAAAACTTTGTATATTTGACACAGTGCTACATCACGCTCCGGAATGTTTCGAATCCCAAATGCCATCGTTCCTGCATCGAAGCTATTTTCATCGTATTTGGAAAAATCACGAACATCGGCCCATTCCAAAACAATTTTATCGTTCATTTTTCGTTTGGCAATTTTTTTTCGTCCCACATTTAACATGCCATTGGAAGGGTCCACACCCACAATATTGGCAGAGGGAATCATTTTGGACATGAGAAGTGCCACATCGGCTGTTCCTGTGGCAACATCTAGCAGCTGGTACGACGGCTCTGACGATGTTGTTGTTGTTGTTGTGGGAAGGGCTTCCAAGTGTGATTTAATTTTTTGAATCATAACCTTTCGCCAACGAACGTCCATAGAAAATGCTAAAACTCGATTAATAGCATCGTACCGATCGGCAATGACATCAAACATTGAAAATTGGTCGCTATTGGTAGTACCAAAGTCGAGAGGAGGGATCTCCACGGGAGGCAACAATAGGATCTTGTGAGAGATTATGCCTATTGCAGCAACACTCACTACGATGAGAAGAGGAAATGCTGGCATTCTGCAAGAGTGTAAAGCCCAAGGAGCAACAACAACAAAAAGTGAACGGTGCTGTTATTACTTATTACTATATATTTCTCCAAAAGCTGTGGATATGAAAGGGGGGGGGGGGGGATTATGAACAACATGTTTTTCTCTCTCCACGTAGTCTACTCCGATCATGGTGTTGTACGTAGGTCTACTAGCTAGCTAGTACTGTAGACTAGTAGCTACTACTACGGTAGAAAAGTCCAGTAGGTCTAGTACTAGTACTAGTTACGGTTTCATCGTCATGATGTTGTTCTGTCCTCTCGTATTGTAGAAGTCTACTAGGGTTGAAGTGAGATTGGCTTTTTATTGAAACCCCAACGCTATCGCACGGTGTCGTATCTTTAGAATAGATCCAATGATGTTGAATGTTGCTTGTTATTCAATGATAGCTACTGTACCTGTTACGACTACCGGTAATAGTCAAATAATCATGTCGAGTATCGTAATTATTAATTAAGATAGCTGCTTAGCAGGCTGCTCATCAAACAACATCATTCATCGGAGTTGTATTCCAACTACTCGAGTACTGCGTTACTCTCGGAGCTATATCCAATCTACGTCCATAATATTATAGTCTACTACGGTAGTTGTTTATATTATGAAACGAACTGTGTTATGCAACCGTAGAGTACTACTGATGTGGAGTAACTCTTGCAAGATATCACATGACAATCACACGCATCCCTTAGTAGTATTGCATCCCAGTACGCGCCTGGGGTCCAACATAAATAATCACCAGCACCAGCAGCACCAGCAACGACGATACCAACATACCAAGCAGCAGGGATATCAGTCTATCGGAAGTTTTCACTCGGACAATTTGGGTGTTCTAATGTCGTTATCCAACAGCGACTATCAGGCTCCAACATTGCCATTTGCACCAGACGAATTCCAATCGATTTATCAGAATCATCAGGAGGGCCATCGTCGAACGTTAGTATCATCATCAATATCATCATCATCAATATCATTGTCAGAACATTTTTTGCTTGATTTGGATCAATGGACATTTTTAAATCATGGAGCTTTTGGTGCTGCTCTACGCGTCGGATGTCAACGTGCCGAACAGTGGAGATACTATTTAGAACGACAACCACTGCGATACTTTGATCGAGATTTGTTACCACATTTAGCTCATGCTAATCGATGTTTGGCTAATTTTTCATCATCGTCATCATCATCATCGTCAGACAGTATCCAGGTGCGACAAGGCATGACGTTGATTCAAAATGCCACGGTCGGATTAAATACTGTCCTTAGGGGATTTGCCAGGGAATATGGAACCAGTAGTAGTAATAGCAGTAGTTGTACACATGTGATTCTTTGGGATACCTCCTACGGAAGTGTCAAAAAGCTGGCATTGCATATTTTTGGAAAAAATCAGGTAACTGAAATTCCTTTGCAAAAAAAGTATTTGCATCGATTCAAACATGTCCGAGACCCAACAACTGTCTTTTTGGAAGCATTGGATGATACTATGAAAGAACTGCGTATTAGAGATGGTAGCAAACAAATTCTGCTAATCTTGGATCACACAACTTCCAATACGGCCATCAATATGCCCATCAATGTCATTGCCACACATGCAAAGGACACATACGGAAAGGATACAGTACAAGTCTTGGTGGACGGAGCCCATGGTTTGCTGGCACAAGAGTTGAATTTAGATGACTTTTATTCATCAAACGACAACGACAATGCTCTTCCTAAAGCGCCCATTGATTACTATATTTCTAATGGCCACAAATGGTTGTCGTGTCCACGTGGTGTGGCCATGCTCTTTTGTCCCCACGAGCACTTGCGGGATACTGTTCTGTCGGAACCGGCGATTATATCCCATGGTGTTGACGAAAACGATTTGTTCAGTCGTTTTGTATGGGATGGAACCAGGGATTATGCAGCAGCTTTGGCCCTACCGGTCGTTTTGGATTTCTGGAAAGATCGCGGCATCGACTCTGTCAGAACAACTATGAAAAATAATCTTATGCAAGGGATTCAAAGCTTGGTGGATCAATGGCACGAACAGGACTGTCAACAACATGATTGGTTGCAGCAGGATATTACACTAGTCCCACCGAGCCTACTCTCGCCAATGGCGCTAGTACGGCTTCCCAGGAAACTCTGTGGAAGTCTAGATGACCCGAAAACATCGAACGATGCCAAACTTGTTCAAGATTTCTTGTTTGATCGTCGAATTGAGGTTCCCATCAAATGTATCAATGGTCAGCTCTATGTACGAGTCTCGTGTCATATGTACAATACGCTGGATAACTTTAATAGGCTTGGTGAAGTGTTGACTACGATGCAATGAAACACGTAAAATAAAGTGCCTATTTTGCCACCAATTTTTGCTTCTCACACAAGTGCTGTTTATAAATCTGCACCGAGAAAACTAATCATTCTTTGCTCTTTGTACTCAACGTCTTGCAAAGTTACTCCAATCGAGATAAAAAAATCATTTTTGCTCTACTGGTGGTTCTGTTGAATGTCTTTGTCGTAGTTCTTTCTGCTCTAAGTATCCACTAAAATATTTCGGGCCTCTTTCATTCGACGGAAATTGGCGGCAGCGTCCTCCGCCTGAAATCGGTAGAAAAACGAACGCGCAAAATATACTTGGCAAAATACGACTTCACAATCCAAAGAAGCACCATGATTCACTTACCTTGTTCTTGTCTGGGTGGTGAATTTTTGCTAGTCTCCGGAAAGCACGCTGAATATCCTCTATTGTTGCTGTTGGGGGCACGCCAAGTACATCGTAGTGACTTGTATTTCTACCACCACTCTCTAGTAAAAAAATTGTCTGTTCTTCTTTATCGGGTATGACGGAAGCTTTTTCCTGTGCAATCTGACGACGTTGCTTCTGCTTATCGTAGTAGTGCTGGAGGCGTTGCTTACGCTCGGTATAAAAGTTTTGTCTCATATCGCTACCGTCGACAAACGAGCCACTAACCCCTCGCATGCCATCAAGCCCAAACTTGAACGATTGGGCGGGCCATGCCACGCGATTAATCTCGTATAAAAACTGGAGTGCCTCTTGACGCTGATTGTTTTTGGCCGCCTCGACGAAGGCAATACTACTATAGTGCATCGTTTTGGCGACTTCTACGGCACTGTCTGTGGCCTCCAGTGTCTCCCTCATCGCCTTAGCGCGCCACCAGTTAAGACGAGAATAGAAGTCTCCTTTCCTTCGAACTTCTTTGAGGTCATATGGGGTCATATGCAGATCGTTTTGAAGATCTTTGAAACGCAAGACCATACTTCACATTTGGCAATAATGTATGAGGCGACTTAGGACGGCTGAAAAACAATTAATCAGGCTTCTGGCAATTACATACCTATACGAGCCTTGAGCTCCTTGACGTGCAGTGCGACCCTTAAGCTGTACTTCTTCAGCTATATCCACCGAAAAGAACGCTTGAATCACATGGACGCCACCACCATCAAGGACTTTGCTATCAAAGCATTTAAAATCTGTACCGCGTCCATATTCCCGGATAAACAATGTAAGCGCACCAGCCTCGGTTGATTTCAGGAATGCAGATTCCTTTCCGGATGGGTCCTCTTCTTCAGTAATCATTCGCAATGCATTCGTCTCACGCAAGTACTTGGCGGGTTCAGAGTTGTAAAATCTTTCCATGAGGATTCGGTCCGGGAAAAAAACCATGATCGGTCTAAATATTGAGGTTATTCCATTCAGTGGCTTCCGCCTTTTGTTAATTTCGGTTTGAATTTTAAGAAAGTAGTCGTCAGAGCAATCGCAAAGTTGAACATCTGATAAAGATATGTTTAGTATTCGCGATCGAAAATTTGCCACTTAAAATGATAAAACATGCTTACCTTCTCGATTATCACCGGCGAAGTGAAGCTTGTTCGATCCATAGACAGATGGAATGATCGTCAGGTCGCAAATGTTGTATACCTTTTGAAGAATGTTTTTTTCTGGATCTGTCAACCCCGAAAGCGTTCCTGTCACACCAAGAATGGCGTCGAAGCTAAGCGGGATTTCGGCGTAGGAGAATTGTCCACAATAAGGTCTTAGAGTAAGCTGTGACTGCATCGATGTTTTTGATATGTTCCCCTTCTCGTATTCTTTAATATAAGCGAACAACGTTTCATAACCATTCGTGAAGGATGAAGTTATGCCGTCGAAGTATTTGTAGGCAATCTGGTCTTTGGCAACATAATATTTGGAAAGATTGGAACCAGACGTCACAGAATGCGCGCCTTGAACAATCGCCGGTATCTCGTGTTCAACAATAGGTCGAGCGTCAGCAGGAAAAGACGAGAGCAACTGCTGCACCAAATCACTATAGTCTCTCTTTTCCCAAATGTAATAATACAGCAGTTTTGCCACCGTTCGGTGATGGTACCACAAAGTAGGATTGTACGTCTTCCCAAAGAAATCCTTCTTAAAGAAAACATCAACTTCGTCGACAAGAAGAATTTTTAGTCTTTCTTGACTTCTTTGACTTCCAGCTGCTTGACTCATCTCGTTGAGCATAATTTTTTCGGCCAATTTATGTGTGTCTATTTCATTGAAAAATATGCGGCTGCACCCTTTTTCGATGGTATTGTACGAAATGAAGCTGTCAACCCCAAAATGCTGAAACATTGGTCTAAGGTAGTTATAGTCACGGTGACTGAGATAGGAGCTGTAGCAGACACAATCTACGTCGCAACCCACAAGTGCTAGAATGGTGGCCGTGACACCAAGCACAATAGATTTGCCTTCGCCGGTCTGAAGCTCACACATTTGGTTTTTCAGGATGAAGTTGCCGGGTTCTTTGTAATTGAGCATAGTCCATACTGCTACCACTTGGGCGGCGTGTGGCTTCCTCAAAAAATTTATGGACGCCTCGCTCGCGCCGCCGTTCCCATCAGAGAAGCTATTAACGCTCTCAAGGGACCAGAATGCAAAGAGATGTGCAGATAAAGACACAAGCTGCGATTTATAACTCATGGAGAAATCGGCAGCAATACTCCCCGCCTCGACAGCCAGATTTCGCAAAAAATGTGTTCTCCTGCTTTCATCTCCTGGCCCAGACAACAGCCCGTCTTCAATAATGTCTCGGTACTCGCACAAAAAAGCTTCGTACATACTCTTCAGCTGAAATTTGTGGCACGGGGCAGCATTTAGACGGTGAGTGACATATTTAATACCTTGGCGGGCAGTAGCGGAATGAAAAGCGGCATTCATAGCGCCTTTAAAAATATCATGATCGTTCAAAATCTGTTGAGCAGTAGCAGCATTTTTTCCTTTCACAGTATTGAGCTGTACAGAAAATTCAAGGGCAAATCTACCCGTACTTGAGCCCTTCGACGCTCGCACCAACAATGTGTCAATACAACGATTGATACTGCTCTTCCAGCTTGAAATTTCATTCGAAGCCTTCTTCAGGCGGAGAAGAAGTTTCAGCAGAGCTTCCATGTCTTCGTGAGTTCTCTCGGTCATCGAATTGAGATGTTCCGAAAGAGAGCGTTCTGCGGTGTCTTTCAATTTATTGGCACGCGATGCAACCGTAGGGGATTCTTCGTAAAATATTTCTGCTACGGCTGATAGATTTCGCAGCCAGACACTCACAAGTGAAAAATCCCTAAGAACGTTCGGGAAGCGAGAAATTTGTGCGGAGACCTCGTCGCCAATTTTATTAGTCTCCCTTAAAATTGCGTCAGTAAAGCTGTCCCGCAAGCATATGATGTCTCGTCCAACAGTGTCGTTCGTTGCGTGTGGTGCGAGGCAAGCAGCAGCAGAAGCAGTCTTCGCTTTTCTTAGAATCTCGCGGAAGAAGTTCATCCTGTCATAGGCATTGGCACTTTTAGCCTGTGGAGCGTCTACAAAACTACAGCGTTTCGTGTAACTTTCGATTTCCAATGCGGCAACGATTGCAAATTTTCGTAGCGCTTGGTAGTTGCGAAACGTATAGACACTTTTTGTAAACAAATCGTCAACAGGAAAAACGGACGCAGCGTCTTGCAATTCCACGACGAAGTCGTTCCTTGTTTGCAGTGCACGGAGCAGCATATCTAATTCTGCAAACTGCCCTGCTTCCAGACAATCGTCTGCCAACGACGACACACAAATAATGGCTTGTGTCAAGGCTTTTCGGGCACTGGAAGACACTTCACCGGCATGGTAATCTTCGCTCAGAATCAATCCTGATAATTCTGCGTTGACGTGATGGAGCTTTGAGAACTCCAACCACAATGATACGTTGGAAAAGTTCTTAAAAAAGAATTCTTGGATGGCCTGTTTCAAACCTAAGTGCCCCCACTTCACTCTCAACAGCTCTCGTGCGGAATTCTCAAGACGATGCTTGAATAAACCAAAAATCTTTTCGAGTAACCCTGAAAGCTCATCGTCGGCTACTTGAAGAGTTGAATTGCGTTTCTTGCCGAGAATGGAAGTAATGGAAGCAATCAAACCAAAAAACCCTTTTTGTGATTCGATTTTCCTCTGCTTTGGCCTTGCAGCTACCCATGCGGGGCAGCAATCCTTCCGTCCGAATTCTCTTAAGAGAATCGCATCCGCTTGTACCCGAGATTCCAAGCGATTATAGAATTGTTTTGCCTGGTTGGTGATGTCATTTTGCTGACTTTGCAACTCTTCAAGTTTGCCTTGTGTTCTTGCGTTGTACCTGCAGAATGTATGAAGGAATCGTTAGAATAGTTAAACTTTTCAAACACAAAAGTATTGCTAAAGAAAACCCTATACCCACACCATGAATGCTTGCTTGAGAGCACAAAACTCATCATAAAATATACGCGCTCTATTGCTGACGATCTCTGGCCATTCTTTGAGGGCTCCAAAGAATGCGTCCATGTAGGATATGAGCTCACGTAAACCCTGCAAATTTTCGTTTACAAATACGACATCAGCAACTCGCACTTCCTCTGTTTTTAGTTCAGCCAAGAAACGAGTACCGTAGCTCAAAAGAGCTTCAATTAAATTCGGTAGGTACGAGTCAAGCGATTTAAGAGCGTCTGTCATGTCTTCCCGGCAAAGACTTGGAAACAAAACCACAACAGAAGGTTCAGAGAGAATTTCAAGTGTGGTCCGCCATTGTTTGTATACCATACAAATTGGATCCGGAAGCGATGAAGCTAAGAGGTGATGTGAACCTTCATGCGCGCTGTTTATTTCTTGTCGAAAGCTTCCGACAATTTCAGTGACTCCACCAATGGCGTCACCTACCAGCTTACTGACAAGATCCACAACACGTTTCCATCGATCGTCGAATTCTTCCTTCAATTTTCCTTCAACTAAGCAAACTTCTTCACGCAGGCAGCTCAACGAAAGGACCATTTTGTGAAAGCCTTGTAGATCCGGTGTTTCACTCAAAAAACAAGATTCGATTTCCGTCCAAAGCATCTTCGCAATCATTGCAAGTTTATCATTGCCATTTGAAAAGCCAGTTCTGCTTTCTGGCCAATCTGAAAAAGACAAGACAAATTTCGCGCAAAAACCTGATGCATGTTGCGTAGTGTTGCGTATTGTGTAGTACGAGCTGCCTTTCTGTCGTTTGGTCGAACTCAAAAAGAGTCTTGCCAGCAGCGCCTACGAGATTCCCCAGGGTTTTTGAGCATCTTGAAGGGACATCAAATCGATTCTTCATACAATTGTCACAAAATCTCCCAAGAAGCATGAGGTTAGCGATGATGGTTTGTAGGTTCTGAAGTTCTTTCTTGAAAGTGGCGTGGTTGACAGTAGTTTGAAATCGAAGAACACAGGCAGGTGCAATGTGTAGTTTGTCCTTAATGAGCTCATGTGCTGCATTGCAGCATCTGTTGTGGACTTCGCTCACTTCAGAAATATAAGTAGAAAGGCTTTTCAATTGCTTCAAATAGCGTTCAGCTGCATGCAGCTGATAGGTTCGGAGCGCATTGTCAAAATTCACCTTGGTGTACTGGAGTTGCAACTGCAACTTGTTTTCCGCCACCTGGGAGACAGATTCAGTAAAAACTGACTTCGGGTCCAACGCCTCTCCGTCATTTCCTTTCCACAAGTTCTTGAGAAGATCTTCAGAGTTTCCTTCTAAAGGCATCACAAGATCAGCCTTTGGGCACGTCTTGACAGAAATATCCTTCAATAAAGCGACGACAGGCGATCCTGGCATCATCTCCTGCACTTCTTTCTTGAACTTTTTCCACAAAATTGACTTATATTTCATATCGAATTTGGTGAAGAGATAACGACACGCCTTCAAGCATTTATCATCTAGGTTGCCACCGAACAGTCGGCTGACTGTTTCCAGTGTATCGTATACTCCTTGGAACCTGTCTCCGATACCATTCTGGCTGAACACAAGGACAGGTATCACTGACTTTGCTTGACGAATGGCCTTGACGACACCCATGCCATTTGCTATATCAACTTCGACGCCAGCAGTGTCACCAAAACCTGGTATATCACAAAGGATGACTACTTCTCTGTCCAGATTGACCTCGACACATTGAACTCTCTTCGTGGTCGAAGATGAACCATTGCATGCCTGAAAGGTCTCAAGCTTTGGGTCTGGCAAGAAAAGCGGAGAGAGATGAAAATCGCCATCGACTTCGACCTCTTCAAATGTCGTACCGGCCAAAAAAAGAATCGTAGTTGTCTTGCCAGCTCCTGTGCCACCAAGCATGAGAAGAACGTCTTTTCCGGCCATGGATCGCCCAGCATTTGTACTCTCCTCGAGTAGGCTGCCCAACTTATCAATATCTACAGGACGAATTTTCTCGAGAGCCTTTGCAATATGGCATGAAAGCAACTCAATCATATCAACGGTGGGAGGCGACGCCTCGACAGCAATCATTTCGTGGGCGACTTTGAGGGCCTCAACGACAACAGGGTCATCACTCATCACCAGCTTGGTCCCGTCAATAACTTTTTTCAGGGCCACAAGTATACTTTGGAGCTCAATAATGGCATTGGTAACCTTCTCATTCGCGATGCAGTCAACTTCCATATCTTCAGGCTTCAATTCTGTCTCACAAGTAGCATTGCAAACTTGAAAATCATAAGAGTCGTCTTGCTCTTCGGTCAAGAGAGCTCGAAGAGAGACCAACTGCTCTAACACTTCCACCAAAAAGTCTTCGGCAACGAACATTCCAGGGACTGCATCCGATGGGTTGTTTTCAGTGTCCGACGAAACAGACATTGCATCGGCGTCCGTCATTGTTTTGTTTTCACAAAAAAAGCATCAATCTAACAGACGATTCTACTGGAACTCAATTTTGTGTGGACCGAGAAGCAAGCTGTGTGGGAAATACTGTTTAAAATATAATCAACTTGATTCGGTTCAAGCGTTGAAGTGTTCACTCCAAAACCCGAATCATTGTCCAATCGCCCAGCCAACGGTTCATTCCCATGAAACTACTGACTACTACTTCGTTGAAATATCGATCCACATTTTGAATTTCATGAGATGTTTTTGCAGATACAGTACGTATTGTGAGCATGTTTGGTGCAGCACGAAATATTTCGCGAATATTGGCGGGATTTAGATTTGTAGTCTCAGCAGTTGAATGCAGTCCATCTTCACACCTTCTTGATAGATATTCACTCTTCTTTATTGGGTTCTGGTTCTGCGTACCATGATGGTGTTGCCTCAAGTTCTCTCAAGTTCAGGAAGCGGAGATGTAAAGCTGCAACTGACAAATATACCTCATGGAAAAGCCGTACGAACCGTCTACATAAAAGTAGATTAAGTAGACACATCATGGGAGGGGGCTCAGAATGTTGCAGTGCTACCACCGTTAGATTTTGTTCTTCTTAAAACGGGGGAAAAAGAAAGGGGGGCGAAAAAAGAGCAGGAGCCGAACACAAATGCCAAAAAAAGAGCAGGAGCCGAACACAAGTGCCAAAAAAAGAGCAGGAGCCGAACACAATGACTAAAAAAGAGCAGGAGCCGAACACAAATGACTAAAAAAGAGCAGGAGCCGAACACAAGAAAAATTTGGGGGGCGAAGAAAAAAAAGACTTGGGGGCGAACAATAGTACTTACAGCTGTACCTGGTAACTACTACCAGGTAGCTGGTACTCGGAGTACTACGGAGTACTAGTCGTATTATTAGCTGCTACTATTACGAGAACTGCTAGAACCTACAACACAATATTTAAGCTCGTGTTGAAATCAAAATCAAAAATACTCATAGTAATAAACTTTTTTATTGCGCTGGGTGGATCTATAAAACTGGCCTGCCATCCGTTTAAAACTTCCAATCAAAAACACCATCAATTTGCAAAACTCTCTATTTTTGTTTTTGTCACAAACCAAGATTTTTCGTTTGCGTAATAATGCAAACAATACCGAGACGTCGAACGAGAAGCTGAGTCGCTGATTATTATGGGATTAGGTGACTCTTCATGAAAGTGTGTAGCGTCGAGATCAACGAGATCTGTATTCGATGGACGAAATAATGAGTCCTTTAGGAGGAAGATCCGATGTTTTTCACTTTCTTTCTCGCCATGGATGATGAATACAGTCCATCACCACAAGACCACAGACAAAGACTACGTTGTTCGTCATCTTTTCAACGATCAGGCATTGCGAGTTGCGAGGAACAGACAAAGTTAAAGCCTTTATTGACGGGGATGAAATGAAGTAGGTGAGCTTTTTTAACATCCTCCTGATTGTGTTGTTATTTGTTATGGAGCATTGTTGTACTACTGTTTATGACTTATGACAACCAAACCAACTGAGCAAACGCTGCCGGGAAGAACTGTACACACACGGAAAGAGAGGGTACAGCAATGTGCATCTTTCTTTTCCATTCACTCTCTTTTCAGCTCAGCATCCCACTTCTTGAAAGATTGTTTCCACAGCAGCCAGAGCATGGGTGCACTCAGACAGTTGTCCTTTTTGTATTTTTCAGTCAAAGGATGATTCATACCAGAGCCGACACGTTGAAAATCTTTTTTGTAACTCATTGTATATTTTTTTACACTCTTTTCTCTTGTAAAGAACGATATTGGTTTTGGATACGTTGCATTTGACCAACTGAATCTGCACGTAACAACAGTAACTAGAAGAGAAAGGTAGGTTCTCTGCTCGTTTACGTCCCACTTCTGGTCGTCACCTAGACGTTTCCCAACAGCAGCAGTAGCGACCAAACAAACCCATAAGAACAACAACGCCAAGGAAAACCACAAACTAGTCAAGTTGTGCATCTGAACCATCCATGATACAGCATCTGTTACATTTGTGGAAAAGTATTGCAAGGCGTTTTTACCTTTGAATTCCGTTTTGGAATTTGATTCATGTGTTTAGACAACCATCTCTCCTTTTTTTGGAGATGAACCTTGTCAAAGCGGACCCAGAGAGTGGATGATGGGATGACATCATTATTGTATGATTGTCAACAATATAGTTCTCATTATCCTAGTGGGTCTCATGCAAACATCGTTTTCTCCTTTTTCCTGAATTCACAGATTAAATGCAAGAGGTAAATGGATGGATAGATGCTTGTGGGAGATGCAGTACATCTCACAAATATTTGTCACTCAAATCCATCCTCGTTTGGGCTCAGACACCGCTGTGACCACATGTAAGCCAACTTGTTTGTTCCAAATTACCTTTTGTGTGTGCGTACACATGTATACTTTTTTACAAAAGGGAGATACACTCTGTTTCATGAGCCCCAAAACAAGATTTTATTTTTTTGTTTTGGTGCAATTACATGCATCAATTTTTTTCACCCCCAAGATATCCTGAATGGCTTTCTCTTCTGGTTCAAAATGGGTACATTTCTAATACCCCCTGTTGCCAACAGACACTCACATTCGCAATATTATTTTTATTACTTGACGCACAGTTTTCTATTTTTGATTTCAATTATTTTTTGCACCTTGTATTGCGTGTGCGACTCATAATTTCTCATTTTGCGGGTTTCGCATAGCCTTAACTCAAAGAGGTGAATTAAGAGGTCCTGTTATTACGATTTTGCACTTTCATCTGCTTCGCGGAGTGTCATGCGTAGACTTTGTACCGTACTGTACCTGCGAAGGAATTTAACTTGCCACGGAGTCTTGAAGGAGTGTTGAAGCTTCTTTTTTTCAGTTTGTGAATAATAATATCTGGATTCCCTCGTTCTATCCATGCTTCACAAAATCAATTTGCCATCGGATTCTTTTTGTTCTGCCAGAAAACCAAAACCAACAAAAAACAGCACTGGATGCCAATTGAATAAATTTGTTGAACACCATCTTTCAGTGCAATATGTTTCGCCTTGTTATTCCATCAGGCTCGTCAATGCCTCAAAAGGCTAGTCGTTTTCTGGGGTTAAGAGCCAAAAGCACTTCAGTGGCAACTACGGAAGGTCGCTTCTTTCCAAAGACGTCCTCTGTTGATCTGCTACGAAAGTCCTCATCGACGACCAAAACACAAACGTCGCAAGCTGCCTTCAACAAGATTGCGTTCCTTGGAGGAGGTAAAATGGGCCAAGCCATTTTGAAGCCATTGGTCTCGTCGGGTCTTCAACCGGCCTCACAGGTCATGGTGTGCGATCCGAATCCTGATACCTTGAGTCAAATTATGAAAGACAACGCGGGAGTCAAAACGACACAGTCTATCCAAGAGCTTTTGAGTGATGCCGATTTGATCGTGTGCGCCGTGAAACCCCAGAATATTACTCCAAAGTTGTTAAAACAGATTCATGATGCACCCCGGAAACCGTCTCATGGAACGTTCCTGAGCGTCATTGCAGGAGTCCCCCTGGATTCCTATGCACCCACCGGATATTCGAAAATTGTAAGGTCCATGCCCAATACTCCTGCCATGATTGGTCGTGGCATGACAGTTTGGTGTGCTACTGATTCGTTGACGAGCAGCGAACGGAATCGAATTAATGAAGTACTCAAGTGTTTGGGAGAGACGGTACGTTCGTTTTGTCAACATGGGAACTTGTCTACGTGTACGGACTTGATCCCTAACAACCATTCGTCCTTGTTCTAATTTCCTCCCGCAGATGTACGTTGATACTGAGAACCAAGTCGACATGTCGACTGCCATTTCTGGATCTGGACCAGCTTATATTTTCAACCTCATGGAAGATATGATTGATGCTGGTGTTCACATGGGATTTCCTCGGGACAAGGCCACCAAGTTGGTCTACCATACTCTTTTGGGGTCTACTTTGTATGCTATGGAAACAGGGGAGCATCCTGCCATTCTCCGAAACAATGTCACAAGTCCCAATGGCACGACGGCCTCTGCAATTTACGAACTGGAAAGTGGCGGATTTCGTACCTGTGTGAAGGATGCCATGTGGGCTTGTTACCGAAGATCCTTGGAAATGGGTGGACATGAAAGTAACGTGGGACCAGGACGAACGCCCATGCCGCAGGGAGATCGTCTGTTAGAGCAATTGCTGGACCCAAACAGCGATTCCGGTTATCAGTTGACTTTAGAACGCAAGGGTGACAAAGATGATGACAGTGCTGCTGATGGTCGCTGGGTTGCTTAGCTTAGATTCGCTTCTAGCAGCACGATCCACATCCTGCTCTCGCTATGTGGCAAAGAATGCATATTTTATAGAGTGATAAAAAGAGAGACAATTTTAAAGATGAAGTTCCGTCCATAGAATTTAGGACGAAGTTTCATTCAACCGCTTCCTTGGTCAAGTAGCGTCGATACCTCTGGTCGATACTAGTGCAGTCCTTGATGGTTTTTAGGTCTTCGTTGGCCTTTGCTAATGTGAAGAACAACCTTTTGCTAGCGTCCAGCCCAGATAAAAGCTTCCGGCTTGGCTTGTGGCGATGATATAAGACGTAGGACGTTTGATATCGAAGCAACTCACTGTTTTGCTAGTAAAGAGTTGTAAAGATGGCCAGTGGATTCGACCAGCAAATATGAAGGTCCGCATCTTGCGCACTTTTTTTTTTTAACCCCTTGCTCCTTGTGCGGATTTCCACCATGGCGTATCTTGCGTCTTGTCGACTTGTCGACTTGACGTTAGCGTTGGAATTTGGAATTTTACCATTGAAGCATCGCTTCGGGCTTCGGGTATGCCTCCTCCCAAACTACAATATCCTGTACAGTGTGTACGAAATAGAACACTCAGTAGTAGTATGCAATTACTGTACCAGCCACCCAACCAACTACCAGTACTACTGACTAGTACTACAAGTCGCTAGCTAGAGTAGTATGGTACCTGGTACCGTAGTAGCTACCCTGGTAAGGTACCATTGCTTGTAGTTGGTTAAACTGAGGAATGAAACGTCAATTATTTAAGGGAAAAAGTTGTTTCCGCCGAGACGAAAACGTGTCATCATCAGAGTAATCAGACATACTAAGACTAGGGTCTAGTCTACTACAGTAGCTACTACGAGCGAACGCTACCGCGTTCTCTCGACTATGCCAGCTCTCTAGGGCTACGTTCGGCTAGGTAGGGTGGTTTGGAGAAACTCGGCAATTTACTAGGGCCGACCTTTTCTCCGTTCCGAGGCGCCCGGGTGAGAGGGCAGACCGCTAGGGTTGCTCTCACACTCGGGTAGCCAATCGGGCGGGAGGGCGCGGTTAAGAAACTATTTTAGGTATATAAAGTTGCTTTCGTATTCGACGAAAAGGCAAATTTATGATGAAATTTTCTGCTCTTTTCGGTCTCTTCAATTGCTGGATCCAGGTCTAGGCCCTTCCTTGTTT
>Ga0210036_1003517_pt1 | contig 15340 bp, 10 predicted proteins | sample CryGeymeta201515_FD_185469 | JGI IMG/M metagenome (GOLD analysis project Ga0210036, IMG submission 185469) | Groundwater microbial communities from Crystal Geyser aquifers in Utah, USA - Crystal Geyser metaG 2015-15 (SPAdes) (version 2) | ecosystem: Environmental > Aquatic > Deep subsurface >...
GGTTTGTTTCTACCGCAGATTATTATACGAAATTTATAAATATCATAATATTTAATTTTACTGAAAATCTTTGAGATTTTCAATCTTTTAAAATTTACGAGATTTTAAAATACTGAAAACTATGAGTTTTCAATCTTTAAAAATCTTTTGGATTTTTAAATGATATTTCAAAAAATTTATTTACTAAAAAATTTTTTTTAGTAGATTTTTAAAAAACATCTCACAAATTAATTATCCCAGTTTAAAGAGATGAGCACCGAAGCGATTAAAGAGACAAATACATTATCTCAAAGAAAAACAACCGAATATCAAAATGCTTGATGAATATAAAAGGAACGGAGAATTATTTTTGCGTATTATTAAAGAGAGTAATGAAAACAAAAACAAAGATATTGATGATTTAATAAAAGAAAATTTTAGAAAGCCCGTTTTGGAGTTAGTTGGTCATACAGCCATACCTGAAAATGCTTCTGAAAAAGATATGCTTGATGCAGTAGGATCGCCGTATAAAGGAGGATATTTTAAAATATCCAGCAACAGTTATGAAATCCTTTCCGCATCATTCTTTAAAACAAGAAAGGGTGTCTGTTCTTTGTGTGGCAAAACAACTGATGTGTTCTCAAATAGACCATATATTTTTCCATTTGAAAGGAAAATAGATTCTATATCGCCTGAAGATATGCGACTTCAATTTTGCAAAGAATGTGGATTTACTTTATATTGTGGAATGGCATCTTTATATAAGAGGTATGCTGAAAGACCCATAGAATTTTTCTTTGACTCATATAACCAGAAAAACCTGTGGACAATAAACAATCTTTTCAAAAACTCTGGATTACGGGATCCAAACTACTACAATAAAATTAAAAACTTTAAATTCTTTACATACCATCCGTATGAAACATTATTCGTAATTATTTTTGAATTTGTCAATAAACTAAAAGAAAAAAATCTTATAAATGAACTAAAAAATATTGACGATGTAAAACTCTTACTTGTTGTAGGTTCTGGACAAATATATGAAACACATATAACAGAAGGAAGTAAATTAAACAAATTTGTTAAATTCTTCTCTAAAATAATAGATGCCAGCAAGGAAAATTATCTCAATATTAAAAACAAAGAAAATCTTCCGACAGATAGTGAACATCTCATTTTTAATGGATTTTTAAATAACTTAACCGTGGGACAAAACAATAAAGAAAAGAGCAGATTACGAAATTTGTTTGTGAAAAATTTATTGAACGGAAAAATGGATTTTATAATATTGAATAAAATAATAATGAATAGGGTCAAAGATAAGGAAAAATGGCCTTTTCCTTTTTACTATCATAATTTTCTAAATTTATATATGAATATATTTAAAATGGAAACAGAACAACAAATGTTTGAGAAAATAAATAAATTAGGGTGGGATATAGGAAACAAAACAAAGGGGACAAATTTAGATAGTTTTGTATGGGAAATATTCAGAACCAGAGGCATAGAGGAGTTTTATAATGTGTTGGTTGAATTACAAGCAAAATTAGAGATGAATATGGACTTAAGGCCAATAAATGAATATGAAAAAGAATGGCGAAAAGTAAAGGCGATTTTATTGAATGGAATGTTAAATGCATTATCAAAATAAAAAACAAATATAAAATAAAAGACAAGAATATATAAAAATGGAACAACAAACAAAAGTAAAGGCAATTGAAATTGTAACTTTGACAAAGGTTGATCCGGCAAATCTGAACTCAAATGGAACAGAAGGCGTAATAACGGTGTTAAAGAAATTTAGAGACCCTGTAGAAAATAATGAATTTGTAAGGGTTTCGGGGCAATCCGTTAAGTATCATTTGAAGGAAATGTTGTATAGAATTGAAGAAAATGACAAACAAAAATATAAAGAATATCCTCTTAGCAATGTTTCTGGAACGGGCAAAAATTCAAAACGGGTTTTAGTTTCTCCGGGCGACCCTGAGGGATATATAGCAGATGACTTATTCGGGTATATGAAAACAGATACGAACAAGAAAAGAATTGCACCCGTACGAACGTGCGGAATGGTGTCTTTATTTCCTTATGAAGAGGATAGAGACTTTGGAGTGAGATATGATGAATCCGGAAACGAAAAACATAACATATATGAAACCGAGTTCTCGGCAAACATAATGCGATCAAATTTTTTTATAGAAACTGATAGAATAGGCGCATTTGATAAGACAGAGGTAGAAGACATCAAAGTAAAGACATTGCCTCCTGTGGAAAGAAATAACAGAATAAGGGATTTAATTAAATGTGTTTTAAGCTATCACCATGAAACAAGATCTACAAGATTTCTTACCAAGGTTTATCCTGAAGCAGTAGCAGTACTTTTCCTTAACAAAAAAATTCCCCTAATCGGAGATAATTTAAGAATTACTGGTAAGAAAGACAACAAATATCTTATAGATGCAGAATTGCTAAATAATGTTTTGAATGTATTTTACAGTTCCATAGTAAAAGGATATGTGGGTATTTTGGGGGGTAAATTTTATATAAATAAAGAAAAGGTAACAAACGCCAAAATTGAGGTTTTGGAGTTAAAAGAAATGTGGGACAAATTGGAAACGGAAAAATATGTTGAATAGAATGATCGGTATTAGGTTGTCAATAGTAGGAATATTTTCATTTTTTAGAGTACCGTATAACTCTTTGTTAATGGATTCTTATTTGTTTCCCCCAAAAACAACGATTGTTGGGATGATTGGTGCAGCAATGGGGTGGAATGAAGAACGTGTATTAGATGACATTGATAAGTTTAAATACGGTCTGATAATTAAAAACCCGGGTGAAAGAGCTATAGAGACCGCAACAATTTTTGGAAATCTAGAATATACCCCATATCCAATAACCAAAATTATGAATTACAAATCCTATCCAATAACCAAAATTATGAATTACAAACCGTTTTATGAAGTTTATATCGCTAGCGATAATAAAGATTTAAATATTGACAAAATATACGACGCTTTGAATGATCCAAAATTTACCTTGTATTTGGGGGACTCGGAAAGCTTATTCTATGCAGATTTCAAGCATCCAAAATTCTGCGAGAAAATAGAAATAAATAAGGACTTTGGAAATGAATTTGAATGTATTTTACCATCAGAAATATATAACAAAAAAGAGAGAATAGAGATGACGACAAAAAAAGTTATTCCGCCAACAGAAATAAAAATCCCGATAAATTTTACGGGAAAAGGAAAAAATAGAAAATGTGTGTTAAAAAATGTGTTTTACTATTCTGGAATTAAAGTTAAACTAAAAGAATCTGTTGAAACATATTATTATGGAAAACAACCCGTATGTCTTTTCTAATTTTACTGAAGATGAATTAAAATTATTGAAAAAATGCAAAGCCAAAACCAAACCCGATGAAAGTATATACAGTCATTCTTATAGGTGCTATAATTTATCTGCAAAAATTCTTGAAAAATTTTTTATTTCAAAGTCAGTTATTGAATATGAAAAAATAAAAATAGAACTAGATATAATAAAAGATATCTGTGCTTTTCATGTTTTGCTTCACGATTTGGGAAAATCAGACAGCAGATTTCAAGACAAAATAGATGGAAGAACAAAAAGTTGTCCTCCTCACGCATTGCTTTCATTAGAAAAGGCCAAAGAAAAGTTAATAGAAAGAACAAAAAACTATGATATTTCGGAAGAACAAAAAAAACTTTTGATATATATATCATTGCTTTCTATAGCATCTCATCACTCAGATTATCACAGAGATATTTATAAAAAAAATGAACATGAACCAGCTTACCAAATTTTAAAAGAAATTGTGAATCACTTAGATGAGTTAAAGTACCCTAATTATTACATCTCTCCTGAAATAAAGTTCCTCTATATTTTTTTTAACGGAGTATTAAGAATGTCTGATTGGATAAGCAGCGGAAATTTAGAGATAAAAAATTTATTTTTTGAGAATCATATAGAATTGTCCAAAAGAATAAAATTATACCTTAAACTTAAAAATTTCTCCCTATACGATCATCAAAAATATTTTAAAACTAACTTTAATTGTGGGTTTATGCGGCTTCCTACCGGAGATGGAAAAACAGAGACAGCACTTTTAGCAAATTTTCCAATTAACAAAGTTATATACACGCTGCCAACAGTTACGACTGTTGAATCCATGCGACATAGATTTGAAGAATGTTTCTATAAAGAAAATGTTTCATTTTCGCATCATTTGTTATTCTTATCCTTATATGATGAAGGAAGATTAAACGAAGAAATTTTGCATCAGTATTCTATGAAAAAGATCGTTGTTACAACGATAGATAAAGTACTACTTTCTCTTATGAATTACAGACATTATCCTATGCTCCAAATGGGCTTAAATAATTCTTATTTGATAATTGATGAAATTCACAGTTATTCTCCTTATACTCTTTCATTAATACTAAATGGTTTGGAATATTTAAAAAGGTACCACAATACAAAAATATTAGTTATGTCGGCAACATTGCCAAAAATTATCGAAAATGAACTAATAAAAAGAATTGGTGCTGAAGAGCTGATTGACAAGAAGATTGTTGAAGAAAGATATAAAGGTAAAAGAAAGGTAAACTTAAGGAAAGATTTTATTGAAGAGGATATTGAGTCAAATACAAAGAATATATTAGAAATGTTTAAAAAGGGTAAAAAAGTTTTGGTTGTGTTGAACACTGTTAATAAGGCAAAGAAAATATATGAAATTTTAAAAAATGAAAACAATCTTAAATGGGGCGATGAAATATTCCTGATTCATTCAAGGTTTAATCACGATGATAAAAAAGAAAAGAATAATTTTTTAGAAAAACTGAAGCAAAACAAAGATAAGAAAGGGTTTGTTCTTATAGCAACACAAATAGTTGAAGTCTCTCTTGACATTGATTTTGATGTTATGTTTACTGAAGTTTCTCCTTTTGACTCGCTCGTGCAAAGATGCGGAAGGGTTAACAGAAAAGGTAAAAAAGGGGCTTGTGATGTTTTTTTATTTTCTCCCGAAAGAGAATTGCCATATAAAAGGGAACAGATAGAAGCAACAAAAAAGATACTGTCAAACTTTAAATTAGAAACTGAAATGGATTTTCTAACAGCAAATGATGAATATTACAATGATATTGAGGATTTCTATAGAAAAGAATTTGACAAGAAACCTTTAGAAGATTTTAAAGGAATAGAAAGAAGTAATTTTGGTGAAGAATTAACGAGAACACGGGAAAGTTTTATTACTCTCCCGGTGATTCCAACAGGTGAAAATAATGAAATTTACACAAAAGTGAAAGAATATGTAAATATATTAGATAATTTATCTTCTTATAAAAAGGACAAAAAATTAGAAATAAACAGATTTGTGCTTGGAAATATAGTGGAGGTTCCAATTTATGTTGCCAAGGGTGATTTAAAAGTAAAAGCTGTAGATCAGGAGATATGGGATAAATTTGGAGTAATTTTTATAAATGCGACATACAATTCAGAAACAGGGATAATATCAAAAAAGCAAGGGGGTATAATTTTTTAATATAGCCCATGTTCTTTACAACACACAAATAACTAATAAAATCGCTGTTAAATGTAGAAATGAATAAAGATAAATGAAGGTAAAATAAATTTATCCTGGTTTGTTTCTACCGCAACTTATTATACGAAATTATAAATTCTAATACATTAACGAAATAAATTCAATAAAATAAATAAAATAACAAAAGTTTCCCATTTCAGTTTACTCCATTAACAAATCACCTCGCTGTTGTTCGGAGATTTAAAATTTCTAATGAAATTTAAAATAAGATTGAAAATCTGTTGATTTTAAAATTGTGAAAATATTTCCTAAAACCAGGATTTAAATCTTTTGTATAAATTCTTGAGATTATTTATAGGTTTAATCTTAATAATTTAATGAGTTGGGAAACTTTTGTAAAATAATATTAGTTTTTAATTTTCATTCCTAATTATTGTAAAATTTTATTAATAAATTTATCAGATATTAAGATGGTTGAAAAAGAAAAGAAAATAAATGTTGCAGAAAAATTTAAAGAGATGATTGAAAAATCATCCAAAAGGGATTTTGTTCAGAGTGTAGATATGGCAGTAAAATTTAGGGATATTGACTTTAAAAAACCTGAGAATAAAATTAATTTAATAATTGCACTTCCAAAAGGTCCCGGAAAAGAGCAGACAGTGGGAATATTTGCAGAAGGAGACGGATTAGTTGAAGCAAAAAAGATCACTGATAAGGTCTTTGGAAAAAATGATATTAACGGACTAAAGGACTCAAAAAGAAAGTTAAGAAAAATCGCTAATGAATGTGCGTTTTTTATGTCTCAGCAGGATTTAATGGGATTAATCGGAAAAACATGGGGAACAATATTGGGTCCAAGAGGGAAGATTCCGCAGATTCTCCTGCCAAATGCGCCGATTGCACCGATATTTGAGCGGCTAAAGAGAAGTATTTGTGTCGTTTCAAAGAAAGGCAGGGTTGTTTATGCAAAAATAGGAAATGAAAAAATGCCAGCAGATGACCTGATTGCAAATTATAACACAGTAGTGGAAAATATTGCTGAAAAGGTAGATAAAAAGAAGATTGCTGCAATTTATATTAAAACAACAATGGGGCGATCTGTAAGAACACAATGAATAATTAAATTACAAATAATAACATAAAAAATAACATAAAATTTATCTAAATTTGTCCAAATTTATCTAAATACTATAAAATGGTTACACAAGCAAAAATAAAGGCCGTTGAAAAATTAACTGAAAAGATAAAAAATTCCAGAACAATTATGGTCGGTGACTTTTTGGGTTTGCCGTCAGCAAATTTTCATAATATCAGAGTAACAACAAAGGACCTTGGAGAAATTTATGTTGTAAAAAACACACTGGCAAAAAAGGCGTTTGAAAATGCTGATATCCCGCAAAATTCCTCGCTTGCAAATTATCTTATTGGAAATATTGCCTTAATATTTTCAAATGAAAATCCTTTTAAGGTATATAAAAAAATAGCAGAACAAAAGACATACGCTCCTCCAAAACCAAATTCCGTAGCAAATGAAGATATTGTTATAAAAGCTGGTCCAACACCATTTTCTCCGGGACCAATGGCTGCGGAGATGCAAAAATACGGGATAAAAGCAGCAATAAAGAAAGGAAAGATTGAAATCGGAGAAGATAGTGTAGCAGTAAAGAAAGGGGCGCGGGTCCCTGCTGCTGTTTCACAAATACTTGGAAAACTTGGAATAACGCCGGTAGAGTTGTGGTTGAGAATAAAAGCTGGATACGAGAGAGGAACAATGTTTTCACCGGAAATTTTAAATATTGACATAGATTCATACAAAAATAAAATTATATCTGCACATCAGACGGCAATGGATCTGGCAATCGCAGAGGGAATTTGTAATAAGTTCACTGTAAATGGTCTGATTGCAAAGGCATTCTTCAATACAAAAAATTTAGCAATAGAAAGAGGAATTCCCGCAAAAGAAACAGTAAATAGTCTGATTGCAAAGGCTGGCAGATGTGCATCCGCATTGAAGAGCAATGTGAAGGGGTAATGTTACATCAAAAGGAAGGTTTGAAATTTCCTCTATAAGTTTATTCTTTTTGAAAAATGAGTCGGATAAGTCAGACATTACAGCCATCAGGAAATGTAGTGGCAGAGACAGAAACAAAGAAAAAAGGAGGTAAAATGGACAATGTAAAAATCGGGCTTGAAATCCATATTCCGATAAAGACAAAACAAAAATTATTCTGTGATTGTCCTACAAATTACTATGAAATTTCAGAACCAAATATAAGTATATGCCCTGTCTGCACAGGAATGCCGGGGATTAAACCGCATCCCATAAATTCAAAAGGGCTGGAATCTGTCATTATGCTTGCAAAACTCCTGAACTGCAAAATAAACCCAAAAATATTTATAAAAAGAAAACATTACAATTATCCTGACCTTCCGAGCGGTTACCAGAGAACATCAGAACCGATAGGTGTTGACGGAAATTTGGGTGCTGTTGGAATCTGGGAAGTTCACATTGAAGAAGATCCGGGAAAATACGATTTAAATTACAAAAGGGTTAATTACAACAGGTCCGGAACAGTGCTTGCGGAAATTGTCAGTGCTCCTGATATGCACTCTCCCGAAGAAGCGAGAAATTTTTTAAAGGAAGTGATAAATCTGGTAAAATATACCAACAGAACAGTGGATATTGGAGGTGTGATGCGTGCGGATGTAAACGTATCAATAGAAGGCGGCGCAAAGGTGGAAATCAAGAATGTAAATTCACAAAAGGGAATAGTTAAAGCCCTGAAATATGAAATTTTAAGACAGAAAAATTTAAAAAATGTCGGCAGCGAAGCAAAAATGGAAACCCGTGGTTATGACGAAGGCCAGATGATAACAGTCTCAATGAGAACAAAAGAAACAGAGGATGATTACAGATATGTTCCTGACCCGGATATTCCCCCGGTTTATTTAAAGGAAATTTCAGAAAAAATAGTCCTCCCGGAAACACCACGGAGCAGAAAGAAGCGACTGATTTCCGAATATGTTCTAAGAGATGATTACGCAGACATTCTCGTCAGAAACAAAGAAATTGCAGACATTTTTGAAGATATTGTCTCAAAGAATAAGACCTTGTCAGAAATTTCATCGTCATGGATATGCAGAGAGGTGATGAGGCAGCTGAATTACAGAGATATTGAATGGAGCGATGAAAAAAATAAATTAAACAAGAAAATTTTAAGCGATTTATTTGTGCTGTTGGCAAATAACAGCATTACAGAAAATACCGGCAAGAAAATTCTGGAAAGGGTCATTGACAGCGGAGAATTGCCGGGTGAGATTGTCAAAAAAGAAAATTTAATGATTGAATGCGATGATGATGTCCTGGAAAAGGTTGTTAATGAGGTAATTGAGAAAAATCAAAAGGCGTTTAATGATTATAAAGCCGGGAATAAGTCATCTATGAATTTCTTAGTCGGGCAGATTATGAAAGGCACAAGAGGAAAGGCAGATAATAAGAAAGTAAGGGAAATTTTAGATAGAAAACTGGGGTCAATTTAACGAATGAGCAGATAAATTTAAAAGTAATAAATTTAACAAAGGATGAGGTCCATAATGATAGATTCACTATGATTTCAATCCAAAATTTATGTAAAAATTTCAAAAGTCCGAAGCAGTGAAAAATTTAAATTTTCATCGCATTCCCTTCATAAAATTTCTAAATTTCCTTCCCCAACATCTTTGCCACTGTATTCGCATCCTTATCTCCTCTTCCTGATAAATTTATAACAACTGTCCTGTCTTTAAATTTCTCCCTGTTTTTTATCAGAAAAGCAACTGCATGTGATGATTCAAGCGCGGGAACAATCCCTTCTGTTTCAGATAAAATTTTAAATGCATCCAACGCTTCATCATCCGTAGCATATCCGACATTCACCCGTCCTTTTTTATATAAATAAGCAAGTTCCGGACCCACACCAGGATAATCAAGCCCCGCCGAAATGCTGTGAGAAATTTGTATTTGTCCGTATCTGTCCTGCAGGACCTTTGTCATCATCCCGTGAAATATACCATCACTTCCTGCATATAATGAGGCACCATGTTTTCCATTTTCAATTCCTTCCCCGCCGGCTTCAACGCCATAAAGTAGCACATCGTTATTGTCAACAAAATCATAAAATATCCCTATTGCATTGCTTCCCCCGCCAACACATGCTATTATTGCGTCCGGAAATTTATTTTCCCTTTCCAGAATTTGACTTTTTGTTTCTTCACCGATTATCTTCTGAAAATTTCTGACGATAATTGGATACGGATATGGACCTACAACACTTCCAATCAGATAATATGTATTTTTGACATTTGCTACCCAGTCCCTGAATGCTTCATTAATCGCATCTTTTAATGTTCTTGAACAGGATTTGACAGGGATGACCTTTGCTCCCATCAGTTCCATCCTGAATACATTTAATTTTTGTCTTTCAACATCTTCTTCACCCATATAGACCTCTGTTTTTAAATTCAGCAATGCGCCGGCAATCGCTGTTGCAACTCCGTGCTGTCCTGCTCCTGTTTCAGCAATAATCCGCTTTTTTCCTATATGCTTTGCCAGCAACGCCTGTCCTATTGTATTATTTATTTTATGCGCCCCGCCGTGTGCCAGATCCTCCCGCTTCAGATAAATCTTACAGCCCAGCTTTTTGGATAAATTTTCCGTATAAGTCAAAGCCGTAGGCCTGCCGACAAAATTTTTCAGATAATAATTGAGTTCATTTTGAAAGTCAGCTGTGGGATAAATTTCATTATATTTTTTCTCTAAATCTTCAAGTGCGCTCATTAAAATTTCAGGTGCAAACTGTCCGCCGTATTGGCCAAATTTTTTTTGTTTTAAATCCATTTTAAGGTTAAACAACAACATAAGAATTGTATTTTTATGAAAAAATTATAACTATTCAGAGGGTCTTTTCAAAATGAAATTTTGTAAATATCCGAACAAAGTGAGCGTATTTTCAAAATCAAGAGATTTTGTAAATATCCGAACAACAACGAGGTTATTTTCAAAATCAAGAGATTTTGTAAATATCCGAATGCTAATGAGGTTATTTTCAAAATCAAGAGATTTTGTAAATATCCGAATGCTAATGAGGTTATTTTCAAAATCAAGAGATTTTGTAAATATCCGAATGCTAATGAGGTTATTTTCAAAATCAAGAGATTTTGTAAATATCCGAATGCTAATGAGGTTATTTTCAAAATCAAGAGATTTTGTAAATATCCGAATGCTAATGAGGTTATTTTCAAATTCGCAGAGAATTTGAAAAGACACGAACGATGTGAGCGTAAAGTGAAATTTTGTAAATATCCGAACGATGTGAGCGTATTTTCAAAATCAAGAGATTTTGTAAATATCCGAATGCTAATGAGGTTATTTTCAAATTCGCAGAGATTTTGTAAATATCCGAATGCTAATGAGGTTATTTTCAAATTGTGTAAATTTTAAAATCTCCGAACAAAATGAGCGTATTTTTTGGGATGACTGAATAGTTACAAAAAATCCAAAACTCTACACAGAACGACACATCCTTTATTCAATTTCAATTTAAATTTTTGGCGAGAATTTCTTTTCATAAAACTCATCCTCATCTCCAGTATATGCACACATACCTATTCTCGGAGAATTTGTTACAGGCAAAAGCATATCTTCTCCGCATTCATGTTCTGTTCCATGTTCCTCACAAAAGAATGAGTTTTCAGGATCCTCCACAATACACATACTGCATACCTCAGTGGCATCTTTTCCACAGACAGAGCATTTTATTTCAGGAGGTAGGTTTCTTGCAAGAATTAACAAGCCCTTGTCAATTTTCCCTTCTCTGATAGAAATTATTTCCAAAACAATTTCGGTTGTCGTTCCAAAGTCATATTCATAAGAAAATTTTGTTCCTGCATCAAGAACATCTGCAATTTTTACATTCATTGACCTGTCTCCTCTTTCATACGACGATGAAAAATATTCAACACCATCAATGCTGAAAGCACTTAAATGTCCGCAGCACTCAACCCAGATTCCCCTGATAAAATCATCTAAATTCTTAACCTTCTTATTTCCTGAAATTTCTATGAGCATAAAGTATGCTCCTGCCTTTATCTGCACAAGGTAGATTTCTTCCCTGTTTTTTGTAATTTTACCTTCGGATTTTTCGATATATTCCTTTCTTTTTTCACATTTTTCAATATGCCCTTTTAAGGCATTTCTTCCAAAATTTTTTTTGCAAAAAAAACACCTGCCTTTTAATTGCTTATTCTTCATTTTATATTAAATCCCGAGTTTCCCACCATCAAAAAATGGACGAGTAATTTTAAAAATTTACAAAATTAATTATGCTTAAAAACAAAAATACGCTCACTTCGTTCGTATCTTTTTAAATCTTTGGGATTTAAAAATTACGCCCAAACTTTTACGCTGGGGTGGGAAACTCAGGTTATAGTTAATAATTTATCTTTTTACACTATTAATTAGTGTTCATCTACAAAGTATAAAATTTTGAAAAAGTCTTAATTTTTTCAAGGTAAATTTTTGTGTTTTTAACAATTTAAAAATCTTACAGATTTTTAAAGATTGAAAATCTTACAGATTTTCAGTAAAATTACGAGTTTATGGATGGACATTAATTATTATAGTCAATATACTATCTTTTTACACTCTTGAAGTAGATTAATGAATCGTATATTGGGTGTAAAATGTTGATAGATTCACTCCATACATAACAATAGTAAAAACATCCCTTTTTATCATGCTCATAATGCTTTCTGATATTTGCTCTTTTCTTTTGTTTCTGTCTCTTTTTTATATTTTCTGTACAATACATACAACAATCCGAAAACAATTATAATTAAAATTATAATGCCAATAATGGCAATCTGAATATAATCCGGTTGCTGCTGTTGCTGCTGTTGTTCCGGTTTTGTTTCTGTTAAATTTTCTTTTGCCTTTTTTTCAGCAGCAATTTTTGCTTCATTATCTTCTGCTGCTTTTCTTTCTTTTATCTCTGTTTCATACGCTTTTAATGCCATAATTACATCTTTTTCCCCTGTCTGACATGAAAGCATGGACTCCTTGTATTTTTCATCGACAAAATTTTTCTCCGCGGTTTTCAGCATATCATAAGCGGACTCAGCAAATACAGTTGTCTTGTTTCTGTAAGACATCGAACTTAAATTTAAAATTTCGTGCCGTAATCTGTTAATACATGCAGATGCATTTGCCTTTAAATTTTCCCTGTTTTGTGCTGCTATCTTCTCATTTTTTCTTTCTTCTATCTTTTTTGTTATTGTCTCATTTATATCTTTTACTATAACGATACATTCATTTGCATATCTTTCTGCTGAAATACAGCCCTTACGCATCTCATAATTTCTTGCGGATGAAAGTTTTATTTCAACAGCGCTGAAGTCGTAGTCAATTTTTTCTTTGTCCGCAATCGCTTTTAAAATTTTAAGCATGCTTTCACATTCCTCTATTTTTTCCCGTGTGGTCAGATTAACATTTAAAGGAACGTCCATAACAATATTTTTACCTTCATTGTGTACATTCCAGCAGGTTATATTTATTTTTTTTGGAATGTCATTTAAATGGACATCAATGTAAAATTCAGACGATTTGTGTGCTTCTACTGGCGACGGAATGGTAAATTTTTCTTTTGATTCATAACTTCCTGCTTTATTTTCGTAAATTTTTGTATAATAGCACGAAAGACCTTCCCTTTCGTTATTTGTTAATTTTCCGGTTACGATACCATCCGGCTTTTCGCATTCAATGTATGTCTTGTTTGAAATTTCAGCGGAAAAATTTAACTGATATCCGACAAATTTGACACTTGCGGACTTTGTTATATTCCATAAGTAGGTCTGTCCTGTACTGTCTGTATAAAAACAATATAAATTGTGAGGGTAATTTTTAGTTGCCGCCTCTTTGAAAGACCTTACATCATAAGTTATGTTTTTTTCATAGTCATAAAACTTGCCAGTTCTAAATGGCAGTCCATCATCATACCGGCACTCCATTACAAAGCCAATCCCAGTAATCTTTATCCATACTTTGTATTGTGCTGTTTCATCAACAAATTTCGTCTGGTTTTCAGGCAGTATTAAAAGCTGAACATCGTTTGTCTGCATTTGCTTTACTTTTTCTCCGTAAATTGTTCCGAGCATCCCTATAATTACAATTACGATAATTCCTGCAAAAAATATACTAGTGTTTTTCATTTTGGGTTTATTTATTTTTGATTTAAATTTTGATTTAAATTTTAAAATTTCTTTAAATTTTATATTTTATATTTAATAATCATACTAATTTTGTAACTATTCAGCCACCCCTAAAAATACGCTCACTTCGTTCGTGTATTTACAAAATGTTCAGAACATTTTGTAAGATTGAAAATCTCAAAGATTTTTTAAAGATTGAAACCGAAGGTTTCAGTATTTCAAAATTTCATTTTGAAAATAACCTCACTTCGTTACACTCACTTCGTTCGTGTCTTTTCAAATTCTCCGCGAATTTGAAAATAACCTCACTTCGTTCGGATATTTCAAAAACTTCGTTTTTGAAATTACGGATAAATTTTTGATTTTTACACTCACTTCGTTCGTGTCTTTTAAAATTTCATAAATTTTGAAATTGTATTTTTTTTTGAAATTTTTACAGATAAATTCTGTACTCTCTAAATAGTTACCTAATTTTATTATACTAATTTTATATTTAATAAATTATACTAGTTTTATATTTTTATATTTAGTGTTCATCCATAAACCCGTAATTTTTGTCAAAAACATAATAATTTACCTTGAAAAAGTTAAAATTTTTTCAAAATTTTATACTTTATAGATGGACACTATTTAATAAATTATACTAGTTTTATATTTTTATATTTAATAAATTATACTAGTTTTATATTTTTATATTTAATCAAAAGTTTCCCATTTCGCAAAAATATAGTTAATTATTTGTTTTAGATTTAAAAATATTTGACAAGAAATCTCAAAAACTTCATAATTTGCTGTTTTTCTTCACAAGTTTTTCGCAAAACATTAAAAATAACATTTTTCATTGGGATCAAAATACAACATTTGCAGAAATTTCTTCCTTATTCACTCTAAACAAACAATTATTAGTGGTTATGTAGCATATGAAAGTAGGCCACTTTTATTCTTGTGAATTATTAATTAGACTGCTATAATAACCTACCTACAAAGTAGATCGTATTCTTGCGTAATAATTTGTGTATAAGTAGTGGTTATGTAGCATATGAAAGTAGGCCACTTTTATTCTTGTGAATTATTAATTAAATTTTGTGGATTAAATAAAAATTTTAATATCTGATATTTTTGATTACAAAATTGATTTTTTTTACATTATTTAGTTTTCCGTCGTCGTTCTCTATGTTTATAGTCAATTTTTTTTGATTTTAGATCTAAAACACAAAATACAAATAAATTTATTAAATCTTTTGGCAACTTGATTTCTTGTTTTAATATGTCTATGAAACCGTATTCGTTCGCTCCTGCTTTTTCTCCTTTTCGTCTTACTATTCTTAAAAAATAGATTTTTGTTTCTTTAAAGTTTTTCACCTCTTTATTTTCAAAATCTGTGTCATTGTAATCGTTGATAAATTTAGGCTTTTCAATCTCAGGATTGTTGTTTATCAAATTATTGTATTTTTCATAGGATATATTAAAATCCTTGATTTTTATGTCTATTTCATCCTCGTCCGTAAATTTTAATTTATTCCAGAATTTTCTTGAAAACACACTGTTAAA
>Ga0210036_1003524_pt1 | contig 15331 bp, 6 predicted proteins | sample CryGeymeta201515_FD_185469 | JGI IMG/M metagenome (GOLD analysis project Ga0210036, IMG submission 185469) | Groundwater microbial communities from Crystal Geyser aquifers in Utah, USA - Crystal Geyser metaG 2015-15 (SPAdes) (version 2) | ecosystem: Environmental > Aquatic > Deep subsurface >...
CTTCAACCTTCACAACTGTTGACATCAATGGCGGTGCAATAGATGGGGCAGTTATTGGTGGAACAACACCAGCAGCAGCAACCTTTACAACAGTGACAGGCGGCCCTGCAACGTTCTCAAGCATCAATAACACACCGATTGGCAATGCGGTACCATCCACAGCAGCCTTCACAACGTTAACGGCTTCGGGCGCAACTACACTGACTGATGCAACACAGTCAACGCTCACATCAAACGGTTCGTTAGTAGTGGCAGGTGGTGTTGGTATTGCTAAGAACTTGAACGTAGGCGGAGATACAATCATTGGTGGTAACTTGACAGTTCAAGGAACCAGCACTACTGTTAACTCTACGACATTGTCCACAGCAGACGTAAACATTACAATGGCAAGCGGCGCACTTTCTGGCGCTCAAGCAGACGGTGCTGGCTTGACAGTTGCCGGCGCAAATGCCACGATGCTGTATTCGGGTACGAACGACGACTGGACATTTAACAAGGACGTCAATATTCCTAACTTAGGGTTGACAGGTGACTTAGCTGTAACTGGCGCGATATCTGGCGCAAGTGCATCCATTACTGGCAACACCAGCACTGGCACATTAACAACAGCTAACGCTCAAGTAACTGGTGGTTCTATAAGTGGTACAACAGTTAACGCAACTACGCTAACAACAGGCGATGCGCAGATCACTGGTGGTGCTATTACCGGTACTCCAGTAAGCGGTTCTACAGTTGGCGCGACTACGCTGACAACAGGTAACGCACAAATCACTGGTGGTGCTATTACTGGTACTCCAATCTCTGGATCAACTGGCGGGTTTACAACAGCCACAGTGGGTAACTTGCAAGCAACAAGCGGTAGCGTAACTGGGCTGACAACATTGTCAGCCACTGGCGGCACGATTACTAACCTAACTTCAGGAAATGCACAGATTTCCGGCGGTGCTATTACAGGCACACCAATCTCTGGCAGCTCTGGTAGCTTTACTACATTGTCTACACCATCGGCAACTATTACTGGTGGTACAATCACTGGGACGGCAGTTACCGCAACTACATTGGTATCAGACAACGTTGCTATCACTGGTGGTACTATTGACGACACGGTTATTGGTGGTACGACAGCAGCAGCAGGGACATTTACAACTGCAACTGCATCTAACCTGCAAGCCACAAGCGGTTCAGTAACTGGTTTGACAACGTTGTCAGCAACAACTGGCACAGTAACGAACTTGAACTCAACTAACGTGACAATATCTGGTGGCACGATTGCTAACACTCCAATCACTGGCGCTACTGGCAGTTTCACATCAGTAACTACTTCTAACGCACAGATTTCCGGCGGTGCTATTACAAACACACCAATCTCTGGCAGCACTGGTAGCTTCACAACCTTAACAACAGGCAACTTGCAAGCCACAAGCGGTGATGTAACTGGACTGACGACATTGTCAGCAACAACTGGTACAGTAACGAACTTGGCATCAAGCAATGTTACATTAACTGGTGGCACGATTGCTAACACTCCAATCACTGGCGCTACTGGCAGTTTCACATCAGTAACTACTTCTAACGCACAGATTTCCGGCGGTGCTATTACAGGCACACCAATCTCTGGCAGCTCTGGTAGCTTCACAACCTTAACAACAGGCAACTTGCAAGCCACAAGCGGTGATGTAACTGGACTAACGACATTGTCAGCAACAACTGGTACAGTAACGAACTTGGCATCAAGCAATGTTACATTAACTGGTGGTACTATTGACGACACGGTTATTGGTGGTACGACAGCAGCAGCAGGGACATTTACAACTGCAACTGCATCTAACCTGCAAGCCACAAGCGGTGATGTAACTGGACTGACGACATTGTCAGCAACGACTGGTACAGTAACGAACTTGGCATCAAGCAATGTTACATTAACTGGTGGGTCAGCAACCGGTTTCACAACAGTAAGCGCAGTAACTGGTGATTTCACAAACTTGACAGCAGATAGCATCACAGCAGTAGCTATTAACAACACTCCAGTTGGTAATGCTACACCTTCAACTGGTGCGTTTACAACATTGTCAGCAACTGGTTTAACAAGCATTACTGATACCACACAGTCAACCGTTACTACGGATGGTGCGTTGACAGTGGCAGGCGGCGTTGGTATTGCCAAGAACTTGAACGTAGGCGGCGATACAATCATTGGTGGTAACTTGATAGTTCAAGGAACCAGCACTACTGTTAACTCTACAACATTGTCCACAGCAGACGTAAACATTACTCTAGCATCTGGGGCAATAGATTCCGCAACAGCTAACGGTGCTGGCTTGACAGTAGCTGGCGCGAATGCTACTATGTTGTACTCAGGTACAAATGACGACTGGACATTTAACAAAGATGTCAATATTCCAAACATTGGTGTTAGTGGTTCCGCAACCGTAACTGGTGCGATCTCTGGCGCAAGTGCATCCATTACTGGTAATACCAGCACTGGTACATTGACAACAGCTAACGCTCAAGTAACTGGCGGCGACGTAACTGGTTTAACAACACTGTCAGCAACAACTGGAGCAGTAACGAACTTGACATCGAGCAATGTTACGTTGACTGGCGGCACAGCAACTTTGACATCAGTAACCGCATCTAACTTGCAAGCCACAAGCGGTGATGTAACTGGACTAACGACATTGTCAGCAACAACTGGTACAGTAACGAACTTGGCATCAAGCAATGTTACATTAACTGGTGGCACGATTGCTAACACTCCAATCTCTGGATCAACTGGTTCGTTTACAACAGCCACGGTGTCTAACCTACAAGCTACAAGCGGTAGTGTAACTGGGCTGTCAACAATGTCAGCCACTGACGGCACGGTTACTAACTTAACTTCAGGAAACGCACAGATTTCCGGCGGTGCTATTACAAGCACACCAATCTCTGGCAGCTCTGGTAGCTTCACTACGTTGACATCAAGCAATACAGCAACCGTTAACAGTTTGGTAACAGCCAATGCCCAAGTAACTGGCGGCTCAGTTACTGGGTTATCTAACCTAACAGCAGCAACTGGAACAGTAACAAACTTAACATCAAGCAATGCTACATTGACTGGCGGCGACGTAACTGGTTTGACAACACTGTCAGCAACAACTGGCACAGTAACGAACTTGACATCAAGCAATGTTACAATAACTGGCGGCACAGCAACCTTATCGTCATTGACGACAAGCAACGCACAGATCACTGGCGGTGCTATTTCAGCTACACCAATCTCTGGATCAACTGGCTCGTTTACTACATTGGCAACAAGCAGTGAAGCTAACGTTAACAGCTTGGTAACAGCTAACGTTCAAGTAACTGGCGGATCTGCAACTGGTTTAGCTAACTTGTCAGCAACTAACGGTACAGTAACGAACTTGACATCGGGTAATGTTGCACTGTCTGGCGGTGCTATTACAAACACTACAGTAAGCGGATCAACTGGTAGCTTTACAGTGATGACCTCACCGTCTGTGGCTATCACAGGCGGAACGATTGCAAGCACTCCAATCTCTGGCTCAACTGGTAGCTTCACAGTGTTGACTACCGGTAACGCTCAAGTAACTGGTGGTGCTATTGACGGCACGGTTATTGGTGGCACAACTGCAGCAGCAGGTACATTTACAACGATGAACGCAACCGATGTTGGTGGTACACTGACAACAGTAGCACAGCCAAACGTAACAAGCGTTGGCACATTGACTGGTTTGGCAGTTAACGGTAACGTTAGCGTAACTGGTGAAACATCAACAGGATCGTTAGTAACGGCCAACGCTCAAGTAACTGGTGGTGCTATTACAGGCACTCCAATATCTGGCAGCACTGGTAGCTTTACGAACTTGACGGCAGGTAGCTTTACTTCTACAAGCATCAACAACACACCAATCGGCAATGCTACTCCAAGCACTGCAGCGTTTACGACCTTGTCAGCATCTGGTTTGACACACATTACAGATACAACTGAAAGCACTGCTATTACTAACGGCGCTCTGGTAGTTGACGGTGGTGTTGGCATTGCTAAAAACTTGAACGTAGGCGGTAATGTTGTTGTAACTGGCAACTTGGAAGTTGTTGGTAGCATGACAACATTGACATCGTCAACATTAAACGTAGCTGACAAAAACATTACTATTGCCCAAGGTGCGTTGACAGATACAGCAGCAGACGGTGCTGGTATTACAGTTGACGGTCCAGCAGCAGCAACGATCTTGTACACACAGGCCACACAGACTTGGAACTTGAACTTGCCAGTGGTGTCGACAGAATTCCGCGGTAACGTGGTTGGTACAAACCTAACTGGCACACTGCAGACAGCAGCTCAACCAAACGTAACAAGCGTTGGCACTTTGACTAGCTTGGCAGTAACTGGCACAGCATCTGCTGGTACAGTATCTACAGCTAACGCTCAAGTAACTGGCGGTGACATAACTGGTTTGACAACATTGGCAGCAACAACTGGTTCAGTAACAAACTTGGCATCAGGCAACGTTACAGTAACTGGTGGCAACGTAACTGGGTTAGCTAACTTGGCAGCAACTAACGGTACAGTAACAAACTTGGCATCGGGCAACGTTACAATAACTGGTGGCACCATTACAAACACTCCGATCTCTGGAGAAACTGGTTCGTTCACGTCCTTAACTGCAGATAGTTTCACAGCTTCAAGCATCAACAACACGCCAATCGGTAACGCAATCGCTTCGACCGGTACGTTTACAACGCTAACAGCAACAGACACCGTTACAAGCAGCTTGCAAGTAAGTGGCACAGCAAACGTAGCAGATTTGAATACAGCAGGCACAGTGACTTCGAACGGTGCCGCAGTGTTCAACGGCACAGTAACAGCCAACAGCACAGTAGCACTTGAAGGTGCGGTAACTGCTAACGCTGCGACAGTGTTTAACGGCACAGTAACAGCTAATAACGGCGTAACCTTGTCGCCAGCAACTGGTACGGTAACAGTTAACCCAACAACTGCTGGATCAATCAGCAACATGGTGGTTAACGCTAACACACTGACCACGGCTGATGCGCAGATTACGGGTGGTTTAGTTGACAGCACCCCGATCGGTAGTGTAACACCTTCTACTGGTGCGTTTACAACATTGAACGCAGGTTTGTTGTCGGCCACAAGCATCAACAACACACCAATCGGCAATGCTGCTCCAAGCACTGGTGCGTTTACAACGTTGTCAGCAACAGGTGGTATTACTGGTACGCTACAAACTGCAGCACAGCCAAACGTAACATCACTTGGCACATTGACATCGCTTGACGTAACCAACGCTACTACTACTGGATCGTTGGTAACAGCTAACGCACATATTTCAGGTGGTGCGATTACAAATACACCAATCTCTGGTAACACTGGTGACTTTACAACACTGTCAGCATCCGCTGGCATTACTGGTACACTGCAAACAGCGTATCAGCCAAACGTAACTGGTCTTGGTACATTGGCTAACTTGACAGTGTCAGGCACTACGACTGCTGGATTAGTAAACGCTGCTACATTAGCAACTGGTAACGCACAGATTTCGGGTGGTGTCATCAACTCTACTCCAATCAGCGGCTCAACTGGTGTCTTTACAACAATGACTACAGCTAACGCTCAGGTGTCTGGTGGTGCTATTACAGGCACTCCTATATCTGGCAGCACAGGTGGATTCACAACATTGGCAGCAACAACTGGCACAGTAACGAACTTGGTATCGGGTAACGTTGCGTTGACAGGTGGAACGATCACTGGCACTCCAATCTCTGGATCAACTGGTGCGTTCACAACAATGTCAACAAGCGGTGCTGCTACTGTTAACAGCTTGGTAACAGCTAATGCTCAAGTAACTGGCGGTGCTATTACAGGCACTCCAATCTCTGGCAGCACTGGTGACTTTACAACACTGGTAGCAGCAACTAGCACAGTGACAGGGCAGTTTACAGCTAATGCTAACATTGCTAGCACATCAACCTCAACGGGTTCGATTGTAGTGATTGGCGGTGTTGGTGTGTCTGGTAACGTTAATATTGGTGAAGGCTCAACGATCAACAGCAACAAGACAGCAGTTAACACTGTGATTAAAGGCGTTAACGACGACTCCTTGTTGTTTGCAAGTGCATCAACTGATCAAGTTATGATTGGTGGTAACGTAGCGTTGTCAAGTGGATTTACTGCTGGTGCGAAACTGCAAATCAACAGTAACGACTCTATTATACTGCCAGTGGGTACAAGCGGTCAACGCCCAGCTACTCCAGTAGCAGGTATGGCACGTTATAACTCAACTTTCAATCAACTTGAGTTCTGGAACGGTTCACAATGGGCATCTACTGAAACAGTGTTTACACTGATTACTGATCAGCAGTTTACTGGTGACGGTACGACAACCAACTTTGTGTTGAATGCAGCATCCACTACAAACAGCACTATTGTAAGTATTAACGGTGTGGTTCAAATCCCTGGTTTAGCATACAGTGTTGCGGGTACGACCTTGCAGTTCAGTGGGGCTCCATTAACAACAGACGTTATTGATGTTCGTGTATTGGTTACAACGCAAACTATTAGCGGATTGGCAAGTCCAAATGGATTTAACCAAATCATTCCTGATGACTCAGCATTAGAAGTTTGGACTGGACTTACTTCAAGTACAAATACTTGGAAGTTTGACGGGGCAACTGGTGCATTGTTACCAGTAGGTGCAGGCCGTGACATTGGTAGTCCAACTGCAGTAGTAGATAATATCTATGCAAGCAACGTGGTAATCAGCGGTGGTTCTATTAGCGGTGTAAGTTTCAGCTTGTCAGCCGTAGATAATACACCCATTGGTGCAGTAACACCATCAACTGGCAAGTTTACAACTGCTGAAGCAACCACTACTTTGACATTGTCTGGTGGGGCTCCATTGGTAGCAACAGAAGCTGGCACGAGTTTTGGAACATCAGCAACTACAATAGATACTTTTGCCGCAGCAACATATCGCAGTGCGAAATATGTAGTGTCAGTAACTAATGGGTCAAACTATCAAGTTGCTGAAGTATTAGTGGTCCACAATGGGATTAACGCATACATTACGACCTATGGTGTTACTAGCTCCACAGGATCAACTTTTGCGACATTTACAGCTAATATAAGTGGTGGTAACGTAATATTAGAAGCGACAGGTACTGCAGCAGGCAATACTGCTAAAGTTTTACGCTCATATATTGCTGTGTAAGAAGTAAGTAAATAAAGGTACAGGGTGGTTTATCCACCCTGTACCTAAATAAAACATATTGAAGCAGTGGGCAGATATATGAAGAGATAGTAAACAGGAGTTTTAGATGGCAAATATAAATGAAAATTTCGTAGTAAAAACTGGGTTGGAAGTAGGCCCTACTGTTATTACTGCAGCGACAGGTAACTTGACAACAACAGGAAATATTCAAGTAGGTAGCACTATTATTGATGGTACAACTGGTAATATTACAGTTGGTGCAACTACGATTAACGGAACAACTGGTGAAATCAGAACAACTGCTAATGTTGTAACTACTAATAACTTTATAGTTGGGGCAACCGTGTTGTCACCAACTGGTGAAGTTATTACAAACAATATTATTACTACGGGTGGTACAATTAACAATACTACCATTGGTGGAACAACTCCTGCCCCAGCATACTTTACGACTCTTGATGCAACTGGAACATTGACTACTAACGATATTTTGCCTCACGTAACTAACGTAAGTAACATCGGCAGCTCAACACAGCGATTCCAAACTATTTGGGTAAACGATTTGCGTTTATCAACAAACACCTTATATTTAGGTGAAACTCCTATTTTGGGTACAACTGGTACTGTAGTTAACGTTCACACTGATCCAGGCCAATCTTTGAGCTTGCAAACATCTGGTGCAGCTGGAGCAATGTCATTAGTATCTGCTGCTCCGATGGCACTTCAGACAACTGGTAACAATGCTGATGTAACTATTCAATCCAACGGCACTGGTTCAAAGACAAAACTACTGTCTACTACTGCTTTAGAACTTACTGCTCCGGCATTAACTTTAACTGGTACTACTACTAATACTGGATCATTTACTGTAAACGGAAACTCAGTATTAAATGGCAACGTAACTATTACAGGCACCCAAGCCACTGTAAATGCTGCTCAACTAAATGTTCAAGATCCGGTGGTTATTTTAAACTCGGGCGAAGCAGGGATGGGCGTTACGAATGGTACTTCGGGTATTCAGTTTGCTCGCGGTCAACTTGGCAGCTATCAGTTAGTATTTACAGAAGCAGATCAATCGTTACAGTTTGGACCAGTTGGGTCAACCATTGCGATGGCTGACAAACCTTGGGCTAATACAACTTTCGTAGCTAAAAATAGTACAGCAACATTGGGTAACTTGACAGTGTCAGGTAACTTGACAGTGTCAGGAACAACATCAGCATCAATGCAAACATTGTCTGTAGCTGGGGCCTTAACTGCTGGATCGTTTAGTGGTCCTTTAACTGGTAATGTCATTGGTAACGTATCTGGTTCAGCAGCAATAGTAACAGCAGCAGCACAACCAGCTATCACTTCAGTTGGAACTTTAACATCTTTGGGTGTTACTGGAGCGGTAACTGCTGGGGCATTTAGCGGTCCTTTAACTGGTAATGTCACTGGTAACGTATCTGGTTCAGCAGCAACAGTAACAGCAGCAGCACAACCAGCTATCACTTCAGTTGGAACTTTGACTTCATTGACTACATCTGGCGCAGCAAATATTGGTACGAACTTGGTAGTTGATGGTAACTTAATAGTAAATGGTACAACTACAACTATTAACTCAACGACTGTTTCAACTGCAGATACTAATATCGTTATCGCAAGTGGTGCAGGTACAGCAGCCGCAGCAAATGGTGCTGGATTGACGGTAGCAGGTGCCAATGCAACCCTGTTATATGCAAACGCAGATGACAGCTTTAACTTTAACAAGAAAGTATCCGCTACATCATTTAGCGGTCCACTAACTGGTACTGTCACTGGTCACGCATCTCTTGACCTACCTCTAACTGGTGGTACACTGACTGGTGCGTTAACAGCAACTGGATTTACTGGTCCAGTAACTGGTGATGTTTCTGGAAATGTTACTGGAAATGTTACTGGTAATGTCACTGGTAATGTCACTGGAAACGTATCTGGTTCAGCAGCAACAGTAGCAGCAGCAGCACAACCAGCAATCACTTCGGTTGGTACTTTAACATCTTTGGGTGTTACTGGTGCCGTAACTGCTGGATCATTTAGCGGTCCTTTAACTGGTGCAGTTACTGGCCACGCATCACTTGACTTACCTCTAACTGGCGGCACATTGACTGGTGCATTGACAGCAACTAGTTTCAGTGGTCCGTTAACTGGTAACGTTACTGGTAACGTTACTGGTAACCTGACAGGTACAGCGGATAAGGTAGTATTAACTTCGTCAGCAGCTACTGGAAGTTACCCAATCAACTGGACTTCAAGTGGATCATTGTACTATACACCATCTATTACTATTACTCCAAATACAAGTACAATAACTGCTACTACGTTTGCTGGTACGGCAACTAACTCAGCGGCATTGAACACGTATACAAATAGTGCTAGTGCTGGTGTTGCGAACCGTATTGTCCAAGCTGACGCAAGTGGCCATATTATCAACACATACTTTAACTCATCAGACAACAGTGCCGTTTCTGGAGTAACTGGTGTAATGGTTAAAGTTGGTGACAACTATTTGCGTACTGGCACAGCAGCGGCGGTGGCTACTTTCCTAAGTGGTCAAACGATGAACATCGTTGGGTCTGCTACGACTGCTGGTACAATTACCAGTCAAGCAAACTCAGCAACCATTACTGCTACTTCAGCTAACACGGCAAATACAATCGTATTACGTGATGCAAGTGGTAACTTTAGTGCCGGCACCATTGCTGCCACCGCATCGCAAGCACAATTCGCCGACTTGGCAGAAAATTATACTGCTGACGCAGAATATGAAGTTGGTACAGTGTTAGAGTTTGGTGGTGATGCTGAAGTTACCTTAGCAACAGACGGAACAAGAAAACTGGCAGGGGTAGTATCCACTAACCCAGCTTACTTGATGAACAGCACTCTTGATGGCACTAAAGCAGCAGTAGCGTTACAAGGTCGTGTACCGTGTAAAGTAACTGGTAATGTATCTAAAGGAGATATGCTGGTTGCTGCTGGTAATGGCCGTGCCCGTGCAGAGGCAGATCCAAAACTCGGTCAAGTGATTGGCAAGTCCTTGGAAAACTTTAGCGGCGAAGAAGGTGTTATCGAAGTTGTGGTTGGCCGTATGTAAGGATAAATAAAGTGGTAGTATATAACAATACTATCGCCTTATTCCAACAGGAAACAATATGAAGAAGATTAGCAAATTATACCGTAAAGATTATCAAGGTGAGAACGTAGTTACTGACATTGTTATGAGCAATAAGCAGTGGGAGGTGACGCAAGAATGGTTGGGTAACTCGGTTATCAACAATCAGATTTCAAATCAAGCCTGCGTTATTGGTAACGGGATTTCAAGAAAAGAGTTCGATGTAAATGCAGTTCTCAACCACTTTGGTGGTATTTTGGGGACATTGAAGTTACAGACTTACGGGTGTAACGCTTTGTACCGTGATCATAATCCAGACTTTTTGGTAGTGACAGGTGATGACGACGGTATGGTTGCTGAAGTAGCTAATAGTGGATATTGTGATAATCATATCGTATATGCTGATGCTCCACACATTCAAAATCATCCAGGTAAGTTTTACTTGATTCCGCAAGATCCGGGTTGGAATTCAGGTTCGCTTGCTGCTTATTTGGCAGCATTTGACGGCCACTCTAAAATCTTTCTACTTGGATTTGATGGGCAAGATACTGAAGCATACAACTATAACTGCTATGCTGGGTCAGAAAACTATCAAGCTGCCCGTCATGCTAAAACAAGCCCAGACTTTTTTGAAATAACGATGAAGCACATTTTTGACACATATTCAGATGTTGATTTTGTTAGGGTAATGCCAACAAAGTTTGCATCAATGCCAGAATCGTGGAAGTTTTCACAAAACCTGCGTCAAATCTCGTTTAGAGATTTTATACTCGAAGCGGACTTATAAATCAGATTTAGACTAAATACTTTAAGAAGGAAAATAATTTATGGCAAATTTAACAGAAACAGCAACATACGATGCTGGTGTAACACAATTAGACACTGGGGTGCTCATTACTGGTGGTCCAACCGGAAGTGCTAATGCTCCACTGAAAAATCTGGCAAACAGAACTGCGTATTTAAAATCGCACGTAGACTCATTAGAAGCAGGTGGTGGCGGAACTACAGTTACTATGAGTGACGATACTACAACTAACGCAACATATTACCCGACTTTTGCGACAGCAACGTCTGGAACAGTGGCATCGCTAAAAGCAGCATCATCAAAGTTAACGTTCAATCCAAGCACTGGAACATTGTCGGCTACGATTATAAACTCACTATCAGACAGTAGATACAAAACTAACATTAGACCTCTCGGTTACGGGCTGTCTACTGTGTTGACTCTTACTGGATACAAATACGAACTGGTTGACAGTAATCAAACATCACTTGGCTTGATTGCTCAAGATGTTGAAAAAGTAGTGCCAGAAGTAGTTATTACAGATGTTGATGGTAAAATGGGTATTAACTATTCGGCAATGATCGCTGTTTTGGTTGAAGCAGTTAAAGAACTGAACGCCAAAGTAGCAACACTTGAAGGAAAGTAAATGGCAAGTAATCTTCAAGCATCCGGACAAGATCTGGATACTATCTTTATCAGAGAAATTGATCTACGTGCCCGTTTTGGGATATACGGACTATACACGGTTGGGAACAACTCCTACGGTGAACTCGGTGACGGAACTACTGTCGACAAATCATCCCCAGTTCAAGTCGGCTCTCTTACTAACTGGGCAAAGATAGCGTGTGGGTACTATCACACTGCCGCAGTTAAGACGGATGGTACGCTTTGGACGTTTGGTCTCAACAACTACGGTCAACTCGGTAACGGAACTACTGCCCACAAATCATCCCCAGTTCAAGTTGGAACTCTTACTAACTGGGCGCAGGTAGCGGGTGGGCACTATCACACTGCCGCAGTCAAGACAGATGGTACGCTTTGGACGGTTGGATACAACGCCCAAGGTCAACTCGGTAACGGAACTACGGTCAGCAAATCATCCCCAGTTCAAGTCGGCTCTCTTACTAACTGGTCTCAGATAGCGTGTGGGGTCCATCACACTGCCGCAGTCAAGACAGATGGTACACTTTGGACGTTTGGCCTCAACAACTACGGTCAACTCGGTATCGGAACTACGGTCAGCAAATTATCCCCAGTTCAAGTCGGAACTCTTACTAACTGGGCACAGGTAGCGGGTGGGTTCTATCACACTGCCGCAGTTAAGACGGATGGTACGCTTTGGACGTTTGGACGCAACTTCTACGGTCAACTCAGTGACGGAACTATTGTCGACAAATCATCCCCAGTTCAAGTCGGCTCTCTTACTAACTGGAAACAGGTAGCGAGTGGGTACTATCACATTGCCGCAGTCAAGACAGATGGTACACTTTGGACGTTTGGCCTCAACAACTACGGTCAACTCGGTGACGGAACTGCGGTTAACAAATCATCCCCAGTTCAAGTCGGCTCTCTTACTAACTGGGCACAGGTAGCGGGTGGGGGCTATTACACTGCCGCAGTCAAGACAGATGGTACGCTTTGGACGTGTGGATACAACGTCCAAGGTCAACTCGGTGACGGAACTACTGTCCGCAAATCATCCCCAGTTCAAGTCGGCTCTCTTACTAACTGGGCAAAGATAGCGTGTGGGGTCTATCACACCGCCGCCCTCAGACTGTAACTCATAACTCATAACTCATAACTCATACATCACTAATTAAAGGAAAACAAAATGAAATTCGTACTTACAAAAAATTCTCAAGTAATACTCGGACCAGTGGAATGGAGCAGCAGATTTTTCGAGAATCATCTTTCTGGCATTGGTAACACTGTATCTTTGCCAATCACTCTTACTGCAGCAATGGGTGTAGCGCCTGGAATTTCTATTCTTCCTGCCACACTGGTTGAACCGTCTTACAACAGCAAGATTCAGCAACTGGCTGGGCCATTTTGGTCACTTACTGCTACTACAGCAACGGGAACCTACACAGTAGTTGACAAGAATGTTGAGGCAGTAAAAAATGATCTGTTAGCTCAGGTAGCAGCAGATAGATACGCGAAAGAAATCGCTGGTACAACCACTGTTCTTCAAGGCGTGACAGTAACGCTTGACACAACTCGTGAAAATCGTAATGTTATTGTACAGCAATATTTGTTGCTTGCTGATGGTCAATCCGCACACTGGAAATTTAAAGAAGCGTGGCTAAATTTAACTAAAGCAGAGTTTGCTCAAGCAGTCGGTGCTGGAGTAGCACATATTCAAGCACAGTTTGATGCTGAACGTGTAAAAGTTGATGAAATCAAAGCTTGCTCGACGTTAGCACAACTTGACGCAGTAGTGATGCCTACTCGCAACACAAATGGCCTCCCAGCGTTAGCATAAAGGTAGGCATAAAATGGCTACAACTTACACAACAGGAATACAGGTAACTGGGGGCGACATTGGAAGTCGGTACATGACCATAGAATATTTGGCGCAACACTATCCAGAGTATGCTCAACGATATCCGGGAAAAGGTGGACTATACACGTTTGGATACAACCCCTACGGTGGACTTGGTGACGGAACTCAGGTCAGCAAATCATCCCCAGTTCAAGTCGGCTCTCTTACTAACTGGGCACAGATAGCGTGTGGGTTCTATCACACTGCCGCAGTTAAGACGGATGGTACGCTTTGGACGGTTGGATACAACAACTACGGTCAACTCGGTGACGGAACTACTGCCCACAAATCATCCCCAGTTCAAGTCGGCTCTCTTACTAACTGGGCACAGGTAGCGGGTGGGTACGCTCACACTGCCGCAGTCAAGACAGATGGCACGCTTTGGACGTTTGGACGCAACTTCTACGGTCAACTCAGTGACGGAACTATTGTCGACAAATCATCCCCAGTTCAAGTCGGCTCTCTTACTAACTGGAAACAGGTAGCGAGTGGGTACTATCACATTGCCGCAGTCAAGACAGATGGTACACTTTGGACGTGTGGATACAACCTCTACGGTCAACTCGGTGACGGAACTGCGGTTAACAAATCATCCCCAGTTCAAGTCGGCTCTCTTACTAACTGGAAACAGGTAGCGAGTGGGTACTATCACATTGCCGCAGTCAAGACAGATGGTACACTTTGGACGTTTGGCCTCAACAACTACGGTCAACTCGGTGACGGAACTGCGGTTAACAAATCATCCCCAGTTCAAGTCGGCTCTCTTACTAACTGGTCTCAGATAGCGGGTGGGCGGTATCACACTGCCGCAGTTAAAACAGATGGCACGCTTTGGACGTGTGGATACAACGTCCAAGGTCAACTCGGTGACGGAACTACTGTCCGCAAATCATCCCCAGTTCAAGTCGGCTCTCTTACTAACTGGTCTCAGATAGCGTGTGGGGTCCATCACACTGCCGCAGTCAAGACAGATGGTACACTTTGGACGTTTGGCCTCAACAACTACGGTCAACTCGGTGACGGAACTACTGCCCACAAATCATCCCCAGTTCAAGTCGGCTCTCTTACTAACTGGGCACAGATAGCGTGTGGGTACTTTCACACTGCCGCAATTAGCATGACCTACTAAACAGTAAATAAATATTATGTCAACATCAAATTATAAATTTTTAAATAACGCTACACCTACTGATTTAGAAACTGTGTTTGCTACTTGGGCAAACGTGTTAGGAACAGGTGGACTATACACGTTTGGAAGCGACACCTTCGGTGAACTCGGTGACGGAACTATTGTCGACAAATCATCCCCAGTTCAAGTCGGCTCTCTTACTAACTGGGCACAGGTAGCGGGTGGGTACGCTCACACTGCCGCAGTCAAGACAGATGGCACGCTTTGGACGTTTGGACGCAACTTCTACGGTCAACTCAGTGACGGAACTATTGTCGACAAATCATCCCCAGTTCAAGTCGGCTCTCTTACTAACTGGAAACAGGTAGCGAGTGGGTACTATCACATTGCCGCAGTCAAGACAGATGGTACACTTTGGACGTTTGGCCTCAACAACTACGGTCAACTCGGTGACGGAACTGCGGTTAACAAATCATCCCCAGTTCAAGTCGGCTCTCTTACTAACTGG
>Ga0210036_1003530_pt1 | contig 15309 bp, 10 predicted proteins | sample CryGeymeta201515_FD_185469 | JGI IMG/M metagenome (GOLD analysis project Ga0210036, IMG submission 185469) | Groundwater microbial communities from Crystal Geyser aquifers in Utah, USA - Crystal Geyser metaG 2015-15 (SPAdes) (version 2) | ecosystem: Environmental > Aquatic > Deep subsurface >...
AAGAAATATATATATATATATATATATATATCAAACATCAAACATCAAACATCAAACATGACATCTAACGACGAGACGCAGCAGCAGACGCAGCCGTTATTAGAATCCAATGATAGCAATGAATCTACGACTACGTGCAACACCACTAATAATAATATAACCACAAGTGCAGCAACAGCAGCACCATTACCACAAGCAGCAAGAGCAACAGCAACAGCAGTGGCGGACGAACAGGCGGATGCGGATGAACAGGCGGCTCCAGTAAAAGTATCACTGAAGCTACAGACCAGCCGAAAACGAAAGCGAGTGGCACATCATAATACTGCAGCAGTAGATCCTTTCGGAGAGGGTTATAATGATGACAATCAAGATCAAGACGCAGCTTCAAAGCAGCAACTGGTACAACTACAGTTACAACAGCAACAGCAACAAGAAGAATCCCTCTTTACCAGGTCAGATTCTTTCTCGAGTGCTTCCACAGCTTCTTCCTCCCCGTCGTCCGCACAAGGAACTGCCAGTACAGATGCTTCCTCTGCCAGTAACAAGCTGAATAATAATAATACAATAGCAACGATAGCAACAACAGCAGGAGTAGCAGGAGTAGCAGCAGTGGGTAAAAAAGAGAGAAAAGTACAACAACCAGACGGATGGCGGGTAAAGCTGTATCGATTGAACGCTGATGGATCCTGGGATGATTGTGGTACGGGACGTGTTTTGTGCTTGTACAGACCAGCCTCAGCCAGAGCTCATCATGATAATACAATCAATCATAATCATAATCATAAAAGTGCGAGTGCCAGTGCGAGTGCTCAGAAGTCGTCCCTTGGTACAATGCGAGATGCAACGCAAGCAACAACAGCAGCAGCAACAACAACAACAAATGCAACATCGGATGCGTCTGGTAGGAGTGGTGGTAGTGCAGGTGAGAGATCGTTTTCAACAGCACCAAATCAGCAGAATACTATGACATTGGATGCTCGCATTTGTCAAGAATTGGGAGAACCAACCTTGTGCATGCACGCAGAAATCGTACCGGGAAATTCATCGCGGTCTTCGGACCTTGCGTCATTGTCGTCATCATCATCATCATCATCATCAAGCCAACCACGAATACTCTTGAGGACCCGCATCTTATTACGGGATGCCTATCAGCGACAGGGAGATAATATCATAACCTGGTGCGAACCATACTATGCCGATGATGCCAATAACCGGAACAATGTAAACGCAGCCCGCAGGCCCGATAAGGACGGTTGTCCGATCAATACGGGAGGTGTCGATTTGGCCTTGAGCTTTCAAGACAATGCTGGATGTTTGGATATTTGGAAACAAATTACACACGTCCAGCGACGAGCGGCAGAATTGTACCGGGCGCACCAACAGCAACACCAACAGCAACAGCAGGAATTGAGTGGTGGTGAGAGTTCCTCTTCCGTGGCATCATTAGCTCGGTCTGATGGTGGAGGTACCTCCAAAGAAAATAATTCGGCTGGCAGTGATAGTGGCGGCGGCGGCGGCGGTGACGACAGCAATGGCAATGGCAATGGTGACTCGGAGAATTGTACGGAAATGCCACAGAAACTGATGAATGTAGCACACGCGGAAATGGATCGGCACCAGCCCAATAATGAAGTATGGGTAAGCCTGGCGGATGCTGTTCACCATCACAATGAGACATTTGGTGGAGGAGCAGGAGACGACCCTCATCATCATTCACGTCAACAACATCACGACGATTTGCTGCAGCATAATAATCATAATAATATGATTCAACACGTGCATCATGATGACCAGAGTGTCAATGGTGATATTACAGATACTGGTGGAAATAATCAGAACAACACCAACAAGCTCCGGCAGCTGCATCAACAGCAGCATCCCAATGATGCCAAGCAGCAGCAACAGCAGCAACATGTGCCCTTTGGGACCGGCGAAGAAGGATCTGGAGATATGTATGGCGGCAGTGGAACGTCGTCTCCCAGTCACCAACTTGAACAGTGTAATTTACAGAACAGTTCCAACAATGCAGTCTTGTCTCCTCAGCTACCAAATCCGCCGACACTGTCGAATTTGGAAGAAATTGCCGATACAATCGCTCGAGTTCAGGTTCGTATTTTGGTGCAATTTTCTCTGTTCTTTTGGTTTTTTATTGTCTAACAAGAACATGTTTTGTGGTCCTGCCCCAGCATGCCCAACAGAGGGAGTCGCTGGCAATCTTTATTTCGCAGAATGAATGCTCGTATTTAAAGTTGCTGTTACGGATGTTTCCTGCAGTTGAAGCTAGGGGTGATTTTGGGTCTTTGGCGACATTGGCAGCTTGCGTTAAGACAATTTTGTTACTGAACGATCCCTCTATTCTCGAACTAATAGTATCGGACGAAATTATTTTTGAAGAAGTCTGTGCTACATTGGAGTACGACCCCGACTTACGCGACAAAGCCAATCATCGATGGTTCCTGCGAGAACGAGCGAGGTTCCGTACCGTGGTACTCATGGAAGACGAAGAGCTAATATCGGCCATCCATCGAGCCTTTCGAGTCAATTATTTGCGCGACAATTTGTTGAGGCCAACGATGGACGAAAGTAGTTTGTCAACACTGTCCTCTTTGGAGACGTTCACTCACGCAGATGTAGTCAAGGGTGTGACTGTTTCGCCACCGCCACAGCCGCATTTACATGGCAGCTCTGGCTCTGCCGCAGATGGCCACGGCCATGAGAACGGACATGGTCACCACGATCACGACGGAAAAGACGAGTCTGCGCAGGATAGCTACTTGGTGCGAGTGATTCGAGTTCTGGGTGTCGAGCTGCATGCTCTTTGTCACATGGAGTGGGCAGAATTAGAGTCGATGCCGACTGGCTCTACAAACTTTACAGACGAGAAAGAAGTGCCCGCTGATCACTCTATAATTGTATCGAGTCGGCATGTCTCTCCTGGTCAAAGCATATCAGGGACTTGGCAGCAGCATCTGGCACCTCAAGATGGATCATTGGCGTCGCGTAGGATTCGCCGTCGAGGTTGTCTTACGTTTCTGAGGGAGCTGTTCAACATGGTTCGGGTATCGCTGCAGCAAAGCGACAAAGATAATTTCTTTTCTGTAATTGTCTCGATGGAAGTTGAAGTCATGTCAAGGGAGGAGGACAAAGGAGGAAAGATTTCGGACAATGAATCGCAGACAAGCAAAATTGTGGAAGTTGGAAGCGTTGCTGCAAGCGAGAAATCAGAACGCTTTGACGAGAAGGGAGATGGGAATCTGGCTCAAAACCTTGGTTTGGACTTTTTGCCACTATCTACTCCTGTCAACCTTCTCTCGCTGCTGGGGACTGTCCTATCGGATCCCAATACAGACATCACCGAAAAAGGACTTGTACTAGAGATCATTGCGGGCGTGGCCATGCACGATCCGAGTCTAATCCGAAGGCACTGTTTGGAATTTCATTCATCTTGGAAGCGGAACCAAAGTGATCAACCCGATCGTGATGTGGTGGGACTGGGACGGCCGGAAGCAAACGAGAAAAAACAGGTTATTTTTCTTTGCCCGCCAAATGATTTGCTAGCCGCGTTGCTTTTCTTGTTGGATACCGAGACTGATGCAGGCATTTTGTTGCAGGTTTCGGAAATCATGAGAATTATACTTGATACCGATATGATGGGCGAGCATGGTCCGATGGGTGCTGGTTTCGTTGACGATCACGAACATGGCGTGTTTGCGGATGAAATGGAAGGTATTCCTCCAGGTAATGGTAGTGGGGAACAAGCGCAACTGCATGAGCAACACAACAATATAAATGCCGGTTGCGCTGCCCCAACAACCGAGCAGAAGCAATTCCTCGCCATGTTCTACGAGCACTTTATTGATTGGGTTGTAGCGCCATTCCAATTCACCATTTTGCATCCAGTCCGACGTGTTCCTGATACAGTTCTAATATCACCAAAGGGATCTCCTTTACTGATGCAGATGATGAAGGCATTTCAAGACGGCGTGACCCGCGACGACGGACTGTTCAGGATTATAACCAGGTCTGCGATCCGGGCATCGTTTGCAGTTGAGCTTTTGACTTTCTGTGTTCGTGCACATCTCTATCGTATGAAAATCTTTCTCCTTAAATCTCGAGTCCTCAGCAGTGTTCTGAAATTATTGAATCCACGTTCTCCGCTACCAAGCGCATCAGGCGACCGTTGTCTCAAATTGGCAGCGCTAAGGTAGGCATTTGATCGTCGCTAAGGCGAAGGGCGTGTGTCTCAACTTGTCAAACCCTTTAACAACTCCAACTCTCCCCCTACCCTACTTCCTTCCTTCAGATTTCTTCGTGCTATTTTGTCCGTCAACGACGAGTTTTATCACCGTCATATCATCCACCACGATCTATTTGCTCCCGTCTTTGAGGCGTTTCGAGCAAATCCTGTGGGCGACAATCTCGTGTCTTCCGCAATTGTTGAAATGTGTGACTTTATCCAAAGCGAAAACATTATGTCTTTGATGGAGTATATTGTAACGAAGCACCTGTCAGCGACGCAGACAGGTTCTGAAGGTCTTAGTCTTGAAGACGCCTCCAGTCCTTACGTTAGCACTTTCACAACTCTACGTGAAAGCTACGAGCAAAATTTGGAAGCCCTGAGACAACAACAACACCGGCAACAAGGAAAGATCGGTCCTCCTTCTCAAGGTTCGCCCAAACAAATTAGTCACGCAGAAGGTGGTGGTAGTTATTTTTCAAACAAACCAATCGTTCAAGCTTCACGCGTTTTGAGTGGAAAAGCTCTAGAAGATCAGCGCAAATTCCGAGAAGATCACGATGAGGAATCTTACTTTGAAGATGACGACGACGACGATGATGACGAGGACATGGGCCCACATGCGCAGAAGCAACCCCTCAGTAACACTGTCGTGCCACCAGCAGTAGATGAAGTTGCTGCACAAGAGGGCGACAATCGCGTTTTTGCACTCCTGCGAACTGAAGAAAATGACATCAACAACAATCAAATAATGGCCCACCAAGAAGCAGGTGATTGATGAGATCGTCCGCCCGTCCGCCATGTTGTAGTCTACCAAAGAAGGGTTTTGAAACAACTGATTATCCAATTAGTCGCCCTGTTCACCTGTATTCCTGGCCAGCTGTGCATTTTATGAAGGATATCGAGAAGGACGGTACTATTAAATGTTGCAGCATTTGTCTGTCAACAGATATACAGACTGTACATATATACTGTGTATCTTTTAGGTAGAAATCGCGTGTGTGAAGTCTCCTTGCTTTCTCCTCTTCTTCCTTTAAGAGTACCATTATTTTTTCGTGCCAGCCAAAATGAGGCAATTTACTACAAAAATATGTGCACACAACTCTCTTGAAAGGTGCTGACGAAAGTATCAATTATTATTAGTAGCATAAATAATAGGAGCGTCATTCATTCCATGCGGCAGTTTTTTAATCTGACTATCGTGCTGCTCATGCATGAAGGATGGAAAGTGATGCACTGGTATTACATCTTACATCATTTTTTATTTTTAGAAAAACTAGACTACTAGCTAGTCTACTTGAAGCTTGAAAGTTACTACTAGGAGCGAGTAGTCTACTGCACTAGTCTAGAGTACCAGGTATTCAATAATATATTTTGAAACCATCAGATTTGCTGGCAGCGAGCAGAATGCTGCCAATAGGTCTAGCTGCTCTAGTAGAAGACTCTACTAGGTCTACCCATTATTTATTGTTCAGTCTGGCTGGTACCTGGGGCAGAACTAGTAGTAGACGTAACAGTACTACTAGAGAGAACAACAACAAGACTCTACGCACCTACTTGGTCTGCCCTTTGTTATTTATTCTGAAGCCTGGCTGCTACCCGGTACTACTACCTGGTAGTAGTAGTAGTAGTACTATCTACAACGGTACTAGTCTACTACTAGTAGTAGGCAGGAGTAGTAGGCGAGTACATGGTACTAGACGAAACAGTACTACAAGCATTAGAAAGAAGGTTAGGGTTTGATTCAATGACCAACAAACAAAACCCAAAAATAATAATGCGCCAGTCACTTTTTTGATTTTGTTCACGAGCGTCGTCTCTGTCTCCTCCTCCTGCTGCTGCTGCTGCTGCAACCTTTTTCTCGCTTACCAGGTATTACGCTCACATTATCCCCGGCTTGAGTAAGCATTTGCCAGGTTGAACAATAGCATCTGCCACTCCAATAATAAAGCTCCGACGAATTGTCGAGAATAGAAAAAGTTGAGAGCTTTATTACGCCCATTTACTGCATGTTGTTGAAATTTGAAATACTTTTAGTACGACTACAGTGACTACAGTACAGCACTGTTTTATTCAGAGTTTCAGAGAAGAACTGCTTGAAGGAAGACAGTATTGTAGTTATGAGTAGCAGCAGCAGTCAAGAAAAGCAGCAGCAACAGCCACAAAAACAAAAACAACAACAACAACAACAAATAGAAGAAACAGAAGATACTGATGGTGATTACGTACGGATTCATTGGAATGCACCTGGTACAGAACGTGACAATGATGGTAGTGGTATTTCTTCCAAGAATGCTACACTGGCACTCAAGACGGCCATTGCGGTAGCCAGAGCCTTCGATGCTAATTGCGCCTTGCGTAATCCTGCCAAGGAGTGTACCGTTCCCATGTTCGAATCGCAGGAACTGATACTGGGCGAACAGCCCATCCGGAGTAGCAACTTTTTTACGGACATTAGTTTGCGAGGGATCAAATTAACACGGAATCTGCAGCACGGAGAATTCTCTGAGGAGGAAGAAGAATACCGCGAACGATTTGCAGGACGGTCGATTGATGGACATTACGCTGTCAAGGTGCGTACTTGCTTTGGTACTTCGTAAAATTCTTTTTTCAAGTAATATGCATGTGCCTGTGCGTATCTCTTTCTTCTCACCCCATCTGTACTCCTTCTGCGTTCCTTTTCATAATATACTTATTCACACCATCAGTTTTTACAAAGAGGATTGTACAACAGCGTCCACGCAGCGAGTGCAGCATCCGATATGATGATGGAAACCAAGATACTCATGAATTTGGCACCACATCCCAATATATGTCAAATATATGGTGTAACGGCAGCGGGAAGTGATGCATTCTTAAGTCGGGGCAAGGACGGATTTTATATTATTCTAGATAAGCTGTCGGGGACCATGGCGGAAAAACTGGAATTGTGGCGACAACAGCTGCAGCAAGAAAAACAACAAATGGTGAAACGAAAAGCAATAAGTGGACAAGGCGACGGCGGTGGCGGCGACGACCACCACCAAACCGCCATTGCCATGGAGCAATACCGACAGCTGATGCAGCGATTAGAATTAGCATTGGACGTCGGATCGGCATTACTGTTTCTGAGCGACCGACAAATCGTCTTCCACTTGCGGCCCGAAAAGATTGGGTTCGATGTGCGACACGGCCGCATCAAGCTTTGCGATTTTGGACAGGCACGAGAAAATGGACAATTGGATCAAGCGCCCAGTTTGACCAAGACAGACGATATTCGGACATTGGCATACGTTGCACCAGAGGTCCTGTGTCAAGCACCGGTCACCGTCGCAGCAGATGTGTACGCTTACGGGATCGTTTTGTGGGAAATGCTATCGCTGGAACGGCCCTTTGATCGATTGAGTCGATCCGAACATTTTGAGAAAGTAGTTATCAATGGAGAACGACTACCATTAGCTCCCGTTATTCCAAAAGCTGTGCAAGCATTGATCGAAAAATGCTGGGATCCTCATTTGCGCCCAACCATGAAGAAAACTTATGACTCGGTGGAAGAAATTTTATTGTTTCAACACGACACGCCAGAACTCGCTATTTTTGCAGATAGCAATCGTCCTCCTTTGGAGAATGCCAGATCTTTAGCATCTCTCACGAGAACATCATCTACACAGCAGCAGGCAGAATCTGGCCCTGCTGGAGCGCCAGTTCGTGTTTTGAGACGTGCCCAAACTGCAGAGGCTCCATTCAGTAGCAAAGCAAAGCAAGATCGTCTTCCTCCTCCTCCTCCTCCTCCTCCTCCACCCAAGAGACGTCGACGTCCTCCAAAAGAAGAAGGAACGCCGAAGGACAGAGTCAGTAGAAAGCATAGACAGCACAAAACCAGTGCTTCTCACGACAAAAGTAGTACGGGTGGTACTCGGGAGCGCATGAAAGACAATAAGAGTCGAGATAATCGTGGTGAACCCTCTGTCTCGAGAGCTGAAAGCCAAGCCTCCGTGAAAGACAAGAGCAAAAGTCGCAGGGGCAGTGGCTACGGTGAAGCCTCGGGCATGAAGGATGATAGCATGAAAGATAGAAGCAAGAGTCGCCGTGATAGCGGCAATGGTGAACCCTTAGGCATGAAAGATGACAGCCAGCGCCTGATAAGAGATAAAAGCAAAAGTCGCCGAGAAAGACATGGCGATTTCTCAGACACGAAGGATGACAGCCATATTACCACAATGAAAGATAGAAGCAGAGGTCGTAGATCACGCAAATCTCGGAGTGGCTCGATTAAGCATTCAGCAGCAGGCGAACCTGCTCCCGCCCCCACGACCAGAGAGCAGAAACAGGACCCGCCTCCAAAATTATCGGCGGAAAACGAGGGAAAGGATGATCAGGTTCCACAAGTCAATGAAAATCATGGCGTCGCCGACGGTAGAAAAAAGAAAGACGATCAAACAAAACAAAAACTTGCCGTCAATTGAATGCAAAGAGGAAGATTAGAACAAAAAGGAGTAATTATCTTGTCTAGCAAGTGAGTAACAATTAGCCTCAGCAAAAAAAACACTACTACTAACTAGCCAGCTAGCTCATAATCAATTTTACTTGTACTCCGATCGAATGCGGTCTGACGTATCATCGATCATCATGTATCGCTTTTCCAAAGGAAACTGTTTCTGAAGACCACGCCACTTCCAAGTTCTGATTTAACTTCTTGCACCAATGTTTGAATTAGCCACTTCGCGGCGTTCCCAAGAATTCCCTGACTTGTACTTGTCCCAGGCAAGCCAGCTAAAGCCAAAACATTCTCATCTGGTGGTTTATATTCGACTTCATACACGTTCCATCCACCGTCAACATACTCGGTCAAAACCTGGTCAGCAGTCTTAATTTCGTCGGTTAGACCTCGTTCCAAGGCATCTTCTCCAAACCAAGTTTCACCTAGTGCAGATGAACAATAAGATGAATAATAGGTGTCAGACACGTAGCTCACCACACAACGCTGCACTGATATTTTCAGGGCCAACTTGTAATCCACACTTACCGGTTGCAACTTCATCGATGTCAAGACTTGGTCGATTCTGATGAACAAATTTCTTGAACAGCGTCAAAATGCCTTCGACATCTTGCTTGGTCTTCTCAAAGTCTTCTTTGGTCACCCTCTTGGTGGGAGTAATGGTCCGCTTGTACTTTCCGGCTGTAACTGTCTGAAATTCGATGCCTTCATCTTTCAATCGTTGGTAAACATTTGGAATATCAGAAATGACACCAATGCTTCCAAGCACAGCAAAAGGTGAACTGACAATTTTGTCAGCCACGCAACACATCATGTAGCCACCTGAAGCAGCCACTTGTTCGACCGCAATAGTCAACTTCATGCCAGCTTCCTTGAATCGAAGCAGTTGAGCAGCTGCCAAACCGTATCCAGTAACAGTACCTCCTCCAGACTGCAACACTACCAGAGCTTCATCTCCTGGTTTTGCACTTCGGACAATGGCCGTCACTTCCTCTCGCAGTTGAGTCACTTGCGATGCTTGCACATCACCTGGAAATCGGGTGACAAACAAATTTTGGGTACGACCACTGTGCGCTCGATCACTCTCAACAATAGCACTGGCACCATTAGCATGTTCGGTAGATAGTCCTCGCAACAAGACCGACAGAGGACGTTCTTGCAACTGTGTCAATAATCCACCGGTACCGCGGGCGGCAATATCTCCCAAGAGAGCTGCACGAATTCCAGTGGCACGTTCGGATCCCAAAGTAGCAACAACGTCCTTGATAAAATCCATTTCCATTTTCATCAAGTTCTTTTGGGCCTTGGTTAGTTTTCCAAAAATAGCTTCGGTACTACTGGATCCTTTTTTGCCTTTGCCCAGTGGCTTGGCTTTTTTATCCCAAGTGGTGGGTCTCATTTCAGCGCCCGATTCATTGGCTGCGGTAGCATTTGGAAACGGAGGATCCAGTTCGTAAATTTCCATGCCCATGGCTTCCATTTCTTCATCAATGGCCGTCTTTGTCAGTTCGGTTTGTGCTTCTTGGATTTGATTCAACAATTTGGACCCATCTTTGAGAAACTGCTTTTCCAGTTCCAAAAGTGTCGTCTTGGCGTAAGCCGACAAGTCATGTACCAGGGCATCACTATTGGCCCCATTCAACGCCAGACCCAAGGCTCGATCAAAGTTTTTGGCTCTCAGGGCCGCCGCTGCCTTGGCTTTCGATTCGGTAGCGGCGGTCAGAGAATAGTCGTAAGAATCGTACTTTTTATTCACATTTTTGATTTTGATGTACTGCAAGGCAGGAACTCCACGATTAACAGAAGCGGGAGAAGCATCACCACCGCCACCGCCACCTGGTGGCCTTAGCTGTCTTAAAAAGGAAAAGGGCGACATGGGTCTGTTTTCCTCGTCGCCCTCGTACAAATCGCTGTACAGTTCTGCCGCCGGATTTTTCTTTCGACCAAAGCGATCCCGTACACCTTCTCCACCGATTTCCGTATCATCATCCTTGTTCCTGCGGGGTCGAAATTGAAAGGCTGCAAAACCAATAACAAGAAGCGTAAAGACGGCTGGAACGCCATTGATAATAATCGTTTCCAACAGTAATTTTGTGAGAGAATCCGTCATCATGGAACCATCTGCCAAGAGATTGGTAGGAGATGCCGCCAAGGCTGTTTTTGATTTTGAGGCAACCGTGCTAGACGAAGAGAGTATTTCATGGGACGTTTGCTGTTGGGGCTGAACAGGAGGGGTCGATAGGACATTTGATGTGGTACCGGTAATAAACTGCCGATGAAAAAAAGGCTTGGTGATAGAGGGATTGGATAAAGGCACAAAGGCCCTGGCGGGCGTTGATGCCCCCAATGCACAAAGGAGGAGAGCCTGGATTCGAAACATTGGTCAAATTGCAAGTTGCCTTTTAAAACCTTGAATATATAATCAAAGTAATCTGTTGTCGTTTGCTCAGAATAACGCGCTGATGATGATGATGATGATGATGATGATGCTGATGCTGCTGCTGCTGCTGATGATGATGATGATAAGTGTGGTCAGTCTACTTGATACTACTGTACTCTATTTTTGGATGAGTGGATCAGAAAAAGTTGTTTTTGTTGGCTACTCTACCTGGTAATCGTCTCATTGGATCTATCTGTTTGGCAAACTGCCGATGCAACGCTGAGTCAGGTCCCGAGAGACAAAGTAATTTTAACCCTTATCAATCAAATTCTACTTTTAACCTTATTGCACATTATTCGTTTTAGTATGGTAGTAGTCTACATGCAGCAGCCACCAGGTGGGTATCTTTCACTTTTTATTTTTTTCCAGCGTACGTAAAAACAAACAACCCACAAGTCGGCTAATAACTAATACTGAGTAACAACTACTGTACTGCCTAGCTAGTAGTCTACTGTAAAGTACCATACATCCTAACTTTTGAGCTACAGAAAAGATGCGTAATCTTCGAATATATCTGTCACTGCTTGTCGCGAGCCTAATCGGCTGTTCTGCGTTTCAACTGGCAGGCCCAAAGGCAAGTACTAGTACTAGTATGGTACAATCGGCACCTACACGGGTTGCTGCTCCTTTGTACCTTTCTACTACAACCACCACCACCACCACCACCACCAGCAACAACAATAGTAGCATCAGTAGTGCAAGTAAATCAAACACCAGCAATAACAAGCTACATGATTTAAATGTCATTATTGCCGGAGCTGGACCGTCGGGTTTATTACTGGCGCATTTGCTGTTGCAACGGGGTGCCAAAGTGACCATCAACGAAAGCCGACCCGATCCACGAGTATCCACCGCCAAGGCAGCTCTCGCAGGCTTTGCCTATGCCCTCGGTGTAGGTGTTCGAGGACGGACTGCAATTCAGCGCGTCGATTCCGAATTGTGGCAAACCGTCAAGTCCAAAGGCAACGAGTGCGATCGGTTTCGTTTGTACGTGGGTCCCTTCAGTATTAAATTACGAGATTCGTCCGTCAAATCCAAAGGAAACATTATATTACGATGGTTGACTGGGCGACGGAATACGGATAATGTCGAACCGTCCCTGCTACTGTATCAAGCAGATTTGTGCATATCTTTAATGAACGAACTCGAACGACGGTACGGTAGCAGCAGCAGCAGCAGCAGCAACAACAACCGAGTGAAGGAGAACACGGAAATGGAAGCAGGAAACGGATCAGGTCGAGCAGGAGGAGTGGAATTGAATCCAGAGGAAGCACGTAACACTGCCAACCAAACATTGTCAGAGGATGAACCTCGCTTTTCCTTGAACTTTCAAAGTCGTGTGGTAGAATGCGATTTGGAACGAAAACGTGTAGTACTGGAGCGAACACGAAACGAGACTGTCTTGGCGCCCTACGACTTGCTCGTGGGTTGTGACGGTGTCAATTCCATCGTTCGCAATGCCATTAAGACTGCATCGGTGAACTTTACTGCCGAAAAGCAGACGCTGCCGGGGGAATTTAAAGTGGCGCGATTGAACCACACGCCACCAAAACTGGATCCCAATAGTGTTGCCTTGATCATTCCCAAATCTGGTTCTTGTACAGCATTTATGGAACCTACCGTAAATGGATCAGCTTGTATACTATTTGCCGGTCGAGGTGGACCAGACAGTCCTATTTTGTCGTCGTACGTGAAACCAAGGGGCAAACAAGACAACAAGACTGCTGCATTGGCCGAAATATTGCTTGAATGCTTTCCTTTGTTGGAGGGAGCTGATCTGGAGGAGATTGCAGAACAACTTATTGCACAGAAACCGGGTTCTGCCTCATCCGTTGTTTGCGATGTGTACCATTATAATTCATCTGTGGCGATTGCAGGAGATGCTGCTCATGCCACGGGTGGGGTCTCGGGCCAAGGCGTCAATAGTGCCCTCCTGGATTCAGTTGCCTTGTCAGACTGCCTGGAGAAATATTTTGATCCTACAACTAAAGAAAGCTCACTGGAAGCAACTCTATTGGCGTACTCCCAGCGACAGGTACCAGAAGGAAAGGCGCTGTATGATTTATCTTTTGGTCCCAAGCCTAGAGGGCTTAAGAAAGTACTTTACAGTCTGAGGGCTGTCAGAGATACCCTCTTTCAAGGAAGGTTTGGCATTGGTCGACCTCCATTACAGACACTTCTAACGACATCTGTGGAACGCTTTTCTAGCATTCGGCGAAAGATGAACTTTTACTACGATTCTCCATTTCCGGATAGTGCTACCTTCGATGATTGGATAACAAACGTCCATGCTGCTATGAAGAATACTACTGAAGAAAAATTGTAATAGCTTTATTACAAATAAAGCTTCTACAGTTTCTTCTTGAGTAGAAAATATATAATTATACATAATCCTCTAGCGTTTCAGCACTTTCTAGGCGAAAGCCTTGGACTATCTCGAGAAAAACATACATGCAACAGACCTTGGAGTTGTGTTTTGGTGCAGATGGTGTCTTTCTGTCGTGTCGTGTAAATTCGATCCGTAAGGTGATCCCTTCGTGTGACCACTGACAGCTTCAATGGTGGATGTTTCCCATGTTATGACAGAATGCAACTGTCTTCGGAGATCTTCCTGGTCAAAGTAAAGATAGTCTCGGTCCATTTTTGCCGCTAAACAGTATAGAGCATTGTTGTCACCAAAACCCAACACTTCCAAGCCGTTTTGGACGCAGGAAAAGGCAATCTTAGATGCTTCTACAGTCACAAAACTGTACTCACCAAGAGCTCGCTCAGTCTGGGCTCGAGCCAGGATATAGGCTGTAGCTTTCGTTTCTTCATCCAAAAGACCGACTGGTAGTAGCTCCAGGTAGTTTCGAACAAACTCGAGAGATGTTGGTGGATTCACGCGCCAGTCCAGAGTATCGAGCAAGAGCTGTTCCGTTTCTTCCAATTCTTCGGCAGTGTACTGGTCACGACTTATCTCCGCAAAGGCCTTTGGCGTTATAGATGCCGGTTCGTGAATCTTAATGGCGGTGTAGAGAGAAGCTATGCACAGGAGCTGGTATTTCTCAGTGTCATCTAGGAATTCCCGGCCTCGCGTCTCATTCTGGAGAAATCGGTCCGAGTAACATAAGGCAATCCCAGCTGTTTCTCGCTCCAAATTGAAAAAGTCAATAACGTTGTAAGACCATTGCAGCATTAGCTTGCGATCGTTGGCAAATGACCGAGCCTCCTTGGGGCCCCATCCGTGCATTTTGCAGTAGTCCCGGCAGGAGTACAGCTTGGTTTCTTGCTGCATCATGACTTCGATCTGGTCTGTGACAAGGTCATGATAGTTGTTACTTTCCTCCATGGTAGGCATCATCGCGTCTATCTTGGATTGGGGTTGTAAATAAAAAAATAGTCGTGATGGTAAAATGTAGGTCATAAGATTGTGTGACCAATATCGTTGTTCAAGTAGCTCATTAGATGTTGTAATGGTAGGATAGGATATAGGATCACCTCGCACAGTGTCTTACTTTACAATTGAAACTCGTTTTTGTGATCTCGGAGGCTCTTTTTAATGATTACGAATTGATTGTGCCGTGTTTGCATCGTTCGCGGGGTCGTATATTATGGATGACCTGTCGTTTACCACCAAACAATCGTAATACTTTCTATTGTGATGTTTTCAAATCCCTTTCTGGAGTTTTTGCTTGGTTGATATTGAAAGTGAATCGTGCATACTGCTGCTGGGTAAGACGGTAAGACTGATTCTTAGTGGAATACCACTAAATTTAGAATACTACTACTGTACTAGTACCAGTAGCTACTAGTCTACTCGTATGAAAATAATAGCCTAAAAGCAATCCCATTCCGATTCGCTTCGCATCCTGTCAGCTCAAGCAGAGAACGGACTCGATGCTTTCTACACAAGAACGTTCTACTAGACTAGCTACTGTAGTACCATTATTCTCCGACTTTCGGTATTATTTAGGCTTGCACGATTCCACTGCACAACAAACTATTGGTTCCGGTGTGGTAGAAGATCAGGCCCATTCTCTACTGGCTACGGTAGTAGTAGTAGTAGTAGTAGTAGTAGTAGTAGTAGTAGTAGTAGTAGTAGTAGTAGTAGTAGTAGTAGTAGTAGTAGTAGTAGTAGTAGTAGTAGTAGTAGTAGTAGTAGTAGTAGTAGTA
>Ga0210036_1003534_pt1 | contig 15299 bp, 14 predicted proteins | sample CryGeymeta201515_FD_185469 | JGI IMG/M metagenome (GOLD analysis project Ga0210036, IMG submission 185469) | Groundwater microbial communities from Crystal Geyser aquifers in Utah, USA - Crystal Geyser metaG 2015-15 (SPAdes) (version 2) | ecosystem: Environmental > Aquatic > Deep subsurface >...
TTCGGCAGCCTGGCGTGTGGATCTTCTTCCCCGAAGTGGGAATAGTCGTATCCGATTTCTCCCGATGTGTTCCTGTTTCTGAGTGGGAGACGGGATGGGGCATTTCGGGTCATTCCGGTGACGTCGGCTTCGGGTCTCCTTGTCTCACGTTCCCTTCGGCTGGCTCTGACTACTCTGCGCTGGCTCTCGGTCAACTGGTATCCTATCCCTTTTACTTACATGCTCGGGTAGCATTTCAAAAGATCTCTTTAGCCTCCTTTGGTATCACTTTCAGTCCAGACCATAATGTTTCGTTTTGTCTGCGGATAGAAATGCTTTCAGAGGGCAGCATTAGTACAGATCAATATGCAGACGACGATGCAAACAACACCAATCTATGGTTTCGCAATGAAAGCTTTGAATATAATGGTTGCTCTACAGTTGGAAAGCATGAGCTGCTACCGTATTGTATAGTTGGAATTTCATCTATTTCACAAAAAACTCTCCAAATAATAAATTACCATTGCCTTCACAACGACTTTGGCTCTTGACTGTAAATAAGATCATTCTCATGTTGAACTTTGGATACTACTGTAGCTAGCTAATTCCGCGCCAACTCCATCTGTTGGCATGGCTCTATCTTTTATCATTGTAAGCCTCGCATTTCCTGCTGAAAAGAGCTTAAACCGTGGAAACTTCCTTTTCCTTGTTGGCTACGATTTCATCAATTTCCTTGATAGTTTTGTCGGTCAACTTTTGCATGGCATCGAGGCCATCCTTCATCTGATCCTCACCAATGTCTCCAGCCTTTTCCATTTTCTTAATGTTCTCCACTCCATCCCGACGAATGTTGCGAACTGCCACCTTTCCTTCCTCGCCAATGGCTTTGCACTGCTTCAACATGTCCTTTCTTCTGTCTTCTGTCAGGCTCGGGATATTTATGCGAATCATATTTCCGTCGTTTGTCGGTGTCAACCCCAAATCCGATTCTATGATAGCTTTCTCGACTTCTGCCATTTGGCTCTTGTCGAAGGGATCTACCGAGAGCTGTTGCGCCGAACTGACCGAAATGGATGCCAATTGATTCAACGGGGTATCAACGCCGTAGTATTCAACCTTAACTCGATCAAGCATGGCCGAGTTAGCTCTGCCTGTACGGATTGTTCCAAGATTTTGTTTCACAGAGTCAATAGACTTGACCATGCGCTCATTGGCGTCCTCTTGAATTAATTCAACCTCTTCGGCTGAAAACAATTGTGTGGAGGCAGCCCGCGATTGGCAGGTCTGGAAGGTCTGGCAAGGCCGGGTCAAAAAAGCATTGATCGAAGCCACGAGGCCGAAGATAAGAAGCAGCTTCATTGGAGTGAATAATCGGTTTATTATACGTGCCGTAGCGAAGCTGGATTAAACAAGGTTGTACAGTAGACGGTGATTGAAGATTGAATGCAAATGGTTGTGCTGCCTATCGTCTATCGCCTATCCTATCCATCCATCATCATTATTGATTCACGGTGATAAAATGCAACATTATTATTATTTCGAGATCTGAAGCTTTTCATGCGTCAGTTAATGGAAGCCCTAACTCTGTCGTTCCCAATTAGAAGAAGTGTGCTTACATTTCTCTGTTCTTCAGTAACAGGTATCGTTCGCTCTACTATGATTGCTTTGCTGCTCGAGTAGTCTACTAGTAGTAGCTATTCTTAGACAACGTAGTAAAGTACCAGGTAGTATTACTGCGAACTGAATAAAAGAGCGTTTCATTTTTGCTCAAAGTTTGTTCAGACGTCAAAAATCCTTCAGTACAAAACAGAGGATTGAATGAATGTAGTAGTACGCTATGATATTTTTATGAAAGGACTTTTGATCTAGTACCCGCCCCCATCAATGGCTGAGGGTGTTGGTGGTAACGAAGGAGGTTCAAATGCGCCAACGGACCCCTCGCTCATTGCTAGCCCACTGTAAGGCGCGCTGTACATCTCACTCTCGCCACCCGCATAGTTTCGACTGCCGCGGTACGGTGCGAAACTAAATTGATTTGATCTCCGCTTGTAGAGATAGTAACAGACACCAGCGAAAAGGCAAACAATGAAAAAGTTCCGTACGTGATGCTTCTTTCTCTCGCTTCCGCTCGACGACGAATATGAATTCGAATTGGTGCTGTCGTCATCTTCACTGGGTGGATAATACGGCTTTGTGGGACTACTACCTGGTGGCACATAAGGCTTTGCTGTCGGTCGAGGAGTGGCAGGCCGAGCTTCTGTTGGAGAAGGTGTGCGCGGAGGATCGGTAGGTGTGCTTGCTGGTGTATCATTTCCAGATGGAGTAGGTCGAGGCCGGTATTTTCCATCGGAACCGTTCTTCAGACAGTTGCGCGCAAAATCATTGTAGAAATCCCAAGAGGGCTTCGAAATCTCGTCCTCGCAATCCAATCGTCGGAAGGCAGGGAACGCTCCCGAACCGCCGCATCCATCGTGAACATAAGAACCTGCGTCAGATAGAAAATAGAGGAAACAAAAAGTGAGAAAATGTAAACTAGAAATCGTTGCATCATTTTTTGCGCATTACATTCCATGAAACAAGTCGGCAAACTTACAAATGTCAGAATCAGTGAAGTCAACAGCACCAAACTGATCAATGATCTTCTTTTCACAAGGCTTTTGGAATTCTGCCCAAGCATCGCAATCGATTTCATCAAGAGAGTTGCACGCGTCTAGCGACTCGAATAATAGAGTCTTGACATGGACAAATGACGAGCACAGAGGACAATCTGCCGAAGCCTTTGCGGCGCAATCACAAAAGTCGCCAGCATTATTGTACAGCAAGTCAGCCAAAGCGGCAATAGCTTCGTCCATCTCTTCTCCCTCGTCGGCGCCATTCATTGCATTGACGAGGATCTGCATACATCCGAGAGCCGTGTGACCACCATGGTCCGGGGAGGCGCTGAAACTGTGCGCGCAACTCTCAAACTGGTCCAACAGGCCAAACTTGTTTGAGTCATAATTTTTTACTAGAAGACTCACTTGATCGAAATTGGTGCAGCCTCCAAAAGTGAGCACAGCATCAGATCCTTTCATTGTTTCCTGTGGCGAGCAAGGGCGAGGAGATCCATCCGGTTCTCGACCATTTCCGCTGGGGATAACAGGTGGTGCTATGCCTGGACTTAATTTGGATTGGCAAAATTCGCTGCCCTTTCGCTCTGTGCATTGGCACATCTGGGGGGGAACGGACACAAAGGGAGAGAGTTTGTCAGGAAACACGTCGTACTCCACCAATAAAATAACATGGTAACAAGAATAACACCTACGGTACAATCCACAACTGAAATAAAGGCTTCGCTTCCGTAGCAAAAGTCCCCTTTTTCTTCCGTCAAACAAAGAGCGCATGTAACGTCTTTTTCGCAAACGCCAACCTGAATTGTACAATGGTCCTCGATACAGGTGTACATGTCTTTGAATTCCTTGTAATCAGGGTCACTATTGGGAGCAATGTTTGGCTTTCCACTGCAGGTATTTTCGCAGGCCTCTCCACCGACCGAGAAGTCGCATGACATGGGGCTGCTTCCTCCGGCAATGGTAGGAGCTCCTTCTCGCATGGTTCTGATTTCCCAGGATACCTCGTTGCCCCACTCGCCTCCTAAAACATCCACGTGCATACACGTCGATTCTTTGGGTAAACACAGATACTCCGTTCCCTTGGAGCCTTCCTTCAGCCCTCCGTCGAATCTGACATCCTTCTTTTTATTGGCGAGAGAAATTGTCATGGCCGTTTGATCCTGTAGTGGAAAACATGAAGGGAACATTATGATTGAGTCTCGCGCCTTCTCTATTTTTCATCAACACACTCATTCAAGACTTACCCATCCATCTCCAAACGAATCGTACATTACGAGACGGTACATGGCGTCGTCGTCGCTACAGTCTGGTTTTTTTTCTGGTTTGTTGCCATCCACACAGTCGTAGGTAAGCGACGAGTCGCAATTTGTGCTGTTTGGATTTCGGCACATGTAGCCACCATCTCCACAGGTCACATAATCGCTGGTCGTGTGGCACGTATCTTCGCAACAGTCTCCACCGTCGTATTCACAAATTGCCGTATTGTAGCAGCCTTCGTAGTCATCCTGGCAATTTCCGTCACCAATAAAGGATTTGTGAATTCCTGGCCAATCGCATTCGGTCAACTTGGAGCAGTCAAGTTTGGGAGGTGCATTTGGGTCATTATCATTTTCTTGGTCATCGTCGTCGTTATTTGATTCCCAAACGGCACAGGCATCAAAACTATTGCAAAAAGCATCCTTGGCATCCTCATCATCGTGCATATCTTTGCAGTAATCTTTTTTTGCCAAATATCCCAAAACTTCCTCACAATTGGTATCGGGCGTAACGGTTCCCCAATCAATGTTCTCACCGTACAGGAATCGAAAACACTCGGCACAGTTGTCCTGTGGCAAACACTGTAACAGGGACTTATCACAGCTTTCTTCCGCTTCAAACTCTGACTTTAAACCTCGACTGTTTCCGTTGCTGCGACTATTGCGAAAGTGAGGATGTTCTTTCAAAGCATCCAAGCTGCTGATGCTGCTGCTGCCGCCGTCGTCTGCTTGGTTCGTCTTATCTTCCACCAAACGACGAACATCAGCTACATTGGTCAAGTGATTGGCGTGTAGGGTACTGTTACACGCAGTCACACACAAGAGAATGTGAGATAACACAACACGACTTGAAACATGGTTGCACACGGCACGTGTAGGAGTGACACTGTACGACTTCACGCACCGTTTTACAAAGGCTGCCTTGGAAGGACTCTCTGCTACGGTATCTTGGACAAGCCACAGACTTACGACGAGAGAGAATTGTAGTTTCATTATTTTATTTGTCTTGTGGATCTTTATTCTTTAAAATCGTTTTTTGGGTGATCAGATAGGCAGAAGACAAGCAGAACAATGCAGCGCAACAACAAGAACAACAAAAGCCTGTGCGTGTGGTCGTTGATTTTGGTTTATTTTATTCTTGTTTTTTTTTCATGTGTGTGATGATGAGAAGAGACGATGAGAGAGCGAGGTCTTTGGAGCGAGGACGCAGGCGAGCGCATGCTAGTGGTGGTCGTTATTGCTTTGGATCCCGGAAGAAAAGTCATCTAGGAAGATGGTTATCCTGTGGACGTACACTGGCCGAATGGCATGCGTCAGAACAATAGAATTGTCATGAAGTAGCTACTACTAGTAGTACTAGCTACTCGTACTAGCTACCAAGAGGGTGTACGGTAGTTTCAAGCTAGTACTTGTAGACCATTACTACCACTACTAGTAGTAGCTACTCGTAGTAGAGAGCGTAGGCTTGCCTACCTATTCCAAAACTATCAAAGCGACTAGAAAAATTAGCTGATATGTTTTCAAGGAAGCTGCTCTTTTCGTTAGCAATACAAGAACATAAGAAAGAAAAAATATCTGCTTCTATTTTAGATACTTGAGTAGCTCGCTCGTCTTCACGAGGAACGTTTGCCGAACAGTGCCTTGCGCCCCTACCAGAGAAAAAGGCACGACTGCTGCTCAAAGAATAGGGTATGCGGTAGAGGAAGAAACAGAAAGCCAATGATTATTTGATGATCCAACAACAAGCTAGAAAAATCAACCAGAACAGAACTGCACATCACTATTACTTCTGCACTAGCTAGAATAAGAGACACGCGCGTGTACGAACATCCAAGATGGTTTTGTTAAAATAATTTTATTTACCAGGTAGTCGACGAAAACCTTGTTGATGACACCACTTCCGCAACAATAGGCATTGGCCAGTGTGCGACGTCAACAATCGTTCTTCAGATCAAGGTGCAGTAGACTACTACAGTACTACTACTACTAGGTATGCTAGCTAGTAGCTAGTCCAAGTGGTGCTCTCTCTACTACTCTAGCTAGAGTAGCTAGCTAGTCTAGCTAGCTAGCTAGTAGCTACTACTCCAGTAGTAGTACTGGTACTCCAGTTTGGTACTACTGCCTGGCTTGCGATACTCTCCCGAGAGAAGTTGCTCATCATCTCTCAGGCAGAGAGAACTCTCATCAAGAACTCGACCCCCTCAACTCTCCTTCTATCTGATCTGTTTTCATAAAAGAAGTTGACGTTTGTCGATTAAACGAACTACTCGAATAGAGTACTACTACATCGAACACCTTCCCGATTTTCATCTATTGTTCAGCATCTCCTTCCACGAAACATCGACAAGTAGGTTTAGCTAACTTGACAGTCTCCTCCTGTTACAAGACGATTCATAACGAAGACAAAAAAGTTAGTCCTGTTTGGCACAGTATTATTATTTTTCCAACGGTTGAAACCAGCATCTTTATCTTGGCTCTTTGCGGTAATTGGCAGTAGCATTACCTGCTTGAGCTGAAAAATCCGTCAAAAGCAAGATGGATTACGCAGAGGCTTCTCAGGATGTCTTTTATTATACAGAGGCGTACGCCATGCCACTGCTATTTACCATTATCGTTAGTGCTATTTCCATGCTTCGACAAAGGCTGATGAGCTGCAATCGTATGTACAGAATGGAAGTCCAACAAACAGAGCAGGAGGAGGAGGGTGATGCTGCTCTGGTGGTAGAAACAGTTGGAGCTGCCGAACGAGAAGGTTTTTCCTTGCTTGATTCTCCACTGTTGCAACAAACCGCGGATGACGACGCCTTGGCAGATGATGATTCCCTTCATGGTTCCTTGTGTGATCTCAAGAAGAAGAGCAAGAAGAAAGAATGTTGTACTCCACCGTCAGAGGTGGTTGCTTGGGATGATTCCAAGCCCAAGCCTGATATCTTCGAGAGATCTTCGAGCTGGACAGATGACTTCAAGAATGTTGGAGAGGGAATATCGCAAGGCATTTCTCAAATGGCGTACAAGACCATGTCCAAAGGAGCCTCCTTTCTCTTACCTGCCAAGCGCAAGCGTTCTACGGGAAAGCCCAGGTGTCCTGGTGAGCTTCCTCCGGATGTGCAAGTGAATATCTTGTCCTTTTTGCATCCGAAAGATATCGTGACGTTTGCGGGTACGAGCCTGGCTTGTCGAGAAATTGTTGACGGAGATGGGCCCACTACTGTAGCTCTGTGGAAGACGTTGTGGGAGCGAGACTACGGCTGGTTAATACACTCTTGGAAGATTGGTCGCAAAGCGTACGAAAGATCTATGAGTCTGCTGAACGAGCGCGATGCTGATGACGCACATGTCTTTACGAAAGACTTTTACTTCCTATTTGGACTCAGCTATATCAACTATATTTTGGCGGGTAACAATCAGCAGGATAATTGTCTGGTCGGATTGCATGGTTGTATTTATGACATGACAGATTTTGTTCTCAAACATCCTGGGTCGCCAGATACGTTGCTGGTGCACTCTGGACGAGATTCAACCAAATTCTTTGACGACATGGATCACTCAAGATATGCCCGCAAAACGGCGAGGCAATTCTGTATTGCAGTAGACACGGCTTACCAATCCAATGACACGTGTGGGGTCAAACCAACGGACCTCTTTCGGGGTGATGGCGAAGCTCCTGATGTCGTTAACGCCGACCCTGTCGTTGCAAAACGTATCTGCAAACCAATTCGACGGAACTGTCTCGAACGGGTCTTCGAAGAATTCCGGGCAGAACAACGGCAGCACAGACGAGAGTTTCGACAAAAAATGGCAGATAATGAGGAAGTATTGCATTCGAGCATCTTTTACGATCCCTTCCGGAAACAATGGTCTGGTTGGTATACAAATACCGAGTTCGACACAGTCTTTACATGATGACCTCCAGATAATACAAAATTTAAGAGATAGCTTTGATAGATTAATTGCTATTACGGATTACATGATTTTTATATAATACACTTTTCAATTCTTGTTGTCTTTGAAGGTGCAACAACATCATTACCGACGAGCAACAGCCAAGGTATGTAGGACGTCCATAACTCGAGGAGCAATGGCGGCTAAGCAATCATTAATCAAACCCAAGAAATAACGTTCGGCCTGTTCGTCAGTGAGCTCCAGTCGAAAAAGACTTTCAACTTTGGCGATCACACCTTCAGCATCAGCCGAGGGATTGTTGGAAAGATCTTCAATCCCAGCGTCGGCCATGAGATGCAACAGATTTAAAATCAGTCCTGCATTTTTTCTCAGGGCGTTGAAAGCCTGACAAGCCAGTGAACAGAACTGGCGGTATTCACTCGACTCAAATCCGCCCATTCCTTCCACCATCTATACAAATGCAGGTTGCAAGCCGCCAAAACTGGTGAGATTCTACGAAGAAAGTCTATGAATTATGCAGCAAAACAACGCAGTGAACTCACATCACGTGTCAATCGAAAGGCGGGGGGCAAAGGCTTCGGATCGCGTCCAAAGATAAATCCAAAGTCAATGTGAAAGAAGTGGCCCGTTTTATTTAGCAAGATGTTGTCCAAATGTCGATCTCCTACTCCGATCAAATATGTAATGACACAGTAACCAGCACAACTTCTCACGTAAGAGGACATTACATCTGGCCGCACATCATATTTTGCCCCCTTTTGAGGAGCCACGTCTTGAAAGTACTGCAGAATAGAGCCATTGTAAGTCGACAGAATGGAAGATATAGGCATAGATCCATCCACAAACTCTACGAAACCAGAGGTGGGCGACATGGCGAGAATCGAGTATGGTGTAAGGCATAGATTGAGTGCAGCACGCTTCAGCAATTTATCCATCAATTGGATCAGCATGATCACCAATTGATCTTGCCTGAGATCGTCGCCAGTTTTAACAATCACCTTGAAGTGAGAAAGGTGATCCAGACTCCCTAAGCTTTCACCGTGGCTAGGATGACCTGGTTGTTTTGGTAGTGGACCACTCTCTTCTCCGATCATAGGGAGTGTCGCGTCGACATTGAAATCGATCAGAGCAGGATACAGCGCTGACTTAAACATCTTTGCTGAACCTGGTTTGACGCCATTCACAAAGACATGTGGAGCTGAGGGAAGAGGTATTGGATCGCGATTTGGGTCTCTATCGTACCCTTCTGATGACAATTGAGATTGCAGCTGAGCCTCCTTGACATCCTTTTTGCCTCGTGCATCTCTACATTGCATCTGAATATCCATGAGTCCAGAAACAAATTTGTCCTGCTCTTCAAGAATATCCCAAAAGGTTCGCACTATGCCTGATTTCTTCGACAGCTCGCTTAGCGCATTGGATGGGTGTTCTGAAACTCCCAGTGATGATCCCAGCTTCGACGCTGCTGAGCTCACAATAGACTTTAACGATTTTGATTTTGATTCTTTCGATTTGCCTTCTTTCGGGCCGTCACCGATATTTGTTGCTGATGTGCCTGTCGACAACATTGATTGATTCAGGTCACCCGTTGAAGAATCCATCGTTGTAGAGGTTGCGTACGAGTCCGCTACTCGAAAAGTAGTTTCTGATAGGCGAGCTTTCAGTGCAGAGAAGACTTCTTGATATCCAGCTCCGTATGTGGCATCTTGTAGCTCCACTTTGAGGTACCAGTACAAGTAATTCGCTAGTTGCAAATTACCTGCCGCGCGGCTAATTAGAAAAGAAGCCAGAGACGACAACTTCTTAGACGAAGATGGGGAAGTCCCTGCAGCGTTCGGTCCAGGCATGGTCTCGTACTTCAGAGCCTGGACCAGCTGCAGTAGATAGAGCCGTAACTCAACGTCTGGGGCCGTCGCTAGAGTGTCAATCGCGTACTGTCGTACAAGATTTGTTTGGAAGGCAACGTGCTTGCCCAACAATTTCAATGCATCAGGAATATCCAGTCGTCGCCACTGTTCCAGCAACTCGGCCGCTTGGACCACCTCGCTTTCGACCGTCCAATCAACTGCCAAGAGAAATTTGGAGAGTGCACGATGGTTATCCACGAGACTGAAGCGAAATCTCCAGAGAAGGTCTTTTTCCTCGCGGGTTGGATAATGGGACGGAGAAGCAATGATCGCATTCAATCGATCTCGCTGTCCGCGATCAGGCTTTAGTGCAGGGTCGACCAAACCGCGCAATAAATCGTGGGCCAACGTCCGATACTTGTCTTCTACAGGATTCTCCATTTCGTTTTCGTAATCCAGATAGTTCACCAGCTGCAACGGGTGAAACTGGTTCGACTCTTGCAGAGCAGCGGTTTTGCGGTAGAGCGACAAGTCGAGAGCGGAGACTGGGCCCGAGGCAGCCTGTTGAGGGACGGGGTAGAAGGTCTCTTCGTGCATAACGGGTACGTCAAAGGTAGGTAGCTCCACAATCAAATACCAAGGCATCCCATCCAATAAATCGTATCGGTTCTTTGAAGCATTAGATTCAAGCATGACCTTATGACAATAGTCCTTGCTGATTGCATCGAGCCAGGGCACGCTTTGTAGCTTGCCAAAGACCTTGCGATTGTCCGTTGCCGCTGGTGGCAATGTACCTCCATTCCGAGACGTTCCAAAGCTCTCCAGTTGTTCCAACATCTTTGAGGCTTTCCAGACTGGATCGGCTTCTTCTTCTTTTACCCTTGGTGTTACGACGGCGTGAATTGTTGTGGTATTGTCGTTGTGGCATGGCTCCACTTCCAACAAGGTCAAGCCAGTTTGCAAGCGTCCGTATTTTGTAAAAAAGGGCATTTTGGTAGAACCCCTAACTTGGCCAGTATGATCTAACAACTCCAATAAAAGATAGGCATCTCGTGGTAAATCTCGCCATCGGACAGGAACTTGCACTAAATGATCCCAGTGACAGTCGTGGGACGCCCGAGAGACGCTTGGGTGATACAGATGTTGCTGTGAGACGGCTTCTGCTGTTGTTTTTGTCGTTGTTGTCGTCGTTGTCGTTGAAGAAGTGTGTTTGTTGGCTTGTCGTCGTCTAGAGATGACTGGTGTACCAGGTGTAGTGGAATAAACAGGAACGAGTGAAATGCCTCCAATACCAAGTACCGATGTTCGTACCTTCCATTCCTGGGCCTTTTGGTCCATGGCGGACAAGTCGTCGAACGATGCGTGAGAAGATCTCACCAGAAAGGAAATGTGAGATGTTTGGGATAAGGATGCGTGCGGCATCCAGGTTACGTTGACCCAGTTATCATCTGGGTGAACGGTTGCCCCCGGAAAGGCTGAATTGGTACCACCAGCTTTGAATGCTGGCATATTTTTCTCTGAAATCAAGTTCGGGGTGATAACAGGGCTACTATGATTGAGATTTGAGATTCAAGATCCGGTTTTCAATCACGGGAAAACTTAGGTTGAGTGCTGCTGCAAAAAAGTATCAAGCCAGCTCAAATCAGCGAGCAAAACTTATGATAAAGCAGATATTAAGTGCCTATTGTGAAAATAAGTCGGTCCTCGCTTTGACAACGCATATGTTTGGAGTAGAGTAGTAAAATAGATTACTACAACTTCACAATAGAAGAAAAGAAATAACTGGAAGTTTGATGCGTGCTTTGCTTTTGAAGAATCATCATGCTGGAGATCAATGCGACGCACACTGGTTCAATTTCTCCCCTTCCCTTCCCTGCGGCTGGTGGTTGGATTGCTTTCGTTGGAGCAAAACGCTTTGCCAAGCCCCACCTTGTGTGCAATGCTTATTCAAGTGGCGTAGTTCTGCAGTGGTGAATTGTAACGACGTTTCAGCTTGCCCGCGGAGTCACCGTCTCCTTTCTTGCAACGACACCTCGACGCCTGACAAAGAAAAAAAATCATGACCAAAATGGACAGAGATATTTGCCGGCGCATTTTAATCACATCGAATCGGAAAGGTTTCACCAATCAACAAGGCAAAAAGGCGCAACATTTGACAATGAGGTAGGAATCACGCGATGATTCCACCCTGCAGTCTATGCCCACGCCCACGTCCGCGTCCACACTAACAATAACACTACTACACGGTCACGAAAACACAGAGCAGTTCTTAAACCGAGCAAATAATAGCTAATACAGTGTGGTTGTTCGTAACTTTCGCAATTCTCAACTTTTTTGAATCGTCGACAAATAAGATTTCTCAGTTCCTCGCATATCTCCTACGAAAATTGTCATGACTAAATAATATCACCGTCGGCCTCGTTCACTTCACTTTCGCTGTTCTCTCCCATGGGAGTTTTCTCCTCACTCGCGGGACCCTTCCAGGAGGTACGAATGTGATCACTTTCGGTGATTGGCGTTCCGGGAGGACCCTCTCCGGCCATACGTGGTGGATGATTCTTGTACCAGTGATCGGCAATTTGCTCGCGAGTGCAGATCCAGATATCACGACGGTGCGCGAGACAGAAATCGATAAATTCGGACAAGCCAGCTGTTGGTCCAGGACGGGCGAGGCGACAATGTAGACCAATGGTCATCATCTTGGGGCTTCCCTGCTTTCCCTCGTCGATGAGGTATCTACAGGATTGAGAAGAATAGATTTGTGTTTTGTTCGAGATACAATGATTTAGAAAAGTTGGAACAATTAAAGTCAACACAGGAAACAAAATCCACATCAATGTCACACACTTACAACAAGGTTTGCTTTAGATGAGTAAAAAAATCTGATCCATGGGAAAAGTTGTTGGGCGCGACGAACTTCATATCATTTTCGCTCAAAGAGTAGGGAACCACAAGATGAGGCCGACCGTGGTCCATGTTCCAGTAGGGCAAGTCGTCTGCATACGAGTCAGAATCGTACAGAAATCCTCCCTCTTCCACGATAAGTCGACGAGTGTCGACGTTAGGCTGTGGTGTAGCGAAAGGATATCAGTTTTAGATTTTGTTTGTTTTTTTGCTGAAGAAAAATCTGTTTGAAACTATTGTACTAAGAACATCACATCCACGCTTGCTACGTACTTTTCCCTGGTATATCCCAGAAGGACGCTTTCCCAGGAGCTTTTCATGAATCTCAATCGTCTTTTTGATGTGTTCTCGCTGCGTCTCTTCGTCAACATTTTGGTAGTCGATCCATCGATATCCGTGGGAAGCAACTTCGTGCTTGGACTGGTGAAGTTCGTAGGCGATCGCTGGGTTGCGCTCGAGGGCCATGCCAACGGCAAACACTGTAGCGGGAATCTTTTTCCTTTCAAAGAGCTTGTGAAGACGCCAGAATCCAGCGCGAGCGCCGTAATCGTACATACTTTCCATGTTCAAGTGGCGTTCGCCTTCTGTAGAGACCATACATGTTTTGTGGTAAAAAAGTGAGAATTCAGTTCCAGTGCCCCCCCCAAAAAAAGCATAAATAAATTGAATAGTTTAAAAGTACTCACCGTAGGCTTGAGCTCCAACAATATCACTCAAAAGCTTTTCCGATTCATTGTCGCCATGAAGGATGCATTTTTCGCCACCTTCCTCGAAATTAATTACAAAGTTCACGGCTACTTTGGCTTTGCTCGGCCACGCTGGATTTGGCGGCTTGCCTCCGTAGCCAATCAAGTCTCTGCCACCATAGTGCGACTTTCCGTCGTTCTCGTGATCTACCATCTATCTTTCTGTTGATACTTGTTTCTCTACTAGTATTTTGTGGCAGCAAATGCGGTGCTCTTGTTTCACTTTGAGGGAATAGTAGTAGGTATTAGTACTCGTACAAAACAGTGTGATGAAGCTGCCGATCTATGTTAGGTCTACTCGTATCTTTTTGCTTTTTGCACTATTTTGCGAACTGGTCATGGTCATCATTAGAGCCGAAGCTATAAGGCTACAGCATTTTCCCATTAAGGTTTCTTCAGCTGCTGTTGCCGATGCTATCCAATTCCTTTTCTTGCTGTCTTAAAAGGATGAAGCTCGGGCATGCACATAGTACCTGAGAAACTATTGAGTATTACATAGTACGCTCTATTTATGCACTTATAGCTGCTGTAGCTAACAAGTCATGATGTGATAGCTCATGAGAAGGACAAGAGTAGTCTGTTACTATAACCGTTCTTCGAGGTCAATTATTATTTCGTTTCGTTCATTTTCGCTGTCGACTCTTTTTCGATTTGATGGTCCTGCTGCGAGCGGTTCTTGATGAGACCGTTTTGTTTGGATTTGTTTTATCGCCAATCTTTGGTTGACTCCCTCCACTGCTCGCTACAGCACTAGTATTATTCACTAGACGATCATTTTTATTATTTGCTGTTGTTTCTTCGTCCACAGCTGCGAACAATAAAGTCTCCAGGAACATGTCTGGATCCTTCACGTCGTTGACGCTGGTAAAGAAGAATCCCAAGGGCCAACGCCGGTCCTTGAGGTTCAGTGTCAAGTGTCCCTCGATTCCTGGATCACTGCCCAAACCATTTTTGGATGACGATGACGAGGAAGATGTCAGGGTTGTCATGAGGTGCTGCACTTCCTGAGTATTGTAATCCAGAGCGGCATCTCCCACGTGATACGTGAGTGGTTTCGACGTGGATGGTGTCATGAACGGTAGACTGTGTCGGTAAATATGAATGGGTTGGGAAGCATCGGCTTTGAGTTCCACTTTGGATATCATGGTCTTGGCGTAGGCTACTGCTGCTGCATTCATAGTGTAGGCCACTGTGCAGCCCAAAACACCCCACCACGGTTCAATGTGCAGACTGTCAATGGGAGACTGATTAACATGAGGAATAAAATCAATCGCATACCAGGTCCAATAAATGCTGCTAAAGTACGTCATGGCCAAAACAGCACGAGGTTTTGCATTGGCAGAAGCATCGCGTTCGTACAGCACGATCGTGTTCTTGTCGCTCGTGTTGTTGTCGTTGTTCGTGTTATTGTTTTTGTCTTTATCACTATTGGTGGTAGTGGTGGTAGTGGTCATGGATCGTTGCAGCGTAGGTTGGTGGTGATTGGGTGTGCCAGAAAGAATAGCCGAGGCACTAGCGAAGAGATACCGCTGGCTTCCTATTCTCCAGTCAAAATTATTGGATCGAGTGACACAAAAGTCTGTGGAAGACAAAGAACCAAGACAGGTGGAACTGAGGATTGGATGTTGTCGGCCATGAATGGCTCGACATCGAAATGATGATGAAAATAGTCTCGTTGTATGAAGGATCTTGCTGGAATTCATATTTAAGAATCGGTGTTCTTAAGATTCCTATCTCTGTGGCTGGAGCCTCTCTGTCTCTTTTTCAGATTGTGTCAACTAGACTAGTCTAGTAGTCCGATTAGAGTTACTACTCAATTTATTTTGTGCTTTGAAAAAAGAAACTACTCTATTGAATAATTACTGTAGTTTTGATTTTTGATTAGAAGAGGGAGTTTTGGATTTTCAGAGCCAGCCGAAGGGAACGTGAGACAAGGAGGCCCGAATCCGACGTCACCGGAATGACCCGAAATGCCCCATCCCGTCTCCCACTCAGAAACAGGAACACATCGGGAGAAATCGGATACGACTATTCCCACTTCGGGGAAGAAGA
>Ga0210036_1003535_pt1 | contig 15285 bp, 13 predicted proteins | sample CryGeymeta201515_FD_185469 | JGI IMG/M metagenome (GOLD analysis project Ga0210036, IMG submission 185469) | Groundwater microbial communities from Crystal Geyser aquifers in Utah, USA - Crystal Geyser metaG 2015-15 (SPAdes) (version 2) | ecosystem: Environmental > Aquatic > Deep subsurface >...
TACTTCCAAAAACAACCCCGGGATTGTGTTTTTCCCCATCCCGGGGCAGTTTTGGAAATCCCGGGGTAGGGATATCCCTCGATTGGTGACAACACATGACTGCGATGAATTTTCTTTAATTCTCTCATCACAACGTGATATGCGTTCCTTTGAGAAGGTCGCGCAGACTACGGATATTTTCGTAGCTGCAGCCGTAGGTGGATAGTATTTTAAAATAGATCCTCATTACTATTCATGGTACCAGGTAGCTACTACTAGGCGCGGTAGCCCGGTCTATACCAGGTAGGCCATTGGGATACTCTCCGTAGAGTGCCCTCGCGTCGCTTCGTTTTGCCTGTGCACACATCTAGACTGCTCGACCAATTACAGGGAATAGGTTTTCTGTTTCCCAGTTAGAAAACCCCTGATTCGTAGTGTATGTGGCTCGTTACAATCTGCCATTCCAAATGTTTTAGCGCATCGATCCATATGTAGAGATTCGACGCTGCAAGTCTGGTTCCTTACCACTCAAATACTGGTACCATATCTCATAGTGTTCCTTTCGAGCATAATCAAAGGGAGTGTGACCGCGTACGTCCTCTGCCAAGAGCATTTCGGGAGACACAGAATTCACTAATAAGTCCATAATGGAAACATTTGGTGTGGACGTCCAACAAGCATCGTGCATTGGAGTTCTTCCAAAATCATCCCGTACGTCGACATCGACACAGGCCTCCTGAACGAGAAAGGCAGCAATTTCAATGTTTCCTCGTCGACAAACCATGTGGATCAGTGACTCTCCAAATCGATTGCACGCATTAAAGGACTTTCCCTCGCGAAGCATTGACCGTAATCGTTCAACATCATTGTGTCGAATGGCTTGGACTACGCTCAAATCATAGGCATCAGTGGCTTCTTGGGTCGGTCGCGAAAAGGAAACGAAATCATCGGGGTTGCCCAGTAATGTTCTACCGAATTGATTGCGATCAAACAGCTCCCTCAGGAGCTTTACAGGACTGCGTAATTCTTGTACTGTTTTGGTTGCTGCTGTTGTTGTTCCCACTGGTGAAGCTTCGGGGACTGCCGGAGTCGCCGTTATTTTTGCTGATACGAGAGCCGGGGTCACTGGGAAAGCTGGAGCAGGCTGGGATGTTTCTTTCGCAGGCTGTTTTTTATATGTCTGGGCAGTGCTGACGAGAGGCTTCACGGGCTTGATGAGATTGTTCTTGTAGGGCGAAGGCACTAGAGTGCCATTATTTGCTGGTGCAACCTGAGGATTGAAGAGCATACTCTCTATCATTGTTAGACGTTTAATATTGGAAGACCTATCTTTTCATTGATTTCGTTCGTTGTTAATACAGTACTCGAGTACATGTTGACTTACGTTGTTTTGCTTGCATCATGATCATGCTTCAACGCCTGGCGGGTTGGCCAGCTCATACTGATTTTGAAAGTGGTTCCTGAAAGTTACGTGGCTTTTTCATACCAGGTATAATAAGGTGTTTATTATTATTGTCCGACAACTCGAAATGAATCCCGCATTCCACTTAATTGTTTTACGGTGATTACTTCTGAGACAAGATGCGACGGGAGTGGTACTACTAGAAAGCACACAAGTTCTGGTACCTGGTACAGTATGAAGAAAACAATTTTGACGATGTCCTCACCTTGCAGTAATTTTCCTCATGTCAATACCACCACTACTAGCTAGCAGTCTACTATACATAAACCGAAATTGAATACAGTCGGGTCTAGCTCAATTTATTAGTGTACTGTAAGAGAGCCACGTGCATGTGTTTGTCACCACAGACCAAAAAGCTTCCAGCTACTGAAGCAAGAAACATTTTTTCTCAAAAAACATGATCACACGATTCGCAGCGAACTTGATCAACAATAGATTTCTGCAGATCAATATCTTGGTCGGCAATTGTCATGATTTTGGAAAGCAATCCTTGCTGGCAAAGATTGGCAACAGCACCAAACGACAAAACAAAATCGTTTCAGCGAAATTGAGACTTTATTGTAGGATATTTCCTCAATAAACAGGAATCGCTTGCCTGGTCCTGGTCTCAGATTAGCCAAGAATGGTTGTGATGGAAATCACGTCTGCTCTTGTTTTTAAGGCTATCTCTAGATTTGAGGGCAATCCCGCGAGAACTATAGATACCACGCGCAGAAGCAACTCATTTGAAAGCCCTCTTGGATACTACTCACTCTATCCAATTAAGCCCAAAAGACAGAGCATGCACCATCGTCTAGTAGGCAGTGAGCGGTTTCAAAGCAGTTAATAACAGCAAAGCAGCCGCTTCGTTGTGCTGCAACTGTACGCTGCAACTGAAACTGCTTATTCTGACGCTTGCAGATGAGGCCGTCAGAGAACAAGGACCGACGTCCGACGTGTGAGTTGCTCTCCTTCACATCAGGACACAATCCCCCCAACCCAACCCAACCCAACTGCATCGTTCTGTCCTGGAAATCTTTTCTTTTTTGAACTTTTCCACGTTCTTAGATGTTCAAGCTTACTAGTAGGTACCTGTAATATTTTTTCATGAGGATGTGCAGAGTGTATATCCGAAAAGTTCCAATTCTTTTGCTAGTAGTAGAGTAGCTAGTAGTACTAGTAGTAGTATTGCTACCAGGCGGTGGGAGTAGCTACTAGTAGTACTGGTAGTAGACTACCAGTATTAGTAGTAGTACTAGAGTACTACTACGGTACTAGTACCCGTACAAAATGAAATATTAGTAGTAGTATCTCTTAGTACGGGACCCCCGCCCGCCCAGGTACAGTAGTACTACTGTAGTTACCAGGTACTGGTATACTGCTGTCAATAAGAGTAGATAAATGCTGTACTCTGGAAGACTTAACATTATACAGCCTTGGTATGACACTGGTTTTTAGATGATACCAGGTAGCTACAGTACTACCCTGGTACTGCTGTACCTGGTACTAGAGAATGTACTGTAGAGTTGATATTAAGGATTTTACTAGTTAATGTACTTGGAGGCTCGCGAAGCAATCATCAATTAAATGTACTACTGTACATGGTATGAGTGTATCAGACCACCACCAGCCACCACCCGCTCCTACTACTACGGGATAGCACTATCCCGAAGACTGAATCAATTTGTTAGTACAAATCTCTCTAAGATTCTTTTAAATGTATAGTATCATTCAGACGCTCGTTGAATTAACTATGGCTTTTCAACAGATATTTGGAGAAAGTAGACCTGTCACTTAAATAGACAACAGACTGCATCTTGCCGTGTTTTTTATCCCGTTTTGAAGAAGCAAGCAAACGAGCAAGCAAACGAGCAAGCAAGATCAACGATCATCTAATAAGCAGTTTAATACTACCATAAAAAAATCAGAAAAAAGAATAATCAACTGATTGCCACAGTATTACAAGACAATGAAGTTCCTTTTGCAGTGTACCGTTCTCATCGTGTTCGCCGCCTTTCGTGGCGTTGTTGGTAGCTTAGAAGAAGTTTGCCAAAAAAAGAAAGCGCTTAATGTGGACAACAAACGGGTCGGTTACTTTTGGATCGAAGAAGCCGGTGGAGGCCAGGTGAAGATTGTCGCGGAAGTGGATGACACCTGGCTCAACACTGGAACCACGCCATACATCACCAAAATCCAAGGTTCCCTGTGCTGCAAAAATCCAGATGGCTCGGACAGAGTTTGCTTAGATGGTGGTTATGAAGTATCGAGTGCAGAAGGGGAAACACCGACAAAGCTCGTGGCTGGTCCGTACATGAATACTTGCCCTGTCGGCTCGACAATCGGTATCACACTCCAAGCTAGCCTCAAGGCAACAGGTGGCGACGAAGCTTTCAATTTATTGTTTCCGGTCACTGTCGGCAGTTTCGTGATTTCTGTCGACTTCAGAAACGACAACCAAAATGTTGACGAGGGTTGGTCCTACTTGGAAGGCTGCTTCAAACAGGCCGGCCATCCTCTGGACGGAAAGTGCTTTAATGGATATTGTGTGGACCAGGACCAAAAAATTGTTCCTGGAATAGAATACAGAAATTCTGTGGCCATTAGCTATCATGAGCTTCAGACGGGCTTGGATACAAATTTCAACAGTATCAAGAACCTCCAGAACATGGACAACGTTGCTTACTGCATGAACAAATTTGAACCCGGAAACTATTACGATCCCAACACACTGGCCCATGATCCTACGAAAAGCTTTCCCAGTGTAAGACTCGGTGCTCTAACACTACAGGAAGCTATTTGGATCATGACGGATGGTAGTGATCACTCTGGTCTTGCCAAAACTATTGCTGACCATTGCCTTGCTAATGGAGACAACTTCGTACCTGGATGCGGTGATTACGTTCCCATTGTTGTACTTCCCCAGGGTGGTAGAAGACAAAATCAGTTCGTTCGGGCAACGTACGCATCGCTTGGAATCAATTGCTGGTCTGACACAGACGAGGCTCTCGCCACGGATGTGTGCGAGGTCGACGATGGCGGTGACGCTGGTGGCGACCCCCACTTCAAAACCTTTGGCAATCATTGGTTTGGTAAGTCGATACGAGTGTAGTGCATGCGGCTCGTATGCCAAGTTTTTGTGTAGCATGTTTTGAAATCAATCTAACTCCTAAGAATGTATCAACCTTTTTACCATGCCTTCCCGCATCCTACACGACAGACTTTCATGGTGGTTGTGATTTGCTCTTGGCTTCCTTTCCAGATTTTGCCCAAGGCCTTGGTCTCACTGTCCAGGTGCGAACTACGACCCGTTATGATTACTCCTTCATTGAGACTGCGGCCATCATGATTGGAGGTGAGATTTTACAAGTGTCCTCTCATGGGCACTACATGGTTGGCGGTATTTCCGATGCCGAAATGCCTGCTACAATTGCTGGATACCCTGTGGAGCACACCCATCTATACGAGAAACAACATCGCTTCACTGTTGACCTCGGCGATGATAAGAACATTGAGCTCAAGGTCTACAAGGATCTTGTCTACGTAAAGTTGAACCTTCGCCGTGGTCAATACAACACAGAATTTGATAGCGGTTTTGGAATTCTCGGATCCTGGAACAATGGAGCTCGTCTCGCACGCGATGGCGCCACCATTCTTGATGATGACATTGAGTTTGGGAATGAATGGCAAGTTCGTGACACGGATGTCAATTTGTTTGCATTTACACGTGCTCCTCAATGGCCTGCGAAGTGCGAGATGCCCGATCCTGCAGCTCGGCCTTCCCGTCGTCTTGGAGAGAGTGCCGTCTCCGCTGAGGCAGCGTCAGCTGCCTGTGCCCACATCAAGGATCAGCATCGCAATGAAATGTGTGTTTATGATGTTCTTGCCACTGCTGATCTTTCTGTTGCCCAAGGAGGAGCCTATTAGGTTTGATAGCAAACCTCCTCTTTTCCAGCTGCATGTCAGTGACTTCCCTGTGAAGCAGTTGCATCGATCTCAATCATCTTTGGAGACTGCGCAAAATCTTGCAAGTCATGCCGGGGCATATCTCCATGCATAATCTCGAGATTATTCTGTAGGGAGCTTCTCATGCCCCTCAGATCTCTCTATCATATATATAGTTTCAGCAATTTTATATTTATACTCTCCGAAAGTAGCAACGTATAGCACCGCGTCATCATAGGATTTAAGTATCATCTTTCACGTTAGTTTCTTGTCATCAACGTAACTTCCGTCAATAATCTGGTGATCTGCCCGACTTTACACTCAGGGTGAATTTTATCGTTAGCCAAGCCACTGAAGTTCTCTGAGTGAAGTCTCAACCTCTTGCTGTTACTTTTTGACATCACCGTGGGAATGCCATTCAATACTCAAAGAATAATTGTTGTTTGGAATTTATTCTCAGTGGATATCGTTTAATGTATGTGGCTTAGAGCAGTGCGCAATAAGTTATAGGCTGATAGTAGTCTAGCTAGTTTAGATGTTATACCTTGTGGACGATCGTGAATATTAGAAAGTAGCGACAGTATCCAATTTACTCTGTAGTGTGTCCTTTGACAACGTGAAGGGCCTGTGCGATGTTTACACGTCGCAACAGCGATGTTGCATGCTCTCGCAGAAAAGCCACCCAAATGGACCAGTGTGCTTTTCTGGCATAGTGAAAAGGGGTGTGTCCCCGTACATCCTGTGCCAAAAGCATACTCGGTGGAATCCTTGCCAGGAGAAGAGCTACCAGTTCTAGAGACGGCTTGCTAGTCCAAAGTGCATCGTGAAGAGGTCGTCGACCAAAATCATCGCACACATCCACCTGAACGCCCGCTTCGTCCAACAAAAAGGCAACCAACTCCGTATCGCCCCGACGACAGGCCATGTGGATAAGAGATTCACCAAATCGATTGCAGGCATCAAAAGTTCGTCCCTCTTGTAGCATTTGTCTCACACGAGGTAAACTGCCCTCCCGTACTGCCTTGACGATTTCCAAGTCAAAATTGTTCAACACTTCCGGCGAAGGCTTCGAAAAGGCGTACTCTTCGTTCTTTTGCTGTTGTTGTAGCATCCAAGTTTTGGTGCTTGCATCGAGAGAAAAGAGAGCTTGCAAAAAGTCAACAGGATTGTCAACGTTCTCACTAATTTGGCGAGCGGGGTCGCTGAGATTGCTGCTGCTGCCAATACTTCTCGATGAGCCTGCATGGCTCGAAGGTTGCCGACGCTTATGGTCGGTACAAGCCCTCTTGGATGGCGGTGTTGTCATATCGGTGGCACTACTGCTTTCTGGCCGGCTGTGCTTCATTTCGAACAATGTAGCTGACGTCTTATTTCTCGAAAGTTTGGACGACAACGAAAAGAGACTCGTACACGATTGCATGGCCGAAAGGCCACAGCTCTTGCCAAGACCTTCCTTTGTTCTTGAAGCCGTCGTCGCTGTCCTCGGTACCGTAGTTGCAGTCGCTGCCATGTTTCTTCTCCCACGCCACAAAAGTACTGCTCTTCAAAAGATAACTTTAGTCTTTGCTCTGATTTGTTTGTACTACGGTACTATGGAATATGGAACAGTTTGTGAACGATGCTATAAAATAATTCATTCAATGCAAGTCGAAGTACCATATCCACTTTTATCTGTGAACATTAACATCAAGCTGGAAAAAGTCTACCTGCGGGTACGTACAGAATTGACATTTCTGCTGATGTGGCAAATATGGCTTCTTTTCCCTAAATCGTTGGTCCCTCATAAAAGAATTTCAAATAAGTATTTACGATGGAAAGAATAAAAACAACATTGTTCGAATTTTTCTGCACCACGCAAGTCGCTATGCGATATTCTATGACGTCCAATCATTTAGAGTTCAGAATAATCCAAACAAAAAAATTACGGTAAGACGACCTACTACTGCTAGCTAGCTAGCTAGTAGTAGTAGCGACTACTAGTAGCTAGACTAGACTAGTCCTACTAGTAGACCTGCCTGCCACTAGCTAGCTAGTACCTGGTAGTAGACTAACAAAACTGGACTGTTGGTGTTTCACTGAAAACAGAATGCATGTTCGGGGATTTGAGGATTGATTGAATCATTATTAGTTAAAGTATTTATTTTATTGAGGATGCACAACTAGTGGCTAGCTAATAGCAGCCGCGAGTAAACGATACGACGCGTTTTTGAAATGCTAAGGACTTTTCTTTGGAGGACAATAGAATCAATATTAATTTGTAGCTTTCCAAAATCAATAGAAATGGTAGGAGAATCGTCATCGTCCGTCGCGTCTGCAGGCTTTGCCGCTCCATCATCGGCATTAGCTGCCACTGCGAAAACACCATCGTCAATGTGGACCGGTTGGATTGTTCCTCGTATCGTTCCAATAACTCTGGCAGATAATTCTATTGAAAATAACAAACCCCTGAAACGTCAAATTGAACCATCCTTGCTATGTCCTGACACTGGGATAAACTTTCATCCCCTTGCTTCCATAGTGGACTATTCTAATGGGAATCCCATGAAAACAATTCAGCCGATGTCGACATCAAATACATCTGTCAAACCAAAGAATCATTTGTTGCCGACCAAAGGGGATAACGCTACTTCCAAAAGCGAATCTACAGTTCTCGATCTATTTGTCTTACCATCGGGTATGGCATCCTTCCAACACGCTGCTTTGTGGAAGAATGATACAGAACCCTATCTGCATCTTCGATTGGATCGAGATTCACAAGAAATGGCGAATATGACTCTGAAGCGAATGACAATAAGTCTCAACAAACAGATCTCCAAAAAAATAATGTCCAACATGACCAAAAAGCAAAGAGAGCATGCCAACCAGAATGTATCACAGACATCACCAGTAATTGTTTGGAAAGTGGCACCAAACAATGGTCGAGAAATTTGGGACATCCAAAACTTGACCAATCAACAGGTGTGGACTGAAGCCATTACATCTGCAATCCAAGTCGATTTGCATTTGACCGAGCATAATATTACACTATCGCTTCAAGTCGATTCTTGTCCTCCTACCATTACATCGGTACAATCCTTTGAGAACTTTGAAACACGAATCTTTTGTGAAATTCCCTTGGTCGTAAAAGTTGAAACAATGTTTGCAACTCATGCTCGGATTGACTGGTATTTGGAAGACGTTCTCGTAGCCCACGACAGTCCTTCGTACATCCCAAGGACCAAAGATATCGGAAAACATATTTCTGTTTTGATAACACCATTGCGAATGCAACAGGAAGGTGATGAAGCAATAATTATGCATTCCGGACGAGGATACGAAGAAGCGTATCGATTTGTGAATGCGGTGGAAGACTTGCCGGAGAATACCATTTTGAAACTCCGACAACAAGATGCCACTTACGACTGGATCAATCCAAAACGGCGGTGTTCTTCGACGTCAAAACGAGGTGATGATGATGAAGGAGAACAGCCAACGGCAGTATCTTGCGAACAATCGTTGCAACCGCTAAGAGTTCTCACGTTTAACATTTTGGCGGATCAAAATGTCTACAAGCGAAACACTGGAACTCGAAAAGTTTCGTTGTACGATTATGTAACCATTTCCGTTTTGGACAAAACAAGAAGGATGCCGCTGATACTGCACGAAATACTTGCCTATCAAGCGGACGTTATCTGTTTGCAAGAAGTCGACGAAAGTGTTTGGGAGCAGCTCTTTCATCCTGTTTTGGAGCACGCTGGTTATCAAGGCTACTTTAGTAAAAAAATTGCCAAGGGTATGAATGAAGGATGTGCTATGCTATGGTCGTTGCATCGATTCGAGGAACTGCCACAAGAAAATTTGAAACACTACAGCCTGAGTGATTTGGTGATGGATCTCGCTAACAACCCTGAAAGGTTTTTACCCGACTGGGAATCTGCAAGTTCAATAGCATCTGTACTCAAGGACAAGCCAGATCTCAAGAATGTGATCAAAGACAAACTCGGACATATTGTTCAGATGGTATCGCTTTCCCTGCGAAAGGATTTGAAGGAGGAAAGGTCTTCCACAGTACCGGATTGTATCTTGGTTGCCAATACACATCTCTTCTACCATCCCCTGGCAGCTCACGTTCGCTTGATGCAAATGTACGCCATATGTCGGCAATTCGATGAGTTTCAATTAAAGGACCAACAGCAACAGCAATTAAAAGTGACTCAACCAATGATACTTTGTGGTGACATGAATTCCAGTTTGCGGCGAGCGGCGGGGTATCTTTTAATTCAGCGCGAAGTCGATCCCAACCATTCTCAAATAAAACAACATTTCAATACTTTCCAGTGGCAAAATCGAAAGAAGCAAAATACTAGGGACGAGGAGAAGGAGGCTATAGTGGGCGACTCCAGTAGTACGAAGAAAAATACAAATGTGCGAGTGGAGCATACAGAGAATGACAATGAAATTGAGAACGATTGGGAAGACTTTCCAGTTATTGCTCTACCTCCGCATTTTCCATCCTTTCTCGCGGGATACCCTACAGAGCCAGCCTTTACGCACTATCTGGATCAGTTTGCGGGTTCTCTGGACCATATTTTCATCTCGCAACACTCGGAACACAATCCCTTTGGTCTTAAACCTTACCGGAGCGCTCCAATGCCGAGCAAGGATGATGTAACCGAGGAGGTGGCTATGCCCAGTACAAAACTTCCTTCCGACCACGTGAGCTTGGTTGCTGATCTAAGTTTTACCAGGCATGAAAAATAGCTAGCTATGCATAACAATTCTATCGCTATTATTATTATTTTCGCTCGCATAGTGACCAGTTTCTAGCTTTGCTTACCGTGGTACCAGTACTACTAGACTAGAGCTACTACTAGTACTACTAGTAGCTACTAGTAGTAGCAGTTATCGGTCGAAGAACGCTGCCGCTTTGGTTATCCTCAACCCTCTTGTTTTAGTCTGTCCTCCCTTTCATTTCAAACAAAGAGCCAAAAAGCAGGACGGCTAGGGTCTACTACTACTCTTTTTTATCGTAGTAGTAGTCTAGTAGGCTAATACTGTACAACACTACTAGAAGAAGCGAACATACAACAACATAGCCGTCGTGAAGATATTACTGTTACCGTATCAACAATAATAAGATCGTACTGTACACCGAATAGTTCCGTGTATGCCTCAACCCGATTGGTTTGAAATAATAGCAAGAAGAAGATGGTTATCCTGAGAAGCAATCGACACTACAGAAGAAGTCCGATGATGACGAGGATGAGGCTGATGGCGCCAACAACATTACTTGTGATGGTCGTCACGATGATGGCTCCGATGGCATCAGCACTAGAAAAGACTTGGACTCTTTATCACTCACTGAACGGAGGGCAAGATTTTGCACGTCGTGCATCGGTGCTGTTGTTGGTTGATCCCGAAACGGATAGTGTGGAAATGACAATCACGAACGATAATTCGACTTTGACCAAAGACGCCTACAAGGCGGCGAAGGCTCCGGGTGCCATGTATCAGCTCAAGCTAGAAGAAGATGGTGGATCACCAGACACATTTGTTCTGACGACTGTTCCTGGATGTCAGCTGCTGCGAGCAAATTTTAGGTGCGTGTATCTATTTCAATTGTTGATGATTTTTTGTAAATTAAAATTCTCCTCTACTTCGAGTGCAAGAATTTGATTCATGTTGTGGCTCACACTACTTGGTTTTACGTTCTCATTCTTATAACTATCATTTAACAAAAGAGATGAAATTGTTGTGACGTTTGGACCCAAAGCTTCGGCCATTAGTCTTGCGCACATGCCACTCGTCAGTCCTTTGGCTCCAAAATCTTGTGACGACGAAATGTGGGAAACGAAATTGGCCAACAACGACCTGCCCGAGGGATGGGAATCTAGAATATCCTGGGAAACTGCCACACCTGGTATGATGCTACGTCCCGTCATGCCCAGTTACAATGCTCCGCCCGGTCTCAAATGGTTGCCTCGAATGTCCAACAATGGTAAAGTCTATCAGGCACAAGGTCCTCCCGGAACAGGAGAAGACGGTGACGGTGAAGGCAATCCTCCTAAGCAACCAGAAATCACCGGTCCCATGGGTTTTATCAAGCAATACTGGTACATTATCATACCTGTCATGGTCATGAATCTTATGGGAGGAGAACCTCCAGCTGTGGCGACCGGAGACCAGGCTGCTGTACAAGCAGGTACAGGAGCAGCAGCAGTCGCCGGAGGAGCAGCAGCCGCGGCTGGTGCTGCGGTTGGTGCTGGTGGCGGGGCGCCGAAATCACGTCGTGGCAAGCGAAATTAAAATAGCAACTAAGGAAATGCATTTGATAGTTTCTATCATTCCACCATTATACATGTTTCCAATGCACAGAGGAAAATGCTTTAACTGATTATACACGGTTGCATCCATATATATATTCTAATAATTGAAGCTTCTGTTCTATGATGGAGAGCAAGACTCTGATCACTCCCATGGACAATAATGGTTGCGTTTTTCTCCCTCGCTCCAATCACTACATATAATATTATTATTTATTTTATTTCCATCAAGTGTTCTCATTACAAGTTGGCACAAGTTGTGCTACCCATTACATTTCTCGCAGCATTAAGGACAAACAAAAGTGCTTGCTAGGAATGTAAATGTCAGCAAAAAATTTCGCCTTTTTGCATATAAAGTAAGTAAGTTATGTTTAGCTTAACTTGTGACTTTTTGGTGGCACAATCCACAACATGTCGTCAGTTTCCGTCCGCCACCATTGAGAAGTGACATAGTATGTGTCGATCGGAAAACGAGGGCAACATCGTAGCGAATTTTTATTTTGGTACAGCAGTTCCAGTTTGTTTTGTTTACCCGTCCATCCTCCCAATTTCCTTTCCGAACGATTCATAGGTATGCAGAAATCCCCTACTGTAATGAATTGCAATTCATTTAAGCACAGTGACGTTGCAATTTGGATGCAATGATTAAAAGAATCCAACACCTTGTTTCTTTTCCTTTTTCGTTTCATCAGACGCCCCGAATCCAAGATCTTTCAGGGCCTGAGCCTTTTGTGATTTTCCTCCCATGGCTTCGGTCCGCAACAAGGCCATTTCGACTGCTGTTTTACCCCAGTCTTCTCCGTGGTTGTTGTTGCCCGACGACCGGGATTTGACTTGATCTTCGTTCATGGCATTCAATACACCATAAACTACGGGTGTCGTTGTTGTCATGCCGACATTCATAAGTCCCTTGGCCACGGCATCGGAAATGTATTCAAAATGCATAGTCTCTCCCTTGATCAGGACACCAATGGTAACGATAGCATCGACAGTTCCACTGAGAGCCAATAATCGAGCTGCCAGTGGCAACTCGTAGGCACCAGGAACACTGGTTTCAAAAATATTGGATTCGGCTACTTTGCAGTCCTTTAAACTTTTTTTGCACCCATTGACCAAGTTGGTAACATGCTCGTCGTTCCATCTGGTGCGAATGATCCCAATCGTCATGTTGCTGCCATCAAGATCTCCGAATCCTACCTCACTTTCGGCGGCCTGAAACAATATTGTTATTGTTGTTGTTGTTGTTAATTATTAGTATTTCGCAAAAACAATTTTGAAGGTGGTGCGGGAGAATGAGATTGATGAGATCAAAAATAATAATTAAAGTGAACATCGATTTGAAATATCAATGCTGCGTCGTATAGCATCGATACTGTAGTATAGTAGTATTTTCACTCAATAGCCATCCAATTGATTTTGCACCGTGAAGAGCAAACATAGACAAAAGCACACTCAGGAATACTATTATATAAATCTAAACAGGACGTACATTTAAGGAGAAGTGGTCGACTTTGGCGGGCAGAGGCGATTGGAAACCGAGCACACTCGTGACAAGGGCCACCATACTGAACAGACGAAACATCATCATCATTGCTATTGTTGTATTTTGTAGTAATAGTAGTAATAGTAGTAGTATTGACTTGTGAATATTTTGGGATTGATATTATTATGCAAGGGAATAAAGAATGAAGTGCCGAATAATATTGTTTGGTGCCGCTTTTCTCCTGCTTGTTCGGCTGATGGATGTGAACGAATGAGCCAGGTACGGTACCAGGTACGTGTTCATCATCTTCTACTCTAATCCGTAGCTAGTAGCTAGTAGTAGTAGCCTCAGATCTTCGCAACAGAATGGAACTATTATGCGTCTAAATGTCCGACAAAATTCCAAAAAAATACTGTATCCATTAATTCATTCTTATGATTTGCATTCAACACTCATCAACAATTACGCAACACTCAACACTCAACAAACTAGAGTACCAAAAAATGGCTTCCAAGATTGCAGCCGCTGCCGCTATGGAAGGACGTCGTCGTCCTGTAGCTCTCTTTCTGAATGCTTCTCGTCTCGATTACGACAATAAGTTGGATTTCAGAAAAATTCAAGAACTCTGTGACTTTCACCGACACGATACAGATTACGTCAAGGATCAAGATGAAATGGTGGCGTTGGTAGAAAAGTATCAGGCCGAGATTGTCATTACCAAAGAAATGATCATGCCAGCGGAGACCTTTCAAAGATTTCCGACGTCGGTCAAACTCCTCTGTGAAGCGGGAACGGGTTTTAACAACATTCCCGTCAAGGCAGCCCGGGAGCGCAATGTTATCGTTTGCAATTGTCCAACCTACTCGACCGATGCCGTAGCCCACCTGGCCATTACGTACCTCATGAACTTTTCCTGCAGCATGTTCGATCAACAGCGCATGCTCTGGGAAAAGAACCGTGATAATTTTACCGGTCCCTTCACTCTGCCCCTATCGGAAATCAACGGCAAAACTCTGGGATTGGTCGGTGGTGCTGGAAAAATTGGTACCAAAGTGGCAGAAATTGCCTTGGCATTGGGCATGGATCGCGTCCTTATTAGTAGCCGGTCTCCGAAACTGCCGGACGATCACGTCTTGGCCAAGGAATCGCGGGTCCAGTGCATACAAAGCAGCGATCTAGATCAGCTCTTGTCCCAATCGGATTACGTTAGTTTGCACACCCCACTCAACGACCAGACGCGAGGTACTTTTGGAAGAGCACAAATCTCCAAAATGAAACCTAGCGCTTTTCTTATCAATACATCTCGTGGAGTAAGAATCGTACTGCTATTATTTGAACATGGTTGTCGAATGAGTTTGCTGTCTTGTTCTGGCACTTGGAAAACCTCTTTTGTTGCCTGAACGTTTCTTTACTTTGTTACGCCCCCTTTTTTTAATCTCGCATGCCATTTTTGTCGTGACAGGCCGTTTGCAACGAGACCGAGCTGATTGAATGTATGAAAGAAAGAATGATTGCTGGAGCAGGTCTGGACGTGACAGCAACCGAGCCTCCACCCGAGGACTCGGAAATCTGGGATTTGCCAAATGTCGTTCTGACACCCCACACGGGCTGGAGACGCTTGGAAACGCGTCAACGATTGGTCAATATGACGGCGGACAACATCGAAGCCTACTGCAATGCCAAGGACGGAAATGAAGCAGAAATGACCAATATTGTGAATTAGCTACTCTACCACTCTCCGTATTTTGGAATAGTCAAAAAAGTCTTGCACTTTCTTGAGTTTGAATATCTCGTCGACTTTTATTTTTATCCCATTCTCGTTACCAGGTAAGGGGTTGCAGTGCCATAAAAGCTTCGTGCTTTCAGTGAAAGAATATCTGTTATCACCATTCCCGGGATATGGAAAAATCCCGGGGCTGTGTATCCAATTTTCCGGGATATCCATATCCCGGGCTTGTTTGACGATTTAGTGATCACCAATTCAGGGATATTGAAAAATCACGGGATGTATTTTATGCTTATATTCGGAATGAATAGTTTAATGTTACATTGTATTTAGATGAATTAAATTAAAGTGGTTCAGCAGCTACCTGTTAAATACTAGCTTAAAAGGGCTTGACCATTTTATTTTAATACAC
>Ga0210036_1003537_pt1 | contig 15281 bp, 10 predicted proteins | sample CryGeymeta201515_FD_185469 | JGI IMG/M metagenome (GOLD analysis project Ga0210036, IMG submission 185469) | Groundwater microbial communities from Crystal Geyser aquifers in Utah, USA - Crystal Geyser metaG 2015-15 (SPAdes) (version 2) | ecosystem: Environmental > Aquatic > Deep subsurface >...
ACAGCGCCGCCGCCGTCGCTTTCGCCGCAATCTTTGTCGATCGCCGCGCCGCAGGCCGGCCGATCAGCTTTCCCGACTGCCAGATTGCAGCCACGGCGCGCGCCCATGGCGCCGCCGTCGCGACCCGTAATGTGACGGATTTCCAGGGCTGCGGCGTCGAGATCATCGACCCCTGGACCCATGCGGGAGGCGCTTGATCGGCCTGGACATCCCGCCGCCGCCATGAACGAATTCTCCAGCGGCGTTCCCAGCCCGGCTGCGTCCAGCGCGGGCCGCTCGACGAAGATGCGGCGAGGGCGCTCGCCACGTTCGCCGCAGAACCGGCGCGCCGTCGCCACCATCTCCACCCTGCGCCCATGGGCGGGAAGGCCGGCTGATCGACGCCTCTGGCGCCCGTGGAGACGCCGCTTACCCTGCACCCGTAACGACCAGTGCAAAGCGTGGTTTCGGAGATCGTCGGCGGCGCCCCTGCACGAAAACGACGAATTTGTAGAATAAAATACTTTCACTTTGATATGGCAATCAATGATAGACTATTCAGATGTTCGCGGATTCCTTCTGGGCCAAGACCGACCGGACCGAGACGGCGCCAGCCAGAAAGACGCTTGCGCATCATTCGCTTGACGTGGCCGCCGCAGCGCTGGCGCTGCAGTCGCAGGCGCCGCAGCGGCTGCGGCGCGAGGCTGACCTGCTCGGCGTCGCGCCCGAGACCCTTTGCGCCGTGCGCGCCTGCCTCGCCGGCTGGCATGACATCGGCAAGGCGTCGCGGGGCTTTCAGGCCAAGGCGCCGTCGTTGTTTCCAGCCGTGTTCGGGCCGCTCCGACCGGGCGAGTCCGGGCAGAACTTCGACCATGGTCTCGCCACCGCCCATCTGCTGGCTCGGCGCCTGCCCTCGCTGCTAACGGACGTCCTTTCCGGCCTCTACCGTGGCGAGCCGGAGGCCGTGGCCCTGACCATCGGCGGCCACCACGGCCGCCCGCTCGACCGGTCGGTCGACGACTATGGCGGCTTCAAGTCCCGCCAGTTCATCGGCGATCAGGCTGTCGAGGCGGCATCGGAGGTCGCGCGCGCCGTCTGGCGCCGCCTTGGCCAGCCGGTGATGCCGCTCGACGACCCGGACGGCGGCGCAAGGGTTACGCGCTTCTGCTGGGGCCTCGCCGGTCTGATCAATCTGGCCGACTGGGTGGGATCGGACGCGACCTTCTTTCCTCTCGGCGAAGCGCCGGAGCCGCCTGAAACCTACTGGCCATGGGCGTTGGAGCGGGCCGAGCGCGCGGTGCAGGCGAAGGGGCTTGCGGCGAAAAGCCCTTCAGCCGCCGGGGGCATGGCGGGTCTGTTCGACGTGGTCGCGCCGCGACCGATGCAGGGCGCGGCCGAGACGATCAGCCTGCCGGATGGGCCGACGCTGGTGATCGTCGAGGAGGCCACAGGCGCTGGCAAGACCGAGGCCGCAATTGTGCTGGCCCATCGCATGATGCTGGCCGGGAAAGGGGAAGGAGTCTATTTCGCGCTGCCGACCATGGCGACGGCGAACGCGATGTTCGCGCGTCTGCATGATGCGCATCGACGGCTGTTCGCGCCGGAGACGCGCCCGTCGCTCGCCCTGCTGCACGGGCGTCGGGATCTCTCCGAGAGCTTCGCAGAGGTGCGGCTGGCGGGTCGGACCGACCCCGACGCGCGGGACGAGACGGTGGCCGCAGCCTGCGCCGCCTGGATCGCCGATGACCGGCGGCGCGCGCTGTTCGCCGAGATCGGGGCCGGCACCATCGACCAGGCGCTTCTGGGCATCCTGCCCAAGAAGTTCTTCGCCCTGCGGCAGCATGCGCTTGCCGGGCGCATCCTGATCATTGATGAGGCCCATGGCTATGACGCCTATGTCGGCGAGGAGTTGGCGCGGCTGCTGCAGTTTCACGCGGCGGCCGGCGGCTCGGCGGTCGTTCTTTCCGCCACGCTGACCGCCTGTCAACGGCAAGCGCTCGTCAACGCCTGGGGCCGGGGTATAGACGCCGCGACATCGGCGATAGCGCATGCGGCGTATCCCTTGATGACGCTCGCGGGTCGTGACGGCCTGCGCGAGCAGCCCGTCGATCCGGCCCCTTTGTCGCGCCGCCATGTCGCCGTCGAGCGGGTCGGCGATTGGGCGCACGCGCTTGATCGGATCACTGCGGCAAGTCGGCGGGGCGCGGCCGTGGCGGTGCTGCGCAACGCCGTCGACGATGTCATCGCCACGCAGGCGGCGCTGGCGGATCGGGGCTGCCGCGCCGCCGTTTTTCATGCGCGCTTCGCACTATGCGACCGGCTCGCCATCGAGGGCGACGTGGTCGGCACTTTCGGTCGCAATGGCCAAGGGCGAGCGGGTCGCGTGATCGTCGCCTCGCAGGTGTTGCAGGAGTCGCTCGACTGCGACTTCGACCTGATGGTCACCGACCTTGCGCCCGCCGACCTGCTGATCCAGCGGGCCGGCCGTCTCTGGCGCCACCAGCGCGACGGGCGGCCGGTCAAGGAGCCGCTTCTGGTCGTCGTCTCCCCCGACTGGCGCGAGGTCGGGGGGCCGGACTGGCTGTCGCCGACCCAGCCCAAGGGGGGCGGCATCTATCGCGCGGGCGTGCAGTGGCGCACGGCGCGCGCGCTGTTCCCGGATGGCGACCGAGGCGCCATCGTCACACCCGACGGCCTGCGCGCGCTGGTGGAAGCGGCCTACGCCGACGCGGCGCCGCCCGAGCCGCTGCAGGCCGCAGACCTGCGCCGCGAAGCCGAGGAGATCGCCCATCGCCAGCAGGCGAGGAATCTCGCCCTCGACTGGGCCCGCGGCTACTGGAACGCTCGAGCAGTCGGCGCCGAGCAGGAGGTCGGCACGCGCCTCGGCGACGAGACCGCCACGCTGCGCCTCGCGCGTCTTGTCGAGGGCGAGGCCCTACCCTGGAGCGATGACCCCGACCCGACGCGCGCCTGGGCGCTGTCGGAGGTGACGGCGCGGGTGAAATGGCTCGGGTCCGGCTGGCGCGAGGCTGCGCCGCCCGAGGCGCTGCAGGGCGCCATTGCGCGGGTGAAGGTGGCATGGCCTGAGTTCGAGCAGGGGATACACGTTGCCGTGGTGCGCGATGACGATATGGTTCTGCTTCGGTCGCTCTCGCTCCGCTACACGGCGACCGACGGCCTCACCAAAATCAGGTGACAAAACGCTTCACTATGCGACGATTTTGATCGTGTCCGATTCTCTGCTCATCTGGCGGTTGGAGAAAACTGAATGAACCTCGTCTCCTCCGCATGGATCCCCGTGCGCACCCGCGGCGGCTGGCGTCGCGTCATCCGGCCCGCAGAGATCATCGACGGCATTGGAACCGATGACGAGCCTGTCGCCCCCGACTGGGGGCGGGGCGACTTCGACGTCGCCACCTACGAGTTCCTGATCGGTCTTGTGCTGGCGGCGACCCCGCCGCAGGGCGCTCGCGACTGGGACGCCCGCAGGCGCGAGCCGCCGGATGTCGCGGCGCTCGACGCCGCCTTCGCCCCCCATGCGCCCGCCTTCGAACTGGCGGGCGACGGCCCCCGGTTCCTGCAGGACCGCAAGCGGTTCGAGGTCGGCGCCCCGACGCCCATCGAGCGGCTGCTGCTCGACGCCCCCGGCGAGAGCGCCCTGCGCAAGAACCAGGACGTGCTGACCCACCGCGACCGCCACCCGGCCTTCGACCTGCCGACTGCGGCCATCGCGCTTTACGCCCTGCAGCAGTTCGCGCCTTCGGGCGGGGCCGGCAACCGCACCTCGATGCGCGGCGGCGGCCCGTTCACGGCGCTGGCGCTGCCGTCCGAACGGTCCGGGGCCGGGCTCTGGCGCGCGGTCTGGCTGAATGTGCCCGAAGGTCGGCCCGCCGACCCGGCCGACCCCCGCGTCTTCCCGTGGATGGCGCCGACCCGCACCTCGGAGAACGACCGCGCGACCTGCCCCGATGACGGGAACCAGCGCGCGGACGCCCACCCCGCACAGGCCTTCTTCGGCATGCCGCGCCGCCTGCGGCTGACGATCGAGGGCGCGCAGGCGACCGGTTTCCACCAGAAGCCGCAGGGCGTGAAGTATGTCGGCTGGCGGCACCCGCTCTCGCCCTACTACCGCCAGAAGCCCGAAGGCGACCTTCTGCCCGCGCACCCCAGGCCCGGGCGGTTCGGCTATCGCGACTGGGTCGCTGCGACCGCCGGCGACGACAAGGGCCTGCGGGAGGCCGCGCGCGCGATCACCGACGCCAAGGCCCGCCTCGACCCGGCGGACGGGGCGCGGCTGCTCATCGCAGGCTGGTCGATGAACAACATGGAGGCCGAGGACTTTGTGCTGGCCATCCAGCCCCTGCATCTGTCCCCGAACCAGCGCGATCTTGACGCGCTCGCCCGCGACATGGCCGAGGCGGGAGAGGCGGCGTGGCGGCTGACCCGCAGCGCTCTGCGCCGCGCGCTGTTCGCAGAGGGCGCCACCGTCTCGCTCGATGCGGCGATGTTCGAGGCGGCCCGCACCACTTTCTTCGATCGCACAGAGGACGCCTTCCACCGGCAACTGGCGATCGCCGATCCGATGGCGGAGGCGCCGCGCCAGCGGTGGCTCGCCACGCTGCGCCGCTCGGCGCTCGACCTGTTCGGCGAGATCGCCGGCAAGGCGTTGACCGACCCGGCGCGCGACGGCGCCCGGATCGCGCGGGCGGCGCGCCTGCTGCACGCCGACCTTGACGGGCGAAACCGGAAGACCAACCCGATCCATCAGGCGCTGGGGCTCGACGCGCCCGGGCCGAAGGCGAAGGAGGCGCGCGCGTCATGACCGACATGGAAAAAGCCAGCCCGTTCCGCGAATGGTGGGCGCGCCACGACCCTCAGACCAACGGCGGCGCCGATCGCGCCGTCTTTGCGCGCCTGCGCCGCTGCGGCGCGCCGGAACAGGCGCTGATGGAGCCGACGGCGCTGATGCTGGCGCGCCGTCTCGGGGTCGAGGCGCATCAGATCGACAGGCTGAAGCGCGTGGGCGTCATCGCCGCCGTGCTGGCGCATGTCCGCACGGACGAGCCGCAGACCCGCTTCGCCCAACGTCTGGGGACTGGGGACCCCCCGCCCCTGTCGGCGCTCCGCTTCGGCGCACTGATGACAGCCGCGCCGGGCGCGGCGCAGCTCGACGCCTTTCGCCGCGCCGTCGCGATCGCGGGCCGCACCGCCAATGTCGAAGATCTCGGCGGCGCGCTCTGGCGCTGGGGCGAGCGCACGCGGCTCGACTGGACTTTCCGCTACTGGGGCGCCGGCGCCGCCGCGTCCGCCATCGACATCAAGGAGACCGCATTGTGACCCTGTTCATTCAGCTGCACGCCCTGACGAGCTATCCGCCCTCGAACCCGAACCGCGACGACCTCGGCCGCCCCAAGACGGCGACCTATGGCGGCCAGCCGCGGCTACGCGTGTCAAGCCAGGCGCTGAAGCGCGCCATCCGGACCCATGAGAGCTTCGCTGCCGCGATGGAGGGACATCTTGGCGAGCGCACCCAGCGGCTTGGCGAGGTGATCCTCGCGCATCTGCGCGAACGGGGCGTCGCCGAGGCGCGCGCGGTCGAGATTGCGCGCGAGGTGGGCGGCGCCTTCGCCAAGATCAAACCCGAGAAGGACGCCAATCCCGCCCGGACCGAGCAGCTCGCCTTCGTCTCGCCCGACGAACGGCGCTTCGCGCTTGAACTGGCTGACCGGCTGGCGGGCGGCGAAGCGGCGCCGAAGGACAAGGAGCTGAAGGCGACGGTGCTGCGCGCCGCAGACGGCGCCGCCGACATCGCGATGTTCGGCCGGATGCTGGCGGACGCGCCCGAGTTCAACCGCGAGGCCGCCGTCCAGGTCTCGCACGCCCTGACGACCCACCGCGCGCAGATCGAGGACGATTATTACACCGCCGTCGACGACCTGAAGCGCCCCAGCGAGGACATGGGCGCGGGTTTCGTCGGCGAAGCCGGCTTCGGATCAGGCGTGTTCTACGTCTACGCCTGCATAAACCGCGACCTGCTGGTCGAAAACCTCGCCGGCGACGCGGCGCTGGCCGATCGCGCCATCGAGGCTTTCGTCAACGGCTTCGCGCTGGCCTCGCCCTCGGGCAAGAAGAACAGCTTCGCCAACCACGTCCGCGCCGAGTTTCTTCTCTGCGAGCGGGGCGACCGTCAGCCCCGCACGCTGGCCGGCGCCTTCCTGCGGCCGGTTCGGGCTGATCGCGAGAACGAGGACCTGATGACGGTCTCGATCACGGCGCTGGCGAAGCAGCGCGCGGCATTCGAGAGCGTCTATGGCCGCGACTGGTCGGCCGACCGCTGGATGAACGCCCGCGCCGACGACATGTCAGGCGTCTTCGCGCAGGGCGGCGTGACGCTCGCCGAGATCGCGGCCTTCGCCGCAAGGGGCGCATGATGCGCGAATGGCTGGTGATCCAGCTCGCCGCGCCGATGGCGAGCTTTGGCGAGCTTGCCGGCAACGTGCGGCGCGGCGGGCGCGAGCGACCCGGCAAGGCGGCGCTCATGGGCCTGATCGGCGCCGGCCTCGGCGTCCGGCGCGACGATGCGGCTGGACAGGCGGCGCTCGCCGAAGGCTATGACGTGGCGGTGCGCAGCTGGCGCGACGGCGAGATCCTGCAGGACTACCACACCATCCAGAGCCTGCCGCGCGGCCGCCGCGCGCGGACGCGCGCCGACGCGCTGGCGCAGCGCGGCGGGCTTGCGACGTCGATCACCCTGCGCGAGTACCGCTGCCACGTCCTGCACGAGGCCGCCTTCGCCCCGCGCGACGGCGCGCGCTGGCGCGCAGCCGAGATGGCCGAGGCGCTGCTGCGGCCGGTTTTCGCCTTGTGGCTGGGGCGCAAGTCCTGCCCTCTCGGCGCGCCGCTCGCCCCGCGCGTCGTCAGCGCCGCCTCGCCCGAGGCCGCGTTCATCGCCGCCGCAGGGCTGCTGCACGCGGACTGGGCGGCGGGCCTCGGGCTCGGCGGCGACGACCGGCCGTTTCGGCTCGCGGTCGAGGGCGGCGAGCGCGCGGCGCTGGCCGACCGCGACGTGACGGCCGTCCGCCGACGCGATATGGCGGTCGACCGGGCGGCATGGCGCTTCAGCGAGCGCGAGGAGCTGGTCTATGCGCCGCAACCCGACCCCGGCGAGGCGGCGACATGACGGCCGATCCCCTCTGGCTGTCGCGGATCCGGATCAGGCCCGAGCCGGACGTCCGACGCCTCGCCGCACGGCTGATGCCGGATCATGACGACGGCGCCCGCGCCGGCGCGCAGCACCAGCTTGTCTGGGACGTGTTCGCCGATGATCCGGACCGTCGGCGCGACTTCCTGTGGCGCGAGGTCGGCCCCGGCGACCTGATGGCCCTGTCCCGCCGGGCGCCGACCCCGGGAACCGCGCTGTTCGCCGTCGAGAGCCGCCCGTTCGCGCCCGCCTTGCGCGCCGGCGACGCAATACGGTTCACGCTGCGCGCCAACGCCACCACCGGCGCGCCCGGGTCGAAGGCCGACGGCAGGCGCGGCGCGCGCTTCGATGTCGCCATGGCGGCGCTGCATGCGGTCCCGTCCGGCACCCGCGCCGAGGTCCGAGACGCCCTTGCCGCCGAGGCCGGCGCCGCATGGCTGCGCCGACAGGGCGAACGCGCCGGCTTCGCCTTGTCCGAGGACGAGGGTCCGGTCGTCTCGGGCTATCGCGTCATCCGCATCCGGCGCGGGGGCGGCGGTCGGGGCGCGGCGATCACTCTCGGCGTGTTCGACTTCGAGGGCGTGCTGGCCGTGACCGACCCCGGAGCCTTCATCGCCGCCGTGGCGCGGGGCTTCGGACGGGCGAAGGGCTTCGGCCTTGGGCTGATGCTGATCGCGCGGGCCGCATGAGCAGGGCCGCCCTGCCCGGCGCCCCGCCGCCCCGACCGATCCCGCTGAAGGAGCGGGCGTCGATGGTGTTCGTCGAGAAGGGCCAGCTCGACGTGCGCGACGGCGCCTTCGTGGTGGTCGACCGCACCGGCGTGCGCACACATCTGCCGATCGGCGGGCTGGCCTGCGTGATGCTTGAGCCCGGCGCCCGCGTCAGCCATGCGGCGGTCGTGCTGGCCGCTCGAGCGGGAACGCTGCTGATCTGGGTCGGCGAGGGCGGCGTGCGTCTCTACGCGGCCGGCCAGCCGGGCGGCGCGCGCTCCGACCGGCTGCTCTGGCAGGCCCGTCTTGCGCTCGACGCGGATGCGCGCCTGAAGGTGGTGCGGAAGATGTTTGCGATGCGCTTCGAGGAGGAGGCGCCCCAGCGCCGCTCGGTCGACCAGTTGCGCGGCATCGAGGGCGTGCGCGTGCGCGAGATCTACCGCCTCCAGGCCGAACGCTTCGGCGTGAAATGGCGGCGGCGCGACTACGACCCGACAGCCTGGGATGTCTCCGACACGCCGAACCGGTGCCTGTCCGCCGCCACGGCCTGCCTCTACGGCGTGACCGAGGCCGCAGTGCTGGCCGCAGGCTATGCTCCGGCGATCGGCTTCCTGCACTCGGGAAAGCCGCTCTCCTTCGTCTATGACGTCGCCGACCTGTTCAAGTTCGAGACGGTCGTGCCCGAGGCTTTCCGCATCGCCGGCCTCGCAGCCCGGGGAAGCCTGCGTGAGGACCCCGCCCGCGCCGTCCGCATCGCCTGTCGTGACGCCTTCCGCCGGACGAACCTGCTCGCGAAGATCATCCCGGTGATCGAGCAGGTGCTGCTGGCCGGAGAGGTCGCGCCCCCCGAGCCGCCGCCCGACGCGGTCGGCCCCGCCTTTCCCGACGCCCCGCCATCGGGCGACGCGGGCCACCGCGGATGATGGTGGTCGCGGTCAACGACGCGCCGCCGCGGCTGCGTGGACGGCTGGCGGTCTGGCTGCTCGAGGTCCGGGCCGGCGTCTATGTCGGGGCTTATTCCCGCAGGACCCGCGAGATGATCTGGGAACAGGTGCGCGCGCTGATCGGCGACGGCGACGCGGTGATCGTCTGGGCGGCGCCCACGGACAGCGGTTTCGACTTCGACACGGTCGGGGCCAACCGACGCCGCCCCGTCCTGCTTGACGGCCTGCACCTCGTGGCGTTCGATCCGCCCGGCGGCGGAAGCCCCGAGGAGGCTGATGCAGGCGACAATCCGGCGCCCTGAACGCATCGGGAACGCCGGTAGGCTCTTTCAACCTGTGAAACCTGTGATAGTAAAAGCGCTTGCAGGAAGAGCGTTCCCCGCAGGCGCGGGGATGAACCGTGATCGGCGACGCGACCGCGCTGACCGGCGTGGCGTTCCCCGCAGGCGCGGGGATGAACCGATCATGCCGCCTGCTTCGTCTATCCCGGTAGCGCGTTCCCCGCAGGCGCGGGGATGAACCGACACGCAATCGCAGCTTAACATCGTGCGCTGCGCGTTCCCCGCAGGCGCGGGGATGAACCGCAACGGTTTTGGTCAATGGCTCTCGCACTGGAGCGTTCCCCGCAGGCGCGGGGATGAACCGACGATGGCGCGCATCCGGAAAAATGACCCGGCGCGTTCCCCGCAGGCGCGGGGATGAACCGTTCGGCGTATGGCCCAGGGGGCTTGATGACCGGCGTTCCCCGCAGGCGCGGGGATGAACCGCGAACGCTTTTGCTCGGCGGCGGGAAAAAGACGCGTTCCCCGCAGGCGCGGGGATGAACCGCCAGCCGCACTCCGTGCCGCTGTAGATTTCTTGCGTTCCCCGCAGGCGCGGGGATGAACCGGATTGACATTCCCCACCCCCGATTCCAGGCGGGCGTTCCCCGCAGGCGCGGGGATGAACCGATCACCTCTGGCGCATCCCAAGCCCCTGCCGCGCGTTCCCCGCAGGCGCGGGGATGAACCGTCGCCGTCCACCGTCTCGACGCCGGAACCCGGGCGTTCCCCGCAGGCGCGGGGATGAACCGACCTGAAGCATGACCCGGAGCAGGAGTTCCGGGCGTTCCCCGCAGGCGCGGGGATGAACCGAGCGGTCCCGTCGCGGCGTCCGGCTGGTGGCGGCGTTCCCCGCAGGCGCGGGGATGAACCGTGATCGGGATCGGGGACGGCGCTACTACCGCGGCGTTCCCCGCAGGCGCGGGGATGAACCGTTCGGCGTATGGCCCAGGGGGCTTGATGACCGGCGTTCCCCGCAGGCGCGGGGATGAACCGAGACCGGCGGCTACGTTGTGACGCGCGGGTTCGCGTTCCCCGCAGGCGCGGGGATGAACCGAAAGAGAATACGCAGAAACTGCGCACGATGCAGCGTTCCCCGCAGGCGCGGGGATGAACCGTTTCCAGACCGTCGCGCATCGGTTCTCGGGGCGCGTTCCCCGCAGGCGCGGGGATGAACCGATGGCGGGCCGATGCAGCATGAGCACACACTCGCGTTCCCCGCAGGCGCGGGGATGAACCGCTGATCGTCGGGTCAACGCGCGATGCGCTACGGCGTTCCCCGCAGGCGCGGGGATGAACCGGGCGCTGGCGCGGTATCCTTGCGGCGCTGGGCGCGTTCCCCGCAGGCGCGGGGATGAACCGATCATGGAGGTCGCGACTACGGCGTTGATCGGGCGTTCCCCGCAGGCGCGGGGATGAACCGGCGGCGGCACAGGAGGCGGCGGACTATCTCCGGCGTTCCCCGCAGGCGCGGGGATGAACCGACTGCGCGCCCATTCGGATCACTTCGACCGAGGCGTTCCCCGCAGGCGCGGGGATGAACCGGCCTATCGCGACGGGATTGCGCTTGCGCTGGGGCGTTCCCCGCAGGCGCGGGGATGAACCGAACGCTGAACGCCTCGCGGATGATGCCAAGCGGCGTTCCCCGCAGGCGCGGGGATGAACCGCGTTCGCGACCGAGGCCGACGCGCAGGCGTGGGCGTTCCCCGCAGGCGCGGGGATGAACCGCTGGACGGGTTAACGGCGCGGGCGGACGTTCAGCGTTCCCCGCAGGCGCGGGGATGAACCGCGATCAATGGGTTTGTGCCGCCCGGTAAATGGGCGTTCCCCGCAGGCGCGGGGATGAACCGAATTCACGATGGAGCTTCTTATGGCACTTCCTGCGTTCCCCGCAGGCGCGGGGATGAACCGGTGACAGACCGCTTCCTCGATCGAAGAGAAGGGCGTTCCCCGCAGGCGCGGGGATGAACCGCGAACTTGGAACCTTGCCGGCCCTTGGAGGCGGCGTTCCCCGCAGGCGCGGGGATGAACCGCGCGGCACTCGCGAAATGCTGGCGGCTTATTCGCGTTCCCCGCAGGCGCGGGGATGAACCGCCGTCGCTGATCCTGACGCCTCTGGCCGTCGCGCGTTCCCCGCAGGCGCGGGGATGAACCGCATCAAGATCGCGTCGCGCAACGTGGACATGCGCGTTCCCCGCAGGCGCGGGGATGAACCGAAATACGGATGGTCTGAGCGCCTGGAAGTGACGCGTTCCCCGCAGGCGCGGGGATGAACCGGCGGCTTGCGCCCCGCGATGGTGGCGGTTGTGGCGTTCCCCGCAGGCGCGGGGATGAACCGCCGCGCGCGCCGAGCCGGTTGCGGCGCTCTATGCGTTCCCCGCAGGCGCGGGGATGAACCGTCGGATCGCCGGTTGCCGCGCAGGACCACGCCGCGTTCCCCGCAGGCGCGGGGATGAACCGGCGGCATGGCTTAAGGTCGAGGGCGGGCGCGCGCGTTCCCCGCAGGCGCGGGGATGAACCGAATGCACAGACGGCGGGGCTGGCTCGCCAAGGGCGTTCCCCGCAGGCGCGGGGATGAACCGCCGTCGCCTGTGAATACCGCCGCGATGGTGAGGCGTTCCCCGCAGGCGCGGGGATGAACCGCCACGATGATCGACGCCGAGGCAGCCCATGCGGCGTTCCCCGCAGGCGCGGGGATGAACCGAGCGGCAGGTGTTACCCATCGGCGGAAACCATGCGTTCCCCGCAGGCGCGGGGATGAACCGGTTCGCGGGAAGAAATACGGATGGTCTGAGCGGCGTTCCCCGCAGGCGCGGGGATGAACCGGAACCCGCTCAGGTGGCGTGTGATTCGTGCGGGCGTTCCCCGCAGGCGCGGGGATGAACCGCCGCAGGATAGCCTACGCGAAAAAGATGGCGGGCGTTCCCCGCAGGCGCGGGGATGAACCGATCGACGCGCTGCTAGGCAACATTAAACACGAGCGTTCCCCGCAGGCGCGGGGATGAACCGCCATGACCGATGACCAAATCGCCGCCCGCCTGGCGTTCCCCGCAGGCGCGGGGATGAACCGCCCTCCTCCTTCATGCGCCGTCACGACCAACTGCGTTCCCCGCAGGCGCGGGGATGAACCGTATGAGGGGACGCGGCTAGGGCGCCAGGAACTGCGTTCCCCGCAGGCGCGGGGATGAACCGCCGCAGGCGGTCACAGACGCCGCGCTTACATCGCGTTCCCCGCAGGCGCGGGGATGAACCGCCTTGTCCGGTTTAGCCTGGCCATCAACCGCAGCGTTCCCCGCAGGCGCGGGGATGAACCGCCCTCTTTGGTGACCGCGTTCGCCTGCGCGGCGCGTTCCCCGCAGGCGCGGGGATGAACCGTGCCCGCCGTCTTGTGCGACGCCAGCACCTGAGCGTTCCCCGCAGGCGCGGGGATGAACCGGGTCAATACGGGGTGATTGGGTGTGACGGTAAGCGTTCCCCGCAGGCGCGGGGATGAACCGACCAGATGTGCGCAATGGGATCATCGGGCTACGCGTTCCCCGCAGGCGCGGGGATGAACCGGTCAACATGCGGCCCTATGAGCAATGGCTTGAGCGTTCCCCGCAGGCGCGGGGATGAACCGTCATGTTGCCGTTCTCGTCCTCAAGCCAGCCGGCGTTCCCCGCAGGCGCGGGGATGAACCGGCCAGTATGCGATCCGCGACATCGCTGACGCGGCGTTCCCCGCAGGCGCGGGGATGAACCGATCGCCACCGTTGAAATTGACAACCTCGTCAGGCGTTCCCCGCAGGCGCGGGGATGAACCGGACTATTTCGATTTTCAATCCTGCGCGCCAGGGCGTTCCCCGCAGGCGCGGGGATGAACCGGGGACGAGTAATGACCGAAGATGCCATGGACCGCGTTCCCCGCAGGCGCGGGGATGAACCGGCTGGAGCGCGTGATAGACGCCGTGTTCCTGCGCGTTCCCCGCAGGCGCGGGGATGAACCGTCAATCGCGGGCGTCGTGTATCGGCCAGTCACGCGTTCCCCGCAGGCGCGGGGATGAACCGATTGATGTCTCCGTCTTGATGGCGGCGATTGAGCGTTCCCCGCAGGCGCGGGGATGAACCGGCCTCCATCCAAGACCCTAAACGTCTCACAAAGCGTTCCCCGCAGGCGCGGGGATGAACCGTTATAGTTGTCGTGCCTGTTTTTGCCGCTTTTGCGTTCCCCGCAGGCGCGGGGATGAACCGCCGTGTGCCGCTTGCGGCGTCCTGCACACCGGGCGTTCCCCGCAGGCGCGGGGATGAACCGGAGGGTTCCGGCTCATACATCTGCGCGGCCTGGCGTTCCCCGCAGGCGCGGGGATGAACCGACCGCTCGCCGCTGGTTGACCCGGCTGCACTTGCGTTCCCCGCAGGCGCGGGGATGAACCGTGAGGCGGATGCATGGGCGCGGTGGCAGGGCGGCGTTCCCCGCAGGCGCGGGGATGAACCTCAATCGCGGGCGTCGTGTATCGGCCAGTCACGGCGTTCCCCGCAGGCGCGGGGATGAACCGCGCATGCAGGTCGGGAGCCTCGTCGGGAACAGGCGTTCCCCGCAGGCGCGGGGATGAACCGGATTGGGCGACGTTTGCCCATGGCTACAACGGGCGTTCCCCGCAGGCGCGGGGATGAACCGCGGGCGCGCAGGTCAATGCGGTGACAAGCGTCGCGTTCCCCGCAGGCGCGGGGATGAACCGGTTCACCTCGGCCAGATATGACAACGGCGGCAGCGTTCCCCGCAGGCGCGGGGATGAACCGCATGACCCGGAGCAGGAGTATCGGGATAGCGTGCGTTCCCCGCAGGCGCGGGGATGAACCGACCATCCTGACGCAGTTTCGCTTCAAGGAATCGCGTTCCCCGCAGGCGCGGGGATGAACCGCCGATGATGAGGATTGCATCCGCAATGATCCTGGCGTTCCCCGCAGGCGCGGGGATGAACCGCCTCTCGCAGCTTATCGAGCGACGGCTGGCGCGCGTTCCCCGCAGGCGCGGGGATGAACCGATGTTTTTCTGGTCCGATTGCGACTGCCAGTGGCGTTCCCCGCAGGCGCGGGGATGAACCGAGCGCGCATCAGCTAGATGTCGATGGAAGATAGCGTTCCCCGCAGGCGCGGGGATGAACCGCCGCAGCCGGGACAACCCCGCCTGTCAGCTTCGCGTTCCCCGCAGGCGCGGGGATGAACCGGCGTCAGACGTCGATATAAACGAACGACCCGCGCGTTCCCCGCAGGCGCGGGGATGAACCGCCTGCAAGCATGAGCCGCGACGCGCAGCGGGAGCGTTCCCCGCAGGCGCGGGGATGAACCGCCGCTTTCTGAATCGCCCGAAACCCATTTCCCGCGTTCCCCGCAGGCGCGGGGATGAACCGCTCGCCGTTGTCGCCGCCACAACCAAGTCTTGGCGTTCCCCGCAGGCGCGGGGATGAACCGTAGTGGCGGTGCGATTCCATCGACCGGATCGCGCGTTCCCCGCAGGCGCGGGGATGAACCGAAATTCGCGCCGCTGCTCGAGCCGCGCTTGGCGCGTTCCCCGCAGGCGCGGGGATGAACCGAATGCTGCATCGTCGGCAGCTTCCTTCGCGATGCGTTCCCCGCAGGCGCGGGGATGAACCGATTGCAGCCGCGATGATCCTGGCGGCGGGCGTGCGTTCCCCGCAGGCGCGGGGATGAACCGCCGATAGCATCCATCGCCATCTTGTGTTCGAGGCGTTCCCCGCAGGCGCGGGGATGAACCGAGATACCAGATTTCCGCAACCTCGGGCGGCGCGCGTTCCCCGCAGGCGCGGGGATGAACCGGCGCTAGGCGAGATGCACGATCTTGGGTTCGGGCGTTCCCCGCAGGCGCGGGGATGAACCGCTGTCGATGCAAGTGGCGTGGGCGGCGCGCGCGCGTTCCCCGCAGGCGCGGGGATGAACCGGTCCGGCCGCGCGCGCGAAGTAGAAGCGGGTCGCGTTCCCCGCAGGCGCGGGGATGAACCGTATCCTTCATGTGGACGAGGTGCGATGCAGTCGCGTTCCCCGCAGGCGCGGGGATGAACCGCCGCAGCCAATCTTGACGCCGTCGCAGCTCGCGTGTCAACGGCGGAGTAAAAACCGGCCACGTGGCG
>Ga0210036_1003549_pt1 | contig 15233 bp, 11 predicted proteins | sample CryGeymeta201515_FD_185469 | JGI IMG/M metagenome (GOLD analysis project Ga0210036, IMG submission 185469) | Groundwater microbial communities from Crystal Geyser aquifers in Utah, USA - Crystal Geyser metaG 2015-15 (SPAdes) (version 2) | ecosystem: Environmental > Aquatic > Deep subsurface >...
CTGGTCAAATATTTCAGGTTACGATCATCATCATAGGTCCAAATATTGGCAAGAGATCATAAGGGTTTGAGTTAACTCTGGTCAAATATTTCAGGTTACGATCATTATCATAGGTCCAAATATTGGCAAGAGATATTAAGGGTTTGAGTTAACTCTGGTCAAATTTTTCAGGTTACGATCATTATCATAGGTCCAAATACTATAAAGAGTGGTTGGCGTAAATGGTATTTTTCTCTGCACAGTTCTTGTTCATTCTGCTTTCCATTGTCATGACTCCACATCGTTGTTTCAAAACCGCAAAATCTTGCTCCGCAAACTTTCAACCATGTTGCATCGCGTAGGTTCTCATTTTGGTTTCCAAAAAGGTTACAATACAGCCAAAAACACGTGGATCGTATTGCGAAAATCGACCTTCTTGCAGTAGCTGCATGAGTGTTACCGTCATATGGTGCATCCATCGTGTAGCACCCTTGACATTCATAATGGAAGGAGCATTATACGTGTGATGAAAGTTTAAGCGATGTTCACCACCATGATAAGATCTGCCAGCTCCAAAAGCATCCATCCAATAGGCCACTTGAGCATTGATGTGGTGCTCTTGAGGAGCAGCCTCGTCAAAGACACTGCGAAGCAAACCATGGATTGTCCGTGTCTGCGAAAACACGACGATAAAAACTTGTAACAATTTCCAGGATGAGAGGATCGCGTCCAATCAACGAATACAGTTGCCAAAAATAGAGTGGATCATCCGTGCTCATGCTGGCAATTCGAGAAGGTGTTGGAAGATTGTCTTCTTTGTCTTGGTTGATGTTCGTACTAGTTGACTTGTCGTGATATTGATCATCGCCGTGGTCGTCGTCGTCGTCGATAACTACCTTGTAAAAATGAAACAAATAGTCGGCTCTTGCGTCCGTGTATCCTCGTTTGGGTTGAAAAGGGCATCCTTTGCTTGTCATTATTATTTCAAAAATCTAACTTGCTTGCTGTTGTTATTACTTTCTTGTAAGAAAAAGTTGTGAGCAGCAGAGAATTCATATTCATAGATAATGTTGTACTCCAGTAATAATAATGCTGTTGCAAGTTGCAAGGGATGTGCAATATGGAATATGGATCGATGACAGATGTAGACTAGCAGGTACTCGAGTAATCCTGTAAAATAAAGCGGAGAAGCTTTGCAAAGATCGCCGAGAAATTTTGGGGAACAATTTGGAATAGCTTGGAAAATTAAATAACCCTTACTCTAATTACCCAGCAAACTACGGCCTTTTTACGCTTCTTTAATTATTCGAGTCACTGTTTTGCTTGTTAGTACAACCAGGTACTACTACTACTAGCTAGCAATTACTAGTAGTCTACTACTAGGTCTACCAGATGTGCATGATGATGACCATTGACCTTCAACAAGCACATCAACAGTTCCTACCCTTTCCATTCCTCTCTCTGTCACCTCACCACACTAACAACTCTTCTATTCTTTGAAAATATGACTGGCACTAGAAACATAATGTTACCACAGGGAGGACCCCGAAACGTACCACCACTAGAAGCAGCCATACCGGAATCGGTTTACCATGTTCAATTCCGGGGAAGGAAGGGTAGACTCTCGTTGACTGCCATGGGCTTTTCCTTTTCATCTTCTTCCGACAGTAGCGATTTTGACGAACCGCAATTAAGTGCGAGTGGTAGAGAGAACCTTCAATCCAACTGCTCTCCTACTCCAGTAGCAGCAGCTGCTGCAGCAGCTTCCACCAAATCTTCCTCCATCAAGTGCAAATGTGGTTGGTCCCATGTCGTAAAACGACAAACGAGTCCTCCCAATGCCACACAGCTCATGATCAAATTGTTTCTCGCGAGTGGAAAGATAGCCATTTTTCAAGTAGATGATTTGGCTACCCTGATTCGGTTGCTCAAAGATGTCAAAGCTAGAATGGAATATTATGAAGAGCAACAGAAACAACAACAATTGCAGATGCAACGGCAACGGCAGCAACAGCAAAATCAAGTACTATCTAGTAGTAATAGGCAAGAGCAACAGCAACGTCCCGTTTCAAAATCAATTTTCCCTTTTAAAATGATCAAGCCAATACATTCTACGAATGCCGAAGAAGAAGTAAAGGACGTGGATGATAGGAACAATCACAATAATACTCCCAGTAGTATTTGGGAACAACAATTGTGGCTGGGACTGTGTCTCGTGTTGAGTCTGGTAGCGTTTATCTTGGCGGGAATGGTCATTTATTTGCTGCTAGTTGGGAACACTTCCGATGGGGAAGATGACGCAGACCTTCGCATGGGGTTGTTTAATACCAATATACCCGTAACCGATCTTACAGGTTGTCAGGACACCGACATAGGATGTCCTCCCGATTATGGATGGGAAAGTCGGTACAAGATTAAAGCCGTTCATTATGTTTGGTCGACATCGATTGTACAAATTGAATATGTCATTAGTGATTATATCCTGGACAACAGTGTCGATTCGGTGATCCAAATCAGCACTGACACTACCGACTGCGGTAACACTGATGGTGTCCCTCCAACACCATCACAAGCGACGCCATTGCAAGAATATAATTCCTGGTTGAACATTGAATTGATCAATCCATCCATCCTGGATGCCGGAGCCAACCTATACAATGAGGGCAAGGGAAAACGACAATTTGAGCTTCATCTGAAACTTTTGCCCAATAGTAATATCACCGATGCGCCTTTTTTTCAGCCAGCGGTGGCAGAGGAAAGTGCTACCGGATTGGACGGAACGGTTTATGTGTGTGCCACCTTTCTCATCAAGTACAATAGCTACGATGAAGTGAATGGGTATCAAGGAAATGTCGTGGTCAATTATGTAGAAGATTTACTGCAACTCGATATTGTCTCACCCAACGGCAATTCCTCCAGCGCTCCGTACATCAGGAATGTGCAAAAAACCACCATCACACCACCACCTAATATTAACGATTTGGATATCGATGTGAATGTCGTTTTTCCAGATGACTACAACGATGGCGTCGACAACGACGGATCAATCAATGATCAGCGTCCGCCCGAGGATCCGTTGCTGTGTTCGGCTCTCTGTGCCACACTTCGGTGTTGTTTTGAAGATGGTCTGGATTGTGAGTCACTCTTTCCGGACGAAGTCAACTGCGACGACTATGCCCCATGTGCAAGCATTTACAAAATCAATGATGACAACGAGAACAACGACCCAGAAGAGTCGACCGGCGTTACTACTTTTGAAATTCCAGCAATTGATGCTCTCAATCCCACGGCTGTTCAGTCCACTTGTAACAACGTCGACACCTACGGCGAATGCTTTCACCATTGCACACCCGTCAGATGCTGTGCGCCACCTTTAGGTCAAGATGGCTGTTACTTTGCAGGACAAGAGGATCCCTCCCTGCTGGAGATTGACTGTTTGGTCTACGAGGCCTGCAATATTCTTTACGAGGTACCTAGTCCGGAGCTTGTGGCATCTGCTTGCACTGGTGACAATGTAGCCAGTTGTGCTGCAGTGTGTCGACCTGTGATTTGCTGTTTCAGTCCAAGTTATCGCTGTGGATTACAAGCAACCACGGTAGCCATTAACTGTGATGAATATTGGCCCTGCCGCGAGTTTTTCGATATTGCCGGAAGCTACGATGTCGTTGAATCTGTTGCGCTTGGATTCGGAAGTGGCGGCACGACAGGAGGAACAATATCCTTGACGCGACCGTTGATCCTTCCTGATCCGGATAGTGTCCTTATAACTTGTCCCAGCTAATAGCCAGTCGCTGGACCAAAGAGAAGTAACGGTTCTGCACAGCTAGGTCAGTTTAAAGAAGAAAAATGGGTTGTTACACCGGGAGGCTTCATATCTGGTTATCCCTAATTCTACCGTATTGTTATCATGATCTTATTTCTGGGACAGAGCTGTTATTTGGGCTGGATGAGTTCACAATAGCTAAGCAATAAACCATTCATGACAAAGATGTTATCTGGGTTTCAAAGATGCATACTGCTGCTTGCAGAGCTGCTAACTATAAAGTTGAGTAATCTACACTGCCATGCTCTTTCCGTTACTTCCACGCCTTTCACTTCTAAGAATAGGATTCCAATCCTTTTTGACAACAGCAATCACTTGCATCGATCCATTCAATACCATCCTGAACAACCGGCTCGTATCGAAGCTTGCGTTGCTGCCTTACAAGAATACCAACTGAGAAATGATCAAGATAAGCAACGAAGCATCCAATTGATTGATGTTGACAATAGTCCAGCCGGTACTGGTAGTACGAAGGACGCGAAGAAAAACAAAGGCACCATCTTGCACCAACCAGTGTCTCAACAGGAATTAGACCGAGCTCGCAGTGCACTCCTCCAAATTCATGACTCAACTCTAGTGACAAATCTTGAAGCCAAATGTCGCAACTCGCGGCAACGGCGTTTGGAAGAGGGCAAAGATGCTCTGGGTTTTGTGGGATACATCGACGACGATACATACGTAACGACCGAGACATTCGACGTTTGTCTTCGCGCTACAGCCGTGTGGATGCGAGCTGTCGACTACATTTGCAGCGCCTCTTCCTCGCAATCGTCGTTACCGAGCACTTCTCATGATTGCCAAAACGTACCGCCGATCGCGATAGCCCTAACGAGACCACCAGGACATCATGCCACCACTAACATGTCCAATGGATTCTGTCTGTTTAACTTTACTGCTGCAGCGGCCAAGCATTACCAGGAATTGGCAACGACTGCAAATAGTACGACTCCCAAAATCTCTATCCTTGATTGGGACGTTCATTTTGGTCAAGGAGTTGCCGATATTGTTTCCAAGGATTCCGAAAACATACGATACGCTTCCATTCATCAAGTTCCAGCCTTTCCCTACATGGGTACGACACGGCAAGTGCAGCACGGCAATATTTATACCATTCCAATAGTTGCTGAAACAACCTGGACGTGTGGGTATCAGCAAAAATTTCAAGAAGCCTTGGACTTTTTATTTGCACGCAATGATGGATGGGATCCTGATTTAGTGATTGTCTGTGCTGGATATGATGCACTCGACAGTGACGAATTGGCTAGTGTCAATCTAAATGCTAAAGATTACGGAACCATGACGCAAGCCTTGCTAGAGAGAGTCAAGCAATCGTCTAAAGCTAACATTGGGCTACTCTTGGGTTTGGAAGGAGGATATCAGTTAGGACCCATGGCGGGTGGAGGAAACTTACAGCAAGCGGTAGTCGAGACTGTCAAAGCTCTAGTCGGATCCGATTGAATAGGCGGGAAGCGAAGGAATATGCTGGGGCATTGAAAAAGAAAACTTGGCCTTGCAGTTACAATTGCATTGCATTCTGATCACTTGCGGGAGCGGAAGCATCTGGTGCGGGTACCTCGGGAGGCCCTGCTACAGCAGAAATCGCATCCAAAGAAAAGTCTACCCGTAGCTGCATGGCTTGCCGTAAGTCCTGTTTGGTCAAAACAGAGGTAGGTTTGTAAAGCGTCCAATCCGACGGTCTCTCTAGCTGAAGAACCGTTGCTACCTGCGACAGTCGTTCCCACGCCTCTGTCGAGGCTTTCGAATCGATGACGTTTTGAGTCATGGCATTTCCCGATGACGACTTCTCCTGCAGATTGTTCAGGAACGTTTGCAACATACGAATTTGCTTGGCAAGTAGCAGCGATCCCCAATCCGTAAACCTTTTCGGTGGAGTCGAATGCAAGAGGCAATCCAGCACTAGTTCTACCAATAGTAGTGTAATTTCCTCCCGTATGCGAAACAAGACGTCAGCCTCGCATCTATCTGGCGACTGCTTTAGGAATTTTGAATCTTGGAATGGTCCTAGTAAGTCTCGTTCCAATCGATCATCCGCCTCGGCTTGCTTGAAAGTCGCTTGGTCCAACTCAAAAGATTCCGTATCAAAATAGTTTCGCAGTGCTGGTATACAAAGACTATTCTTTCGTGAGGGCGGACCCTGTAGACCCCCACAGTATTGCTGAAGGACGCGCTGGACTTGTGCCTTCAACATTCGATCATAGCCCACTCCAAAATTAGACAACTCTTCTCGTGCCAGTGAAATCATGGCATTCGTCTGCTGGTTGCTTGCGGCAGGTTGGCCTGTCTCGTTTGCTAAAGAACTATCGGCATTTTCTAACAAACCATCCAGAAACTTAACCAACGATCGACACGCTGTGGACGCCGAGAAAATGCCATTCAGCGTACAGAAATCCGTATTGAGGCGTATTTGTTGCAAGCTTTCACTTCCTCCTGCCACAAGCGTATGGAAGAGCCCTCCAGAGGCGGGACCGCTTCGCGGAGGCTTTGGCGGAATATTATCGTGTTCACCAATATCGTCGTCCAGAGCTCCCAAGAGGGCCGAGGCAAAATCATCTGTCTTGGGCGGTGACTTTGTATTCTTGGTTCTTTGTGATTCTAATTGTGTTTTTTCGTCAACGTAGCACCCGACTTGGTTCAACAATGCCTCGTGCACACCACCGGTCATATCGATCGACCAGACGTGACTGGAAATCGAATGAGCCAGCGTTCCAATGGCCTGTGCGGACCGAGTCGAAGCGGCTCGTTCCAAAGCACGGGTGCTCAAATATTGCGCATCTTCTACCACGGACGGAACCTGAATGGAGGTTCCTAAAATAATATTCACGGGTGCAGCCAATGACACAGCCGATTTCCATTGTTGCATGGCCAAGAATCGCTCGAGCGAGGCATACTTCCAGGTCCATTCGGGAGACAGTTCTAGCGAAATGATCGTCTGCAATTCCTGTGGAACATCTTGTATCAAGACTAGATACCGTGCCAGTACCTGACATACAAATGCCATTTCTTCTACTAAGGAATCTAGCTCGCCCAAATATACTTTATGATTGTCGTTTGTCAAACCATCACTAGTGTTTTTGCTGTTTTCATCTTCATTGTTGTTGCTCTTGGTCATCCAATCATCTACGTTGCGATCAGGCCAGAACCAGTCAGAAACGGTTTTACTCAAGGTCTGGGCTTGTTCATCCAGAGTGACTACGGCATCGGTACACAATTTGCGAATCGATTCGACCAGTTTGTTTTCAATTTGATTGGATTCGGGTGGAGGAGGTAGGCTAAACAACCACGCCAAGAGTGGATGAATTAGAGCACTGGCTTGCCCTAAAATGACTGTCAGGACGTTGCTGTGGGGCAATCGTTCGGTCGCATATGCGCCTGGGTTTCGTCGTTCTTGCACCAACCTGGCAATGTAGGGTTTGCAGCGTTCCCTCAGGGCATTGCGTTGAAAAGCCACGTAGGCTTCAATAATGGTGTCGATTTGTTTGGTATTTTGGGTTTCAATGCAAAAAATGAAATTTAATTCCACGATCCGTGCGAGACTTGCTTGAAATTCCCGTCGATCCATTTCCAATTGCTGTTGTCGTTCCTGTAATTTTTGTTGCTCTATCGGATCCTCGAGATCAATATTGTTGGGAGTTTCTTCTTCCGCTGGTTCGGGATTTTTCATGATCTGATCCAAGACCAATTGAGCCACATGAGCGACTCGTTGCTGACAGTGCTGGAATAAATCTCGGTGTACATCATCAACTGCGGCCCCACCACCACCACCGCCACTTTCTCCTCCCCCTACTCCTGCTGCTGCAATTTGGTGGTGCAATTCCCCTATATTACCGAATATTACATCCAAATCTTCTCTTCCATTCACTACTACATCTGTAGACAGGGTATGTTCTGTTGTTGCGGAAGTCTTGAAACGCTGCCGTAGCTCCTCGCATGCCATCATAATCTCTGTTACTCCTTCATGAAAGGACGGCGGTTGGTGGTGTTGCTCGTGATCCATTTTGATGCTGTCTTTCTTTTTTGCTTGCTTGCTTGCTTGCTTGATGGAGTTTTTTATCTTGTTTTGGTAAAAGCTATAACTATTTCAAGATGCAAAAACTAGAGGGACTGCGCAAGTTGCTGCGGGTTACATGAACGTCTTGATCGTCAAAACTGATGTGACTTTGAGGATTGTGATGAGATGCCCCGAGAAGCGAGAAGGACAGTACTACTAGTGGCCTCTAGTAGGTCCTCTAGAGCAGCCAGTGCTGGCTGGTCTACAGCAGTGTACAAATTCAAAAAATAAGAAGAATAGCCTAAAATTACAAAAATAATAGTGTTGTCATAATGAGCGAGTGTGCGATTTTTATAAAATTGCGCCGTTCGGGTGGACTAATGGTCATTCGACTGGACATTATTTATTTGTTATTAGTACTATCAAAACAATTCTCGAAGATTTTGACCAGCAAACAAAATTTGACCGAAGTAAGTAGTATAGTATAACACGTCTTATTTCCAATAAATACTGTCAACTTACCATATTTTACGTACAAATAAATACAGTACCACAAAATCTTATATTATGAATCCTTCTTTTCATTGTTTAATTTTGAGTCTTTACTGTGAAGCCGTCAAAAAAATTTTTGAATTCGAAATAACACAGGATCGGTTTCGCATAGTAGTAGATCTGCGTGATCTCTTCCTTCTTATATACTCTTGTATACGCACAAAACTTGTTTTACATCAAATCATGAAGAGCAGCAGTCTAACATTAGAAAGTAACAGCAGCAGCAGCTGCCCGGAAGTGGACGAGAACGCACCTCTATCGGAGGGTTCTCATCCAGAAGAAGCAATAATGAGTGGTACGAGAAGCAAAGCAGCTTCCGCCAAGCACAATTCAACCATCATCGGTCCATTCACAACCGATTGGATCACCAGTCCACCAGATGATGACAGTGACAATGATAGTGATAGTGTAGATAATAATAATATTGCAAATGATGAACAGATAGTAACAACACAACAACAGATGGAATTGTGGCATCCTCCTACCAGTAAAACCACGATGATGATGACGACGATGATGATGATGAATCCAGAAATCCCAGGGAATAGCACAGATAACAATACTAATAACAACAATGACAACAACCGGTATCATCATGATATGCAGTCAGAGGAAGATGATCCCATTTTTCTGCAGTGGACACAATGCACTTTCGGTCTGCATAATTTAATCTCGCACGTTGTTGTTGCACTGGCGCGGATGGCAGCGATTTACCCGAAACGAGTAATTTTGACCATAACGGCTGTGGCTATGATACTGCCTCCCGTGGCTTATGTAACCAATTTTCGATTGGAAGTGGAGCAAGAGGCCATCCTGGCGCCATTTAATTCTTTGTCCAGACAACACGTTGATTGGATCGAAAAGGAATCGGATTTTCCTGAAAGTACTCGGCCGTTTGATCTGCTGGTGCATCGCAACGGAGATAATGTCTTGAACATGGAGACCATGGACAGAGTATTTGATGCCTTGCGTAGCTTTCAGGAAACGGATGGTTACACCGATATTTGCGAAGAGAGCGATTATGAAGACCTTTCCGGCAACAAGGCGTGCCGGATCACTTCAGCAACGCGATTTTGGTGGCACAATAGAACCGCCTTTCGGGAACAGGTTAACAGCGATGAAGAGCTCCGAAGAATATTATCGGCAGACGAATACCCTCCCACAGGAACTCCAGTGGGTGACCACGACTTTATCTTGGGCAATTACTATTCGGTTCATGTATCTCCTGAAAACGAGATGCATTCGCAAAATACGACAGATAGCAGCAGCCATCCTAGTACGGAAACCAGCATTCCATCCACAATGTTGGTGTCTGCTCAGTCCTACATCATTCGCATCGACCTGCCAGTGGTCGATACCAAAACCTTTGCTTTTGAAGATCTAGTGACGACACGAATGTTGGAATTGCGCAGTAACTGGCAAGAGGATCCTGATAATTCCGTCCGACTAGAGATTTTTACTTTTCGATCCATTCCCAACGAATTTATGCGAGCCATTGTTCTGGATTGGCCTCTTTATCCGGCTGTCTTTTTTATTATGGTGTCCTTTGCCTGCTTGGCCTTTTTTCGACGAGATCGAGTCCATTCGAGGTGCTTGTTGGGATTTGGCTCTGTTTGCACCATCGGACTGAGTCTCACTACCGGGGTGGGGCTCATGTCGATCATCGGTGAGTCGCCCAACGGTGATTGTTTGCGTCTTTTCCTTTTCCTTCCCAATCCAAGTTCTGAATTATCATTTCATCTGTCTTGTTTGCCTTGCAGGCGTTCCGCTGACCAACTTAACTGGAAGTTTGGCATTCGTCGTCTTTGGTGTCGGCCTTGACGATACCTTTATCATTATGGGAGAGTTCAGCCGCACCGATCCAAGAAAAGATCCAGTGGAGCGGATCTGTCAGACGATGGAAGTGGTCGGGCTCTCCATCTTTGTTACAACACTTACAACGATGCTAGCCTTTGGACTCGGAACCTTGTCAGACGTGCCAGCAGTTCGATGGCTCTGTCTGTATGCATTGCCGACAATATTAATTGATTTTTTGTATCAGATAACATATTTTGTTGCCTTGGTGGTGTTGGACGAGCGACGCATTAGAGCCAATCGCCGAGATTGCTGCTTTTGCATCAGTGTCACGAAAAGAATAGCCTTAGATTATGCTGAACCAAACGGACAAAATGACGGGGGAAATGAAAACCAAAGGCAACAAGTGAGCAGATTCCTTGAATCTTTTGACGTTGATGTCCCCCCAAAGACATATGCACAGCGATTCATGACCTATTATGCAAAACTTTTACTTCTTCCAAGGGTGAAAGCTGTAGTCATTTTGAGCTTCACTATATTTCTGGGTCTTGCTGTCTACAGCGCTACGAAAATGGAGCAAGAATTTAAGGCGGAAGAGATTGTTCCACAAGACAGCTATGTCAAAGGTTTTCTTCACGGCGTGAACGAGTACAGTGCTCAAGTCATTCAAGTGGGTGTATACTTTCGAGATGTTGATCAATCAAGCAACAACGCACAAATGAAAATGTACAATTACGTCGAAGATCTTGTAGACGAGTTTTCAGATATGACAGAAGAGCCTTCCTTTTGCTGGATCCGTGATTTTCAACAACTTGAAAATCAAAACGAGGCGAGCGCAAACATTTTGGAAAATTTCACATTTGCGCAAAAGCTTGATGTAGCGCTCTCCATTCCGGCGATAAAGGAAGTGTACGGCTCCGACATTGTCAGGAATAGCACTGGCGACATCACGGCTTCGAGGTGCTGGCTGTTCTTCAAGAACTTGGATATGCAAAGTGTTCAAGCGCAGACGGATATGCTATTAAAGCAGCGGGCTATATCCAGAAGCCAGCCAGTCTATACAGATGAAACGAGAACAAGACTTCCGTTTTTTTCTTTTAGTATTTGGTACATTATCTGGGTAAGATGTGATGTTTGGAAGAGTGGCGATTTTGCACATTGCTCCTGTGTCTCGTACTCACACGTTGGTTTCCAAATTCAAATTCAACAGGAGTTCTACACTGTGGCCATCAGTGAATTGATCCTGACTACCATAGCCGGAATTGTGGCCGTAAGTGTTGTGGGATTTTTTTTTATTCCCCACTGGACTGGAGTCCTTTTCATTACACCTTTGATCACGACACTTTACATTGATTTGCTGGGAGCTTTGCAATTTGCTGGTATCAGTGTCAATGTTGTGACGTATGTATGCCTTGTGATCAGTGTCGGGCTTTTGGTAGATTTCATCATGCACATTCTCATCAAATACTATGAGTCGCACGGTCGGACAAGGGAGGAAAAAGTTATTGATATTTTGGAAAACATGGGCCCGAGCATATTGATGGGAGGACTTTCTACCTTGTTGGGTGTTGTCCCGTTGGCATTTAGTACCAATGAAGTCAACCGCATTGTCTTTATTTCCTTTATTGCCATGGTGACTTTTGGATTAGGACATGGATTGATATTTCTTCCAGTTGTCCTGTCACTTGTAGGACCCACCAACTTTAAGCCTCGGTTTCATCATCATCGCCGCGACAACCACAAAAAATTGCCAAAGGATGTTCCGGAAAATGTGGAAGTGCTACCTCAAGAGGAAAATTCAGTAGATATCAGTTCCAACTATGGAAATTGCGAATGCTTGCGCAAGCAAACCAGCGGTACAGACGCAGAAGAAGCGAAGGAAGAAGAACCCGCTGCAACAGATGGTAACGAAGACTGCATGATGACGCACCCCACCCCAATTCTTCTCGCGACAGCACAAGGACGGATCGGTCTCGCATTACGACAAGATCACCAAAAGACGAAGCAACGAGGAAAACTTGAACGTCAAGGGAAGCATACTGGGATGAGGATTGAGGAAACGAACTGCTAACACTGCTCTGCCTGCAATTTCTGGTGCTGATAACACGTAAAAGGATAAAGTAGAGATAAAAGGGACTTGTATTATAGATTATGTGAATGGGAAGCGGGCAGTCTCGTCATGAATATCGCTAAGAGCGGTAGGGACAAGTCAAACTGCCATAGTCCACCTGGGCTTATTTTATTGCTTCTGATACCTGGAGTAGTAGTACTAGCTAGCTAGCAGTAGTAGTGCTAGTACAACGGCCGTAGAACTAGGGTTATTATGTTCGATAGACAAACGATTGAATGTCTATTAACGCGCTACCAAAAACCAAAAGAAGAACTGATTCTTGGACAGCGCGATAATGACTGCTTCTGTCCTGTATTACATTTCTTTTTCATCTTCGTAAACCTTCTGAATTTCCTACTATTTACTCAGTCGTAGTAGTCCAACAAAGACGACCCCAGCCCTGTACGCGCTACCAAGGAACGAGATATTCTTAATCGTGCTGTTGGGTTTGGAGCGAAAAAAGACAGAATACGATGAAAAATGCTAATAGCTACTGTAGCTAGTAGTAGATCCAAGAACAAATCGATGAGATCATATTTCATAGATTCGTAATTCGTGCAGGAAACTGAATATTTTCTCTTTTACCACCATGATGCTCGAACCTTTTTTTTTGCTCGATCGCCCTGTGGCCTTGGCTCTAGCTCTCCTGACGGTACTATTGCTGCATTCTCTCGGCAAGGCGTGGCTGCACTACCTCCAACACAAGCGGCCTTTTCCTGGGGTGCCCATGGCCAAAGGAAGCAATTTCCTATTTGGCCATTTTGGAGCAGTTACAAAAAAGGGAAGCTTTCAAGAGTCATCCAGGATTTTAGAAGTTGACAGCGCCAACGAGTTTGGTCAAACGGGCTTTTGGGTTTTCCATTTACCCTTTCTCTCTGTAAATAGTGTCATAGATGCTCGGACTGTCCTCAACAATGAACACGAGAGGCAACCACCTACATTGTTCAAGCACTTCAGCAAGAACTTCCTGGGCGAAAAAAACTTGTTGACGATCAATGGTCGTGAATGGAAGTTTCACAGGGGTATGTAGCCATCAAGTTTCGCACAAGCTTTCGTGTTTCACCTTCTCTCTTAGCCTTCTTCAACCATTGCCATTCTTTCTGCTCACAGGCGCGGTGGCGCGTACTTTCAACCCAAAGTTTCTAATTGGACAGAGGGCTCGAATGGAATTGGCTGCAACAACAATGGTGGCTTCACTCCAAGATAGAGTCCGGCAAGCGCCAGTTGACACAGTGGAAATGAATGTCGAGCCTTTGATGAAGATGATTACACTTGACGCGTTTGGTCAAATTGCTTTGAGCACAGACCTTGGACTCTGTAGAACACTCGAACAATCCCCTCTTGTTAAAGCTTTCGAATATCTTTTGAATACAACCATGGCTCGCATGAGGGCTCCTTATCGACCGAGAAATCTTTTTTACTGTTTACCTTTTCAACAGAATCATATTCACAGAAGAGAGCGCCAGTTAGTCCGCACTTTTTTGACGGATTTGATTAATAATAAGAAAGAATCGCTTGGTGGAGAAGATAATGATCTTCTCTCCCACCTGATCCGTGCTCACGAGAATAGCCCTGGAGACCTAAAGCCCGAAGATGTCGCCAACGAGGCCATGACAGATGTGCTCATGACTCTTCTGTTTGCTGGATACGGTAAGTATTCAATCATTAAAAGTTTGCATCTGACCTAGTTTTCTGCGAGTTTTTTAATGTCTTTCCCTTCAAACTTCTAATCTACTCGAGGTTTTCAGATACAACCAGTGTTACTTTGGCTTTCACATTGTACCTTCTTTCTCAGAATCAGGATGCTCAGCAATGCTGTGTGAACGAAATCAACGCCATTCAGTCAGCTCAAAATGTGGAAGAACTGGTTTACTGTAAAGCTGTCATCTGGGAAGCCCTCCGTCTTTTTCCCGCTGCTGTTAGGTCTACAAGAACGCTGACCAAAGACATTCCTCTCCAGGGCGGTTTCACGGCTCCAGCTGGTACCCGGGTCGTCATTCCAATTTTCAACATTCACCGCAATGAAAAATTCTTCCCGGCCGCCGAAAAATTTCTGCCTGATCGCTGGGCCAAGCAAAGCGACGACTCTCTCTGGGTGGAACGCAATGACGATGATCACTCCAGTAGCACCCCGGTCGGAGATCGCAAGGCCATGTTGGCGTTTTCAGCAGGTGGAAGGAATTGCGTCGGTCAGAAGTTCGCCATCCAGGAGGCTGTGATTGTCCTGGCTACATTGCTTCGCGGACTCAAGTTTACACCAAAAGAGGGCTACAAACTAGAGGTCACTGGCGAAGATTTCATCCTCAAGCCTCGCTACGGCATGCCTTTGAATGTCGAAATGCGTGCGTAGGTTTTACGGAACTTGCGTACCGTAAACTACTGAGTATTTGTAACTACACATTGAAATCATAATCATCGTTGTATAATTATAAAATTGGTATAAATAAAAGAGCAAGTAGCAATGAAGCGCCACCATGAACGATGTTTTCTCGTAAAACCCTCGTTCTTACAGGCGCATACTGTAATGAACTTGACTAGTGGCATGAATGCAAGCTAGAGCTTAGTCTGCCCGCCACCGCCGAAATGCGCAAGCTCCTCTCGATTTGCGATGCCTCTCGCGTGCAACATTGAGCGCTTACTACCTTGCTAGAAACCGCTTCAGACTTTCTTTCCCCGTTAATTGGAGGGCTCTTCTAGCCCATTTTCCGTTTGCCCTCTTTTGCCAAATCTAGAAGGTTGGTAGGGTACACGGGCAGGAAAATCTTTCTTGAATTTGTAGTTGTCATCAGTTGGACATTGACAAACTTGCATGAAACTGCTCTGGTATTCTCATTCCAGATAGAAAAAATCGAGTGAAAAAGGAATTGGCTGTACTACTACTACTACAAGTGGTAATATAGAACCTCGACAACACCATTAACAACACCAAGTTAACTAATATAAACATAACTAAACACACTATTACC
>Ga0210036_1003550_pt1 | contig 15233 bp, 12 predicted proteins | sample CryGeymeta201515_FD_185469 | JGI IMG/M metagenome (GOLD analysis project Ga0210036, IMG submission 185469) | Groundwater microbial communities from Crystal Geyser aquifers in Utah, USA - Crystal Geyser metaG 2015-15 (SPAdes) (version 2) | ecosystem: Environmental > Aquatic > Deep subsurface >...
CCTCCTCACCGCTCTTGGCGCGCAGGGCGGCGACCGGGTCCGGTGCTTTGTCGCACCCGAGCTTCTGCGCGATCCGCTCGCCGAGGTGCTCCATGGACTCCATGCCGTACCACTCTGCGCGCAAGTGCCGGTTCCGGCCGTGCGGTCCCCCGCTCTGGGCAATGGCGCGGTGGAACAGGCCCGTCGCCAGCGGCGAGACCAGCAACCGACACGCGCTAAGCGCACCCGCCGATTCGCCGAAGATCGTCACGCAGTCCGGGTCGCCGCCGAATGCGGCGATGTTCCGCTGCACCCACTGGAGCGCGGCGAGCTGGTCCAGCAGGCCGTAGTTGCCCGAGACGCCGTGCTCCGACTCCTGTGAGAGCAGCGGGTGCGCGAAGAAGCCGAACGGCCCCAGTCGGTAGTTGATCGTCACCGCCACAACGCCTTGTCGCGCCAGCGTTTCGCCGTCGTACGCTGCCATCGCCCCGGAACCCGTTGTGCACCCGCCCCCGTGGATCCAGACCATCACCGCCAGCCGTTCAGTAGGAGCGCGAGCGGGCGTCCACACATTCAGGTAGAGGCAGTCCTCGCTCATGCCGCCCAGCTCGCGTCCGAGCATCGGCTTCGGTTGGGGACACCACGGCCCGAACTCGGTGCACATGCGCACGCCCGCCCACGGCGTCACCGGCCGCGGCGGCTTCCAGCGGAAGGCGCCCACCGGGGGCGCGGCGAACGGCACGCCCCGGTAGACGTGGATCTCGTTCCGCTCACCTAACCCCGCACCGGCAACAAGCCCCGACTCGATCCGGACCGGCGCGAGCATCGCGTCCCCCGCCGCGAAGGGACCAGGCGAGACAGCGCCCAGCGCGACCAGCGCCCCAAGCGCCCAGTGTGGCAAGTGACTTGCTTTGTTGTCCATGAGGTCGCCTTCCGCGCTTGCTCTTGCCCCGCGAATCGGACACTCTGAGAGTGTATCCCTGGACGACCACTGCGTGCGAGAGGTTCGCCTGCCCGTGCCACACCTCGACGAGGTTGACCGTAAGAAGACCGCCCTCCGGCGCAGCCTGCTGGCATGGTTCCGTCGCCACGCCCGCGATCTTCCGTGGCGGCGGACGAAGGACCCTTACTGCGTCTGGCTGTCTGAGATCATGCTCCAGCAGACGCGAGTGGAGACGGTGATCCCCTACTACGAACGGTTCACCGCAGCCTTCCCCACCGTCCACGACTTGGCGGCGGCAACAGGGGATGAGGTGCTCAAGCTGTGGGAAGGGCTCGGCTACTACAGCAGGGCACGCAACCTCCACACCGCCGCGAAGATCGTTGTCGAGCAATTCGACGGCCGGTTCCCGGAAGACGCACAGGCGCTGCAGCAGCTTCCGGGGCTGGGGCGATACAGCGCCGGCGCCGTGGCAAGCATTGCGTTCGGGCAGCCCGTGCCTGTGCTCGACGGCAACGTGAGGCGGGTGCTCACGCGGGTGTTCGCGATTGGGCGGCAGGCGGACGATCCGGAGTTGACGAAGGCGCTGTGGTTCCTCGCCGAGCGGCTGGTCGCCCCTCGCACACCCGGCAACTTCAACCAGGCGCTGATGGAGCTGGGCGCTCTTGTGTGCGCGCCGGAGACGCCGGATTGCGACCACTGCCCGCTCCGGCGGCACTGCGACGCGCACAGGCGAGGACTCCAGAGCGAGCTGCCGCTGCGGAAAGGGAAGAAGAGCATCCCGCATTTTGAGGTGGTGGCAGCCGCACTTGAGCACGACGGGCGCTACCTGTTCGCGAAGCGACCCACCACGGCAATGCTGGGTGGGCTCTGGGAACTGCCCGGTGGGAAGGTGAAGGCCGGGGAGCCGCACCCCCAGGCGCTACGCCGAGAGCTGGTCGAGAAGCTGGGTGTGGAGCTCGACGTTGGCGACCTCGCGGCCACCGTCGTCCACCGCTACACGCACTTCTACATCACGCTGTACGTCTACCGCGGTAGCTTGCAGGCCGGCACGCCGGAGGCGCGAGAGCACGACGAGCTGAAGTGGCTCTCGCCCGGGGAGATCGGCCAGTATGCGTTGCCGACTTCGACGCGGAAGGCGCTGGCGCGGATTGTGGGAGCGGTCTGACCGGAGCGGGTTGCCCTACGACCGAAGCACTTTCAGCCGCGCCGTGGCGTCGCCCAGTAGCGAGCTCATGTCGGAGCCACAGGTGAGGAACCGGAACCCCTGCGCGGCGCGTTCGAGGCACAGTTCCGGCGTCGCCAGCGGCATGCCGACCGGCTTGCCCGCGTTGTTTCCGGCCTGCAGCACCTGCTGCAAGGCAGCTTCGTGTTCGTCGCTGGCGAAGGCGGTGACGCCGAGCGAGCAGGCGAGGTCGCTGGGGCCGATGAAGCCGACGTCGACGCCGGGCACGGAGAGAATCTCCTCCGCGCGCTCCACGGCTTGCCGCGTCTCGAGCATCACGGCCACGAGGGTCTCGTCGTTGGCGGCCTGCATGTAGTCCGAGCCGTACAACATCAGCCGGCTGCCGCCGGCGGAACGGATGCCTGCCGGTGGGTACTTGGCAGCCTGCACGGCTCGTTGGGCTTCCTCCCGGGAGTTCACCAGCGGCACGATGACGCCCAGCGCGCCGAGGTCGAGCACTTGGTTGATGAACGCCGGGTCGTTGCGTAGCACCCGCGCCACGGGCATGGTGTCCGTCGGCCCGATTGCCTGCATCGCCTGTACTGTGGCGTCGAAGCCCCAGTGACCGTGTTGCCGGTCCAACAGCAAGAAGTCGTATCCGAGGTGCGCCGCCGCTTCGGCGATGAGGGGTGAGCCGGAGGTCACCCAGTATCCGTAAGCGGCTTCCCCGGCTCGAAGCTTCTGTAGGACGAGGTTTGTCTTCAAGGTTGAGTCCTTTCGCCTGCGTCGGGGGCGGGTCTCGCCGCCCTTGGGGTCGGTGTGTGTGACATCCTAACTGCAACGTAGCGTGGACGTCAAGTCCGGTGGAGCCACGCTACCCCGTGTCCAGCCGCCTCACCACCGCCACGCTCCACGCCGGCAGCACCGCCCGCCCACGCCCGGCCCCATTTCCGAACTCCACCGGCACCACGCGGAAGTCGCCAGGCAGGCAGGCCGACAGCGACTCGGCCACGGCTGCCTCGCTTGACCCGATGGCGAAGGGGAGCTCGATCGCCGCCGAGTGGTCGGTCCGGTTGACGGCCACCACTCGGTTGCGCGAAGCGAGGGCGCGGAACTCCGGCGTCGTGGGCGTCTTCACCTCCACCAACTCCTCTCCGGCAAGCTCGGCGAGCAGTCGGTTGGCGCAGGCTGTCGGCGAGAGAACATACTGGCCGGGGAACACCGGAGACAGCGCCTCGGGCCGGCTGGGCGCGTTGAGCCAGCGGAAGTGGCGGCTGGCCGCGTCCCAGCCGACGTTGTGCCGAAGCATGCCGAAGAAGGGCGTTGCGCAGTCGTGGAAGACGGCGCAGTCCACGCGCGGATCGGCAAGCAGCGTCATCCAGTTCCAGGCGTAGCACAGCGCGTGGCCTTGCGTGCCGATGACGGCATGCGGGTCCCAGTTCTCTTGGTGCATGGCGGTCGTCTCAGTGATGGACAACGGCGTGCCGCCCAGGCCGAGCGCAGGGAGCTTCTCGGAGTACGCGGCCAGCCAGCGCTCGATCTTCAGGTCGCCCAGGGCAAACGCAGCGGCGTCGCCCTTGTCGCCGTCCTGGCCGGGGCCCGGCCAGTTGCCGAACGGATAGTGTGCCTGGAAGGACCGGACGCCGTCGAGTACGCCCGCTTCGCGCAGCAACGGGGCGAGCGTCTGCAGCCAGTCTTTGCCCATCGCCACGACGGTGACGGGCGTCTTGGGGTCTTCCGTCCGCAACGCCTGAACGTAGCCCGCCGTCACTTTCGCGTAGTCCGCCGCCTGGCAATGGGCGAACTCCTCGTTGCCCAACTCCCACAGCGCGACGGGTGCCTCGAGCCGCCGGAGCCGCCGGACAATGCCCATGCCATAGGCGACGCCCTCGGCGACGCGGTCCCGGTCGAAGTTGCCGGCGCGGTCGCTGAACTTGCTGCGGGTCGTGGCGCGCGGCGTGTCGCCGTCGAGGTGGAACAGGCACGGCAGTTCGTAGAGCAGCTTGAAATCGTACTTCCGCGCGAACAGCGCAAGCTGTTCCAGCGTGACGAACCCGTTTGAGTGCGGCTGGTCCTCGCGGAACTCCCAGTGGCCGGTGGCGTGCGCCAGTGACATGCTTTGCTGGCGACTCTCGGGGAGGTAATAGTACGCCGGGTTGCCGCCGGGGAAACGCAGCGCCTTCACGCCGGCGGCGTGCAGCGCCGCTGCGAAGTCCTCCTGCTTCGTGGCGACGCCCTCGGCCAGGTACTCCCGGAAGAACTCGACGTTGACGCCGAAGTGGCGCGGGGTGAGCACGTGCCCGGTCGGCTGTCCCAGTTGCAGGACGATCAGCGTAGCGAGAGTCATGGCGTGGGGTAGTGCCCTCCACGGCGCTGCCAGGACGCGCCCTACTTTGCCGCGATGACTGTCAGGCGGGTTCCGGGCGCGGCGGTCAGGCGGACCTGCCTGAGACTGAGAAGGCCATTCGGTTCGACCGTCGCCGAGAGGCGTTGCAGTTCCTGGTTCGTCGCCAGCTCGATGGCGACCGCCGTGCAAACCGTTCCGGGTGCCGGACGGAAGCGCTGTCGCCGCCGCGGCGTCACGTCCACGGTCACCGGCAATCTGGCGGCGTCTCCCTCCCAGCGGATGACGACTTCGTACCTGCCAGCTTCGTCGACCGGTTCGTCGTACGCGAACCCACGGTGTGGAACCTCCGGCTTCTTCCCCGTCCTCGGGTCAGTCTCGAGCGGGGCGCCGTAGGTCTCGGGGTTCAGCCACCAGTCATTGGCGGAGCTGGGCGGCAACTGGGCGAGAACCGACGCAGCGCCCGCGTTCTCGGCAGTGATCGGCTGTGCCGAGGCCCGCACGACGTAGCGGGCAGCGGCCTCCCGATTCGACTCCGCCCACATGAGGACGACCTGCCCGTGACGGTGCTCGACCTTGAGCGCCGACGCGGCCGGCGCCGCCTCAGCTCTATGCGGAGAGCCTACCCTCGCCACCACCCAACCAGCCAACAACGAGCGCCATGCCATTGGGTACCTCCAATACTCGGATCGCTACAGTCACCGGCCAACATCCTACACCGAACAGAAAGAGAATGCACGGCCGCGAGAGGAAGCTCTCATCGTTCGGCGAACTGAACCCCGCGACGAGTCAAGACGACCGGGCCGTGGTTCCGCCCTTCAGGCGGAACTGCAAACTGCCGTCCGAGGGAATCATCCATGCCCGACCGTTGGTTGAGCACGACGTCGAGTGAGAATGCGCAGTTTCGCAGTCCGGCCGGTCTGGCCCTTCAAGCTGCAATCTGAGAGCGGAAATCTGCATTCGGATAGGAGACCATCGTGTCAGACACAATCAAGCTCGGCATCATCGGCGTAGGGCAAATCGGCAAGCGCCACGTTGCCCGGTACAAGGAAATCCCCGGCGCGGAGATCGTGGCCGTGGCGGACGTAAACGAAGCGGAGGCGCAAGCTGTCGCTCAGGCGAACGGCATCCCCAATGCCTTCACCCAGTTCCGCGAGTTGCTGGAGATCGAGGAGATTCAGGCTGTCGACGTCTGCCTACACAACAACTTCCACGCACCCGTCACCCTCGCGGCGCTGGAGGCGGGCAAGGACGTCTACTGCGAGAAGCCCATGGCCGGCGCCTACGCCGATGCGTTGGCGATGCGGCAGACGGCCGAGAAGCTCGGCCGCAAGCTGAGCATTCAGCTCGCCACGCTGTTCAGCAAGGAGACCAGAGCCGCCAAACGGCTGATCGACGACGGCGAACTGGGCAAGCTCTACTACGCACGCTCAGTCGGCTTCCGCCGCCGCGGCCGGTGCTTTGTCGATGGTTACGGCACGCCGGCCTTCGTGCAGAAGGACAACTCGGCGGGCGGCGCGCTCTACGACATGGGCGTCTACCACATCGCGCGGATGCTGTACCTGCTAGGCTGCCCCGGCGTAAAGACGATCACCGGCGCCACCTTCCAGGAGATCCCCATGTATGAGGATCGCCGGGCAACTTCCGGCTTCAACGTCGAGGAACTCGGGGTTGGGATGGTCCGCCTGGACGGCGGTCTGCTGATGGACCTCGAGGAATCCTGGGCGCTCCACTACGAAGGCTCCGAGAGCAGCAAGGTGCTGGGCTCCAAGGGCGGCGTCAAGCTCGAGCCGCTCACGTTCTTCACCACCGTCTCCGACATGGAGATGAACGCCACGTTCGACCTCGGCTCAGCCGACTCACGCTGGCATAGCTGCCTGGAGAATCAGACCGCCTACGACAGCCCACAGCACCACTGGATCGCCGCGCAGCAGGGGCGCGTCCCGCTCCTCGACACCGCCGGCTACGCTCTGGCGACGATGCTCATCAGCGAGGGTCTCTACCTCTCCAGCCAGTTGGGGCGAGAGGTTACCGCCGACGAGGTGCGCGCCCGGTCGAAGTCGACGGCGATTCAGGGACTGTAACCGTGTCCAACGACGCCCGAACTCGTTCGGGAGGCTGTCTCATTCCGCTCCCAACGAGTTGGGACGTCCGGCCCCCCTATACCAGACCGTTAGGTGACTGACCAACTGCACCCCGTTCACGGAGGACTGCGACTCGATGAGCACGGAACAGACGCAGGAAACAAGGCAGCGCTGGTACTCGGGCTTGACGGGCTACCACTGGCTCGTGCTGCTCGTCGCTTCCCTAGGCTGGGCGTTCGACACAATGGACCAATGGCTGTACGTGCTGGCGCGACAGCCTGCCCTGGCGGAACTGCTCAAGGCCAGCCCCGGCGACGCCATCGTTGCCAGCAAGGCAGGCATCGTCCAGGCGCTCTTCATCTTCGGTTGGGCGACAGGCGGGTTCGTCTTCGGGATGATCGGCGACCGGTGGGGGCGCACGCGGACCATGGCGCTCACCATCTTGATCTATGCAGGATTCACCGGTGCATGCGCCATGTCGCAGACTTGGGGGCCGTTCGCGCTGTTCCGCTTCCTCTGCGGCTTCGGCGTCGGCGGTGAGTTCGCCGCCGGCGCAGCGTTGGTGGCGGAGGTCTTCCCAGCCTATGCGCGCCCGACCGCCTTGGGCATTATGCAGGCGGCCTCGGCCGTGGGCAACATGGCCGCTGCGCTCATCAACCTGACTATCGGCTCTTCGCCGAACCTAGGCTGGCGGTGGGTCTTCGGCGTCGGCGTCATCCCCGCGCTGTTGACGTTCGCCATCCGCATGTTCGTGAAAGAGCCCGAGCGCTGGGAGCAGGCCAAGCAGACAGGCGCCTCCCAGCTTGGCAGGATCTCGGAGTTGTTCAGCAACCTGGAGCTTCGGCGCAACACCGTCGTCGGCGTCGGCTTGGCGGCGGTGGGCGTCATCGGCTTCTGGGGGATCGGCACGTGGTCGCCCGACTTGCTGCGGAACGCGCTGAACCCCCACAACCTGCCCGAGCTGAAGCAGCACATGGAGAAGCAAGTCAGCCTTGCAGTCATGTGCCAGAACTTCGGCGCACTGTTCGGGATTCTCTCTTGGGCGTGGTTCGCGCAGCGAGTCGGCCGGAAGCCGGCCTTCGCGGCGTCGTTCCTGTGCTGTTTGGTTATCGTCCCGGCGACGTTCTACTTCACCAGTTCCTTCGCCACGGCGATGATCTTCTACCCGTTGATGGGCTTCGCCACGACCAGCCTCTTCGGCGGCTACGCGGTCTACTTCCCCGAGCTGTACCCGACTCGCCTGCGCGCGACGGGCACGGGCTTCTGCTACAACGTCGCCCGGTACCTGGCGCTGTTAGGACCCTACGGCTTCGGGCAGCTCCGGGCGATCTTCGACATCCGAGTCGCCGGTGCCGTCGTCTCGGTGATCTTCCTCCTGGCGCTGTTCATCCTGCCGTTCGCGAAAGAGACCAAGGACCAGCCGTTGCCGGAGTAGGAGAACGCATGAGAAGGCTACGGCCCTGCATGGGGCTACTGCTCACGATCGTGGCCACTACAGCCAACGCGGCACCCCTCTCGGTCCAAACGTCCGGCCTGCGCGCCACCTTCGACTTGGGCACCCTCACGAACCTGAGTGACGCGCAGGGCCATACGTACGTCCGCCGGAAGACAGCGCTGCCGGGCGTCGTGATCCACTGCGTCGGCGGCGACCGCGTTGCTCAGGCCGCCAGCGGGTTGACGACACCGGACGGACAGGGCCGCGCCGCGCGCCACTACGAGTCGTTCGCGAACCTCCCCGGCGCCTCGGAGAGGGTGCCTTCGAGCGCGACGCCGCGTCTGGCGACGTGGGTGTGACTCTGCGCTGCAAGTCACCGGAGCGGGGTGTCGCCGGCGTGGAGTGGGCTGTCGGGCCGGTTCCGGCTGACATGAACCTCATCGTGCCCGGGTATGGCGGTATCAAGCTCACGTCCCAGTCGTCAACGACGGCAGTCTCGCTGGAATACCCGATGTTCTGGGAGGCACAGCTTGTCCTCGTCGAGGGCAAGGGGCGGGGCTTCTACGTCTGGGCCGAGGACACTACGGGCAGGTACAAGCGCCTCGCGATCAAGCTGAAGCCGGAGGGCTGGTGGATCGGCTTCACGACCTGGAACGACGCGCCGTTCGACGGTCTCGACGCCTGCCAATCGGTGAAGTGGCGCGTCAACGTCTACGAGGGCGACTGGCGCGTGCCGGCGCGGCGGTACGTCGAGTGGGCCCGGAAGAACCTGCCTCCGGTCGCCGACGAGCAGCCTGCTTGGGTGAAGGACGTTCGCTGCGTCGTCGTCGCCTACAACGGTTGCAGCGTGAAGACGCTGGACCTGCCGGCCGAACGCGTTGACCCCAAGCAGACCCTGGTCTACATCCCGAACTGGCGCCCCGACGGCTACGACCGCCTGTACCCGAACTATGACCCGGCGCCGGAGTTCAGGCCCTTTGTCGAACACGCGCACGCACTGGGCTTCCACGTCATGCCGCACCTGAACTACTTTGGCTGCGACCCTGATCATCCGCTGTACCAGCAGTTCAAGGCGCACCACATCCGAGAGGCGTGGGGAACCCACGAGCAGCAGTGGTTCGTCTGGGACGACCCCAGCAACCCGGCCAACAACCGCAAGCTCGGGTACATAAACCCAGCCTACAAGCCCTGGCGTGCCCTTCTCCTCGACCGCATTCGGAAGCTGCGTGACGCGTACAGCGTGGATGCCGTCTACCTCGACCAGACGCTGAACATCTACAATGACCACAACGGTCTCTGCGACGGAGCTATACCCGCGAAGGTTGGGAACACACCGAAGTGGAAGTTCGCGGAACTTCCCCGGCAGGCGTGCAGCAGACGTAGGACAGAGGGTATTCTCCCAGACGGAGCCGAAGTCGCACCGGGACTTCGGTGTGTTCCCAACCCTCGCGGGTATACCTTGGGTGCCCCCCACCCAGCAAAGCGCAGTACTACGCGGCCTGGCGGGAGAACTACACCCGGTGGGGCGTCCTCCCGACGCTCAAGGTCTACAGCGACGAACCAGAGCCGCAGACCGGGTTCCAGCGCCAACTTCTCGATGAGGTCAGCTTCTGGCAGACCGCGCGAGTGGACGCTGACATGGACGGGCCTTGGCCCGCTGAGGTCGTCTTCCCCTACAGAACCGCCGGGGGCGAGCGGGCGGTCAGGACGGCCGAGGGGCGACTCGTGTGCGGCGACCGGGAGATCAGCCGCACCCTCACGGACGTCTCCGAGGTCCGCTTGCCGGGCACGATTGAGGGCGCCCTGTGCTACGACCGGGAACGCCTCTTCGGGCTGAACCCCGACCTGTGGTACCCGTACTTTGCCGACCGACGGGACTTGACCGCGTTCCACGTCGAGTCGCTGCCGGCGGGCGTGACCTTGCGGTCCTGCGCCCTGCAGAACGGTCTCGCCGCCCTGATCTCCACTGAGCCTGTTGTGGCGTCCCTGCCTCCGATGATGGCGCAGGCGACGACGGGTTCAGTGCCCTTCGACGGGGAGGCAATCGAGGTCCACGGCGCGCTGAACGGCGAGGAGGGGTCACAGTTCGCCAACGCCGGCGACCAGCTACACGCCCACCCGCCCTGGAAGCCAGGACCGGGGATCGCCTACGCGCGATGGCGCCTCAAGCTCCCCGGACAAGGCCAGCCGCGCTTCGTCAGCCAGGTCGCCCTGGATTCCGGGGCCGTGGGCCAGTCCGATGGTGTCCTGTTCGGGGTTTCCGTGCGGCAGGGCACCTGAACGGCGCATGCCGAGGTGCTCAACGCGACTGCGGAGGGTCGGTCCCTGGAGCTTGACCTGACGCCTTTCGCCGGCAAGGAGATCACGCTGGAGCTGACTGTGGACCTCGGGCCGCACCGAGTGGTGACTGCCGACTGGGCGCGCTGGTCTGGACCACGGGTGGTGGACTCCGAGGTGACGAAGGGGCGGGCGTCAATCGTGGACCCGGCTCGGCGGACCATCGCGTTGTCGGGGACGGCGGTGTCCGCGCCGGGGGACACCGGAGATCGCGCCCTGGCCGAGGCTACATTCCCTGGAACCGTTCTTCTCCTGCGGGACCCGCCGGCCGCTGTAACCCTGCCTCTCGACTTGACGACGACTCCGTTCAGAGTGGGCTTCACCGACGCCAACGGGCAGGCGCTCACCGCCCCCGACTGGGCGGCCGCAGCACCGGGAGTGGGCGTGGTCGGTGGCGTGGAGCGCCGTGGCTTGCGGGTGCAGCCGCCTGACCTGGGTCAGACCACCGTGACGTATGCCGTGGTCCTGCCCTCCCAACCGGCCAAGCTGCATTGCTTCGTGGGCATCGAGGACGGCTCGAAGTCGACCGGTGTGGAGTTCGTGGTCCAGGTCAGCGGGGTCGAGCGGGCCCGCCAGCGGATGATGCCCGGGCTGCCGTGGCGCGAGCTCACCGTCGATCTGTCGCCGTGGGCCGGCAAGCCAACGGTCCGGTCGCTGATCACTGACTCGGCCGGCCCCTACGGGAGCGACTGGGCGCGGTGGGGCGAACCGGTCCTGCTCCCGAAGTAGCGACGCTGGCCGGTTGGTCCAGCCACGCTGCTGTGCGCTGCGCCAGCCGATGCCTCGCGGTGTCGAGCAACTGCTGCCGCCCTACTCCCCGATCACCCAGTCGAGCTCCACCTTCGACCCTCTCTCCGCGCCGCCGGTCACCGGATCAAGTCGGATTGCGCGGATTGTCTGACCGCGCCACTTGGAGTGCCGGCCCACCGGGAGGTCGTATTCGTGGTACTCGCCGTCGCAGGCGACAGGGAAGTTGAGGTACTTATCGTCGGCAAACGAGGGTTCGGGACCGGTGGTCCAGAAGAACTGGGCTGTGCCACTGCCGGAAGCCAGCTTCATCCGGACACGCACCTTGGTGTAGCGATCCGCCGGCACCCGGAGGAAGCTCCGCGAGAGGAACGGATCCGGGCCGGCAAACGTCGCGGTCAAGTGCCCCGCGCCCACGTTCGGGTCGGTCAGCGAGTTGAAGCCCTCCCAGCCTTCGAGGTCGCCCGCACCGTCGAACTGGAAGTTGAGGTCGGCAAGCGTCTTCGGCGGCTCGGGGTAGTCGAAATCCGTGGCGAGGCGCAGCAGCCGGCCGTCGCCCGCGGCGAGAGTGAGCTTGAGCTTGTGGTCGACCAGAGGCAGCACCTCTTCCTCTCCGCCCGTCGCGCTGAGTTGGTGAACTGCGGTCACGTGCGGAAGGAAGCTCGCCTCGAACTCGGTCGCCGCGCTGAAGTCGCGATTGGCGATCATGGCGTAGTCGGCGCCGTCGGCGTCCCGGAAGAACCCGACCAGCAGCGGGACGTCCTGCGGTACCTGGACAATGGCATCGCCGCCCAGCCGGGCGCACCCTTGCGGGATCTCGCCGGTGTGGAACACGCCGGTTGAGCGCAGCCGCAGCAGTGTCTTGCCGAGGGTCCGCATCTCGGCGTTGAGCTGTTGGACAATCGGGTACAAGCGCCCGGGCTTGCCCTTCGAGTCGACGATGGCAATCTCGTTCTGCGCTTCCCACTCAAGCGCGGTCCAGTAGGTGAAGTACAGAATGCCCTTCATCCCGTACGCCAGCGACGTGTAGACCTGCCAGCGCATCTCCGCGTCGGTCGGGTCGCGGTAGCCAAAGTGGGGCAGCGACAGAATGATGTTCCACGGCGGGGTGTCGTACCGCAGGCCAGCTTCGCGGATGAGCGCCAGGTTCTCGAAGTAGTCGGGCCGGGTCGAGCCGTCCTTCATTAGGCAGTAGTGGTCGTAGCTCAGCACTGCCGGCTTGGTGAGGCGCAAGAAGCAGTCCAGGTGGTCCCAATACGTCGGCGTGCCAAGTTGCTCGACGCTGGCGTACGTCGGGAAGAGGTTCACGTAGGGCAGGTGCTTCGGGTCCTGCTTCAGGAACTCGGCGCTCACCTCGCCCAGCGGCGCGAATAGCCGGTAGTTGGGCTCATCCTGGAGGTAGTAGCCGAACAGGGCGGGATGCGCACCGTAGTCTGCCACGACCTCGGCGACGGTCTTCTGCCAGTCGTCCCCGGCCGTCATCTCCCACGAGATCCGCCCGTCTGTCACCATCGCCTTGAGGCCGACTTGCTGGCAGAAGCCCAGCATCTTCGGGTTGTCTTCCACGCTGTAGCCGCCGCGCGGGCCGCAGAAGGTGAAGTTGGCTTCTTTCGCGATGCGCCACGTGTCCAACGTGTTGGCTTCGGGAGGGGGACCGTACCAGAAGCCGATGGGGTACTCGTCGGCTTCCCAGGCCGACGCGGGCGCGACGGCGAGACCGATCAGGACGAGAACGGCGCAGATCTGGAGGTAGATGTTCATTGCGAACTCCTTCGAAGACGCGCTATCAATCCGAGCCGCGACCGTGAGGGAGCGGCCCCCGCAGCGTTGCCGGTCCGGCAATGCGCCGCACACCGTCAAGGGTACTTCGCCTCCAACACCACCTTCCCTCCAACGTTCAGCATCTGGACAGCACTGCCGTCCTCGATCCCTGCCGACTTCCCCTGCAACGTGGCGCGGTCTGGTCGGCGGCCGCCGACCTCCGGGAGGTGCACCGTGAGTGCCTGGACTGCCGCGCCCGCCGGCAATTGAAGCGAGACCCGAAGCGTGTCGCCGCTGAGTGCAGCCTGCAGCGACACCGGGCCAAACGAGGTTGGCAGACCTTCACAGACGATGCCGGGACTCCGCAGCCAGTTCTCGCTCGCGCCACGCAGGACCGTCAGCGTCTGCCCGTCGTCCGCCACCAGCGCCTCGCGTAACGAGATGGCGCCATCGGGATATGTCCGCGGCAACAGCGAGTGCTGGCTTTGCTGCGTTTCGGACAAAGCGTGTACCTTCGCCCACACCGGTACAGCGTCGTCGCCGGCCAGCCGCAGGAGTTGTCCGGCGGCGCGTAGCCCCTGCGTCTGGAGCGGCGATCCCTCGCCGCCTTCCTCAAGCTTGGCGATCAGCCACTTGGCGCCGGCGCGCACGGCGGGCGCCGCCCGACGCGCCCAGCCGGCGTCGCCGCTCAACACCGCGTGCCTGCCGAGTGTCAGCAGCGCAAGCGCCTGCGTATCCGGCCAGTCGGTCTGGACAGGCCACTCGCCAGCGTCCGTCTGCGAGAGTCCCTGGAAGGGCTTCGGGGCTGGCTTGTCCCAGTAGAGACGGACGAGCCGTTCCGCCTCCAGGTGGAGCCCCGCCAGGTCCAGCGCGTAGGCCGCACGCGAGGCAAGCACAGGGGAGAAGGCGCCGCCCGGCGCCTCCACCGGGTAGTAGAACGCCTCGGCCTGCGCCCGGGCCATCACGGTCCGGGCCAGGGCGCAGCGGTAGGCGGTCAGCCGTCCCGGGGCGGGAACCGACAGCTTGGCCGCCTGCGCGAAGAAGTCCCGCCAGACGTCTGTTGCCGCCTTGCGCAGTGCCCCGGCCGGCCACGCCGCTGCCTCCGGCGAAGGCACCGCGCCGCCCGAGCAGGCCAGCAGGAGGTCGAAGCGCACTTCCTCGTTGGGCTTCAGCGACAGCTCGTAGCGCAGGTCGCCGCCTTCGTAGAACGACTGGTCGCGCTGGCCGCCGACATCGACGGAGCGCTCGGCGGCGGCCGTCAGCCGGCCGGCGAGCACCTCCGCCGTGTCGATTGCCTTGTCGGGCGTGAACAGCCAGATCACGTTCAGGATCGTGTTCCGGTCGGGCGCCGCCTCGACGGGGTCGACGGAGACGCGGAGGAACCCATCGCCGTCTGCGTCCCGCCCGTCGAAGAGCAAGCACGCCGGCTGGTGCTGTCCCCAGGCGGCGACCGGGTCAACCTGCTCCGGCGCAACACCCTCGACGTTGAGGAGGAGCGGCCGTTGGCCGGCCTCGGCCCAGTGGCTCTCGCACAGCCCGAGAACCACTTTGCGTCCCCCGCGCGGCGGCACGGCGAACAGGTACGTAATCGGCACCCCGCCCATGCCTGCGCGGATGCTGCGGAAGGCGGGGTCGCCCGGGCCCTGGGGCTTCGCCCAACCGGGGAGCGCCTGCCCGCCCGCCGTCCACCCCCAGTCACGCCCCTTGCGTTTGGGGGTGAGACTGGCCGGCAGGGCCAGCACGTTGCGCCCTCCCGCCGCCACCGTGCGCTCGCCGGCCTCCGCGCCTTCGGGGAGCGCAAGCACAACAGCGGCTGTCCGCGGGGACTCGGCCGTATTGCGCACTCGGGCCGTCAGCACGTCTACGCCGCTCGGCCAGACAGGCGCCCGGAACACCTCCGTCGTCAGCGTCACCGCGCCCGCCGACGAAGAGACCGTCACCGTGGGAACCGGGTCCACCGACAGCGCGCAGGTGGCCGCCGGAGCGCCCTCAAGAACAAGCCGCACCTGTCCCCAGTTCTCTTGGACTGCCCCGTCGGCTGCCACCGTCGTCGTTCCCGCGTCTGGCGAGCCGACGACGTAGGCGCTGTGCTGTGCCAAAGCGCAGCTCGCTGTCAGAGCCACGGCTGCCACGACTGCCCGCATCTGCCTGTACATGACGAACTCCCTTCAAGCCCTTGCGCAGAGACGTTTCGACCAGGCGATTACGCCACGTGCCGCTCCGGCGAATGCACCACCTTCAGCCCGTAGAGCTGACAGAACGCCTCCACCTCGCGGCGGTGGTTGCCGTAGAAGACCACCTGGTGGAAGCCCAACACGTCGCGCGCGTCGTCTACACGGTCCATCCTGATTCGCACCGAAGTGCGACAGCCGCCGGCCGGAGGCGTGTCCACGTTGCCTGTCACAGTGCCGGTGTCCAAGATCAACTGCGTCGGGTTCTGG
>Ga0210036_1003556_pt1 | contig 15201 bp, 5 predicted proteins | sample CryGeymeta201515_FD_185469 | JGI IMG/M metagenome (GOLD analysis project Ga0210036, IMG submission 185469) | Groundwater microbial communities from Crystal Geyser aquifers in Utah, USA - Crystal Geyser metaG 2015-15 (SPAdes) (version 2) | ecosystem: Environmental > Aquatic > Deep subsurface >...
GTAGTAGTAGTAGTAGTAGTAGTAGTGGTAGTAGTAGTAGTAGTAGTAGTAGTAGTAGTAGTAGTAGTAGTAGTAGTAGTAGTAGTAGACTACTAGTAGTACTCCTACTAGTAGCTAGTAAGTACTAGTCGCAATTAGTAGAACTGTTGCAGGTGAAGTGTACTTACTGCAGTACCTGGTATCTCTCGGAGAACTGTTGTACCAAATAATAATAATGAAGACCATAGAGTCTAGACTAGTATTAGTTGTTACCAGCACTATGCAGTTGCTGGGTGGTCGAAGCTAGGCTAATCCAGAATGGGCACGAAATAAGCGTCGGAAGTATCTGTGCTTGCAACAATACCACTTTTCAGGGACTGTCGAGTTTTCAACAACTTTTATTTTTAATTTATGGGCAGATTCTTGTGGGTAGCTCGTACGTAGTAGTTCATAACCTAAAAATTACTGTTCCGCTACCACGCAAAGGGTGAGTGGAGTCTATAGTTGCCCAACACAGGCAACAAATTAATAATACCGGGTAAGCATGTTGACAAATAGCGTATACCTTCAAAAAGAAAGCACTTGCACGGGGAGAACCAGAATATTCATGGAAAATCTGAAACGCAACCAGGCGAACTCTCTTCGCTCCCATTGATCGAGCGAAGTGCCGTCTTCGAGGGGGTCACAGGCTCTGTGGGTTTGCTGGCTTTGCTATCATCATCTTGAATGGAAAGATCGTGGCTGTCACGATGGTAGTTTGGGGACTCGCAATCATCTCGCAGCATGCATTCGACAGCGGTCATATCAATCTCTTCATCAGATAGGACGGTTCGAATCGCTCGATGTGTCTCCTTCTCTGGTTGTTTCTGCTCGCGGGGTGCATCGGAAGGCCACGGTGAATCATCCCACAAATGGTGAAGATTCCACGGAGAAAACGTCTCAGCAACCATTTCGAACAATTCACCCAAGGTCGGTTCAGGCTCTTCAGGAACTTCTTTGGTGACGTTTTTGTTGGGAGAGGAAGCTTTAACTTTTGATTCCTTTGATCTGGATGCAGCCAGTGGAGTTTTCGAGGTGGCAGCAGTTGCTCTCTTGGTTGGAACATTGGGGAAAAGGGTACTCGCTGACGAAGAGTCGTTCGCGGGAACATCGCATGCAGACTCGTCGTCGTCGCCAGAAGTTACAGTCTCCACGACGATGGGTTCTTTCTTCCTTGCTAGCTTTTTATTACTACTAGTATGTGGTGAGCCTATGCTTTTCTCCGCAAAATTGTCGGCGCTGCTTGATATGTCCACGTGTGCTTTCTGGACTATAATGTTCGTGCTGGTTTTGGCGGACAAAGGAGGAGTAAAAGACCATGAGGACTCCATCTGAGAACAGCGCTTAGACACTTGTCCCTGGGGTACGTCCATGGTATTAACTTTGTTTAAGCGGCCAGCATAAGAAGATTTCTCGACACGAGGTCCTGGCAACAGAGTGTCAGAGTCATCAATCGGAACCGAAATCAGATTACGAAGGGATTCATCTTCGCCAGAAAAACCATTCAAGGTTCGACTTGCTCCTTGTCTTTTGTTTTGGGCACTGCCGGATGAATCCGACTTGTGTACGTTGGCCTTGTTCAATTGAACACTGCATCGTTCCACGCGACCGCAAACAGGAGCATCCGGGTAGACAGCGGTATCGCGCGCCAAAAGAGCTGGCGTACTTCCGTTTATACGCTGACCATGCTTAGTGGCAAGATCTCTATCAAAGTGAGATCTCAATAATGCCACTCGATTGGCAGACTGTAAAGATTGGCTGGGGGTCGCAGGGCGGCCGACAAGCTTGGAATTATCCCCGTAAGGCGATGAATATGCCGCGGGAATTGTGACGTTCGGCAATTTTGGACGAAAAGCGGGCGAATTGGCGCATTGGCGTTGTTGCGGGGGAGGACGATTCGCACGAGAGTCACGCAAGTGCAAGAGATTGCTTGGGCTGGGAATGCTAGTCGAGCCAGAACTGGAAGTATCTTGCGCTTCTTTCGGAGTCAAAGGGTCACCATGTGCCGACACCTGCATTTCGACTTCAGCCGCTCCTTCGAAGAAGTGGACATGGTAGTTGCAGTGGTCCCCGTCACCGACTGCTGGCATTTTTTGCGCCAAAGAAACGACTGGATCTGCGGTAATGTCAAAGAAGCTTCCTACTCTCTGACTAATGTTTTCCTCTGCGATATCAGCGAGTGTTGAGGAAGATTTACTGGGTTTCCTGCACTCAAATGAACACTTTCCAGGCGGCGGCTGAGATTCTTTGAACCGCTCTGCAGGAGGAATCAGCAATGATAAAGTTGTATTGAATTCTTCAGATATCAGCGAAAGCCTCTCTCGTGAACGTTCATCTTCCAATGGCAACAGCTGGATTTCATCCATGCTGTCGATATCTGACCAGTCGGAATTTCTTAATTCTACCTCATCCGAGCTGTTGAGTCCTCCTTCGGCGGAACTATTGATGTTCTGATATGAACGTTGGTCATTCGAGCTGACAAGTCCTTCTTTGTCCGAAACATTGATGTTCTGGAAATAAGGTCGTTCAACCCAGCTGATGAGCTCTTCTTCGTCCGAGCTATGGATTGTCCTGAGAAGTGACACTCTGTCTGTGCTGATTAGCTCTCCTTCCTCCTGAAAAGTGGGTAGTTGGGAATCTTCTGCCGATGAAGTGGGACTCGACATGTTCAGCAACGGTACAAAGGAGTACTCTGCCGATGAATGAGGGCTCAGGGTTCCAGACAACAGGGGTAGCTCAATGGCATTCTTTTTAGACAATTCAGTGCTGAAACCACCAGCTTCAGTGGAGTCTTCACAATTTGCAGCTTGGGATTCTTCTGCCAATGAAATGAGACCTGAACTGTTCAGCAAGGGTGCCAAGGAGTGCTCTGCCAGTGAATCATGGCTCAAACTTCCTGACATTGGTGCTACCTCAATGGCATTCATTTTAGACAATTCCTGGTTAGGTGTGCCAGCAGCAGTGAAGTCTTTGCCGTCTGCTGCTTCTTTTGTGATTTTTTTCTTCATATCAGTTCCTGATGAAATTATCATATCAGATACATCATTTTTCTTCGCAAATAATGGTTGAAATACCTTGGATTCATCCGCAGAAGCATCCAAAACAGTTTCCATATTTTCTGCTGCAAGCAGTGTTGCCTTCATCTGCTTCCGATGCCCAGAGGATGCAACGGAGGAGCCCGCAGATACAGAATCATCATCTTGTTCCTCCTCTGTGATGGCAGCCCTAGACATGGTTGATTTGGACTGTGACATGTTCAGCCAGGGCACTAAGGAAGACTCTGCCAATGAATCAGGGCTCAAACTTCTTGACAGCAGTGTTACCTTTACAGCTGTCCCAACATCAATGCAGTTTTCACCATCTGCCACTTCTTCAGTCACTTTGTTCTTCATATCAGTTCCTGATGAAATCATCATCTCGTTAGCTAAAGCATCATCAGGTACACCTTTGTTCTTCGCAAATGATGCTTGAAATACCTTGGATTCATCAGCAGAAGCACTCAAAACAGCTTTCTTATTTTCTGCTTGCATCAATTTTGCCTCTGTCTGCTTCTGAGAAGGACACCAGGAGGATGCAACGGAGGAGTCCACAGATACAGAGTCCTCATCTTGCTTGTCCTCCATCATGGCAGTCCTAGAAGTTGCAAATTTGGACAGCAATTCTTGAGGTTTCATGATGGAATTTTGCAAGCCAGAATCATCGATAGGTTCGATCTGCAAGTTGTCCTTCACAAGTTTGGGCACGTCGAGTGAATTCCGATTTTTCTCTATTCTTGCAGGACTTAGTACTTTTCCTTCAGCTTCACGTAACATCGGTGACTGCTGTTGCAGCTGATCGACCTGTTCGGGGCCATCATCGCCATTGGTAGTACCGCTAAATTCTGCGTCGATTAGCTTGAGTATGTTTCTGTGCTCCTCACTGCTATTCAGACTAGTATTCTGTCCTTTTTCTTCGCCTTCTAGGGCAGACAACAAATTACAGTGTAGCAACTCGAAAGAATTGTCGGGACTCACTGTCACATCCAAATCCACTGGTCCAGTAGATCTGCTGGAGTTGACTCTTGAAGAAGGAAGAACAGGAACAAGCGCAGTTCTATTCTTCTTGGCATTGCAAGAAGAAGGAGGAGAAGCTGCCAGATCATTGCATCGCAAAGGAAAATCGAAATCGGATGCAAAAGAACGAGGCGGTGTTATGTAAAGCATAGATGGATCGTCTTCGGCTTCGGTAATGTTGCAAGGAATGGGTGACAACGTTTTGGGATCTTCTCCTTCTTCCTCCAAAATGGCGACGGATACCTTGGATCTCGGTGTTTTAGGAGCCAAAAGTGTGGGCGGTGTGTGAAGTTCTGCTGCGCCTGATCGAGGAGGAGTTGGAGGGGCCTTGGCTTCTGCTGGTGTCTTCTTTTTTCTTCTTCTCATCTTTTCGGAAATTTTTTTGACTACTACAAGACCCATCCGCCACTTCTTATTATTCTGTTTCGACTTGTTGCCGGTATCATCGGCTAGCGCTGTTGCCTTGGCCTGCTTGGTCGCAGCGGTGGTCCGCCGCCTTCCACCGGAAGAGGCCCTCATCGTCTTAACTTGATGCTGGGCTTTTGAGTTTCCTTTTGAGTTTCGTTAGGTAGAAATCCTACTTGCTGTTTTAGCTACTCCAGTAGACTGCCAGTATGTGAACTTAGCCTTCTTCAGCAGAAAGAGCCATTATTTGATTTTTATTTCCCTCCATGTAACAAGATTTTTCTGTTGGTGCGCCTGCTCTGTAACTATTATTAAAAGTCAACTTCAAAATGCTCCGGGCGAAGTCATGTTTTCAATTTGGCGCGAAATCGAAATATCTCGCATCAACTCTTAACCCTTGTGCAACTACTTAAAAAACGAACAGATACAACGTGTACGCTCTACTACTACTACTAGCTACAGTAGTATGTATCAATAATATCAAGAGTGGTACCAAGTACAGTACCACTGGTACCAGGTACTACTATGCACCAGCACGAAGTAGTCTTGTACTACGCACACTACGAACTACGAGTATTAATCAGCTAGCACCGGGTTTATTCTAGGAGAGAAAAGCAACTATTCCAATACAAAAATGCTCCCACAAGTAGTCTAGTCTAGTGCAATCATTGAATTGCTCCAATTTTATAGCTCGACTTGTCCGGTGGACGAGACCAAGTGAGTCATATGCTGATGGTCCATTACCAATTCTTCTGATGGAACATTTCGGCAAACGCGATTGGGTGCATCATTTCGTTTCAATTCAAATGGTTCCTTCAAGGGACTACTGCTCTGCGTGTCACTCAACAAATAAAAGTCTTGTTCGTGGGACAAATTGCGAGGACCAAAGGAGCACTCCTCTTCCGTAGTACTCATAGGATCATCCACGGAACTTTCCAACACAATGGTTGAGTCGGGTTGACAGCAGCTATCCAATTCCGTCACCCCCGCAGGCGAAGGTCTGGGAGAACGAGGAGGCTTTGATGACGCAGACCTGGGTGATGCCGACACTCGACTGTGGTTGGGTGGCGTATGGGCAGTCAAGTCCGGTTGTTCTTCCATGAACGGAGGAGCTAAAATGCCATGGGGATCGGTCGATGGAGAAATTAGGTTCGTTCGTTGTTGACGATTTTCGCCAGATGATGGTGGCCCGCTCAGAACCAACTCTACAGACAATGATTCTCCAATGGCATTATCGCGATTCGAGTCCACATGTGTTGTGTAGCCTTTGTGCGTCGGCGGGTCAATGGGTGCACCAGAACCTTCCTTCAGGTTGAAGATGGTTGGTACATCCCAGGGCGAGAGACCACTGGATAAGATATTGCGAATGGCAGTGTACGTGCCTCCCACAAAGTCAGAAGACCCAACAGACGCCGACTGCTTCTTGTGCCTTGTGGACAGTGCAGAGGAATTCCCGGTAACAGGTTTCTTGTTCGAAGTCTTGAAGTTTGCTTGGCGACGTTTCGTGAACGACTTGGGCTTTCGAAGAGAAGGAGCAGTGGAAATCGAGTCTACATCTGCGCCCATCGCGGAAAATTCATCGTCGTATCCGACCGTTTCTACCAGAATTGAGTTGGTTCCCACGGAATATTCCCGCGATGCATCACGCGGGTTGTCTATTTGGTCCCCTGATTCCTCGTCGTCGTTGTCGCCGCCATCATTGTAGTTCTGGCTCTCTTCACTACGGCTCTGATTTTGACCAGGAGCATCATCTCTGCTACTTTTGACATCTTGATCTGAAGAAAATGCTCGTGGGACGATTGAGTCGACGATGCGATCAAAGTTCGTGTCAGGGCTTGCTGGCCTCGGTGATGCGCGGGCCTTGTCCTCTGCCAAAAGAAGTGTCGGATCGACATGCTTTTTTACAGGGGATGCAGGGCGGCTTCTGAATTTTGGCTCCAACGACAGCGACCGAGTCTTTGAGACTGTTGCAACATATGCAGGGTCAATGTCACAAGTGTGGTGTGCTTCAGCAGTGAGAGATGCGTTGTTGGAACCGTCCAACTCACTTCGTTCGCCAGGGCTGCCTCCTTGCTGAGTTCCTTCATCGACGCCAGACCCAATTCCTTCTAATAAGTAAGAAATCATCTGGTCTTCCAACTGGAATCGCCTTTCCGCGGCTTCCTCTGTCTCCGCAGTAAAATCTGCCGTGTCCGGAATCAATAAATGTTCTGGAGATCTTGCAATGGCCCTGGCGGGCGGGCAAGTAATGCGAGCGAACGATTCTTGCTCTAATTCTGTGCAGATAGGATTATTTTGAGCAAGTGGCGTGTCCATTGCCGAGGGAAATGCATCGGAAACTTGGTCTGATATGGTTTCGCGGGCAAAGTCAGTTCTTTTGATGGCACCATATTTTTTGCAGTCTTCCGTGGAATTGGTCTCGGAAATGCGCTCCATCCGTCCTTGAGCCTCCAATTGACTGAAGTCTGCTACAAATAATTCGTCAGCATCTTTCTCTGCGGCAGAAAGATCCTCTGCTTCCTTTTCCGCTTTGCTGCGACCGGCACTTTTCTCAAAACATCTTGGTACCCTTTTTGGTGTCAACATTGGTATTGATTTCAAACCATTCGGATTAGAACTTGGTGAAACATCCTTGACAAGGCTAGCAGACGTTTGGGGGCATTTCCTGTAGTCATAAACAATCATTTCACTTTTGATGCTGTAGGACGGGTGTGATACAGCGGCTTTAGAAGTTCTTCGCAGCGAGCTGCTGCTCCGAGATCGAATCCGGCGAATCTGCTCCATCATCTTTTTCTTGATACTCAACTGGACTCTCAACTCAACTTCGCGAAGATGAGAGGCAACTTTGAAATCACAAGCAGAGTCGTTTGGATCGACAGGATCCTTCTGTTGCGAAGAACGCATTCTGGAGAAGGCGTGAATCATGCGACTTGTGACACTCTTACAACCTTTGTTGCTCCTTTTCGGTGTAGTATCTGATAGTGCGTAACTAGCCTCTTGGAACTCTTGCGCCAAGTCCTCTCGAACTTTCTCCATCATGCTGTCTTCAAGAGACATTGACTCGCGCGACGTGGTTTGTGATTGCGAGTCGTCTCGTCCAGATAATCCGCATTCGTCATCGGCATGGTTGCCGGAAGAGTCTGTCGAGATATTATGCGCAGAAAAGTATTTGGTGGTTGTCTTAGAACTATCAAAGCTTCGGTTTGACTTTTCCGGTCCAATCAACACGCCACTGCTGTCAACTTCTCCTTGGGCTTCCAGCTCCATTTGGCAACGTAAAGCCGCCGCAGTCACCCTTAGTTTCTTGATTTCTTGCTCAAGCTTTTCCACCTCCAGATTCTGTCTAGCCTCAGCTGCTACTGCAAGTGAGATATCAATTTGCTGCTGGATATCATTCCGATTGGCCACCCGAGAAGTTGAGGCGTCGCTTAGATTTGCCGACGATTCAGCGGGAGGTTCGTCGATGAATGCGGTTAGCTTACTTTGTGTACTGGGAATATTGAAGCAATTTTCAAGCTCTTTCATGACGCAAACATAATTTTCTTCAGCTTTCTGCATATCGTCAGCAGCCGATGATGTGATAGTATCATCTTCTTCGCTGTTGTTGGCGTCTAGAGACTTCAGTAGGCTTGCTTTCATAGTATTTTCCGTGTACATCTTCTTGAAGCGCTGCACTTCCAGTGCACTTGTTCCTTCCAGGTCTTCAGCGGATTTGTTTCGTACGTCATTACCAGGAAGTTTCGCAAAGCTTTGCGAGGACTTGTGAGGAAACTGGTTTTCGTCAGCTCCAAATACATCGTCTGTGAGCAGTCCAGCACTGCCAACTGAGCTCGACTGGTGATCTTGAGGAGGAGGCCTCGGCTTAAAACGAATCTTTTGAAAGCCCCGCAGATGTGGCTGGTAAAGCTTAGCTGCCTGGCTTACAAAAGGTTTGTCACCTTTACCTTCGTTACCCTTCGTGTCGTCCAATATATAATTGGCAGACCAGGCATCCTCATTCTCTTGCTGGAGGTAAGAATCGTCAGGATCAATTGTTTCCTGAACTCCGTGGCAATTATCTTTGTCCCCTTTCCACCCATTATTCTTGGCAGCGGCATTCTTGGAAATATCTTCGAGACGATTGTCGATCACAGTGATTTTCACAGGCCGCACTAGTTCATCAGACGAATTAGCTTCATCCTTGGTGAAATTAACGTCCTCAAAGGGATACCAAGTCGATATTTGGGAGGCGGTTCTCTCGTATTGGACCGATTCAAAAGATACTGGTTGCGTGTCCTTCGGTGGAGCAGAAATACTAACATGCGACTTCCCTTGGCTTGTGCTTCTTGTGGCTCCATGTCCTTGCATCTTCTTTTTGGGAGAAGGAGGACTAGATTTGCTGAAGTCTACCCAATCATCAACCTGCTCCAACAATGTGATATTGTTAGACTGTGGGAATTGAGCACTGGAGTAGTAGACAGCACTGCTGGCACCGTCGCCGTTCTCTCCCGAGTCGCTGATACAACCATTGCGAAGTAAAGTCTTTCGCTTCTGCAAGTCAGCAGAAGTAGCCCGGTCATCAACCGTAACGTCCAAGTCCACCAACTCGTCGCTCTTGGATGTTTCGAAAGTAGCATCCAAGTCGACTGGTCCAGAGTAGCCAAAACTCGTGCGCGATCTTGGTTCCTCCGAGGCAGCGTATAATGATCGACCCTGTGCTGCAGGATATGCAGCTAGGGGGGATCTTGGAGGGCGTTGGTTCAATGGCTTCGGCTTCACCTGCGGGGATGTCGGTAAGCTGGTACAATTCTCACTATCATTCCAGAGGGAGTCTTGTGATCTCGATTTGGTAAAGTCTCGGCACTTCGAGGGTGTACGGGGTGTAGTCGGTTCGGAGCAAAGCAAATCTCTTCTGTTTTTACTGGTTCCAACAGATGCTACTGCGTTACCGCCCACTCCTCCATTCTGCCGACTGTCACGAGCAGATGGTGAAAGCCATGGCGACCCGGAACGTCTCTGCTCTTTCTTAGGTGAAGGAGGTGGGTTACATCTCGAGAACGCCTTCTTTTCGGTCCAAGCGAGGGAATCATCCAGGACTTGATCGTCGACCGGGTTGCTGTAAACTTGCCGTCCCGGCAAGACTTGGTTCAAATCGCGCTCTATCTGTTGCTCCCGAAAGAAGGAACGTTCCGAGCAATTCAAAGAGAAATCCTCGGTACGATCCACTTCACCAGGTCGGATCGGTTCCATCATGGCTCCGGTCCTGTTGACGCCAGCGAGGATGGAATTATTTGTGACAATGGAGTTTTCCATACTGGAGAGGTTCTTTGAGCTTGCTATGGTATCGTCCAAATCCACCGGGGACATGCTGGAAGGAGCAGAAGGCAAGATTTTTCTGGCGCTTGCAGTGGTGTCACTCGAGTCCAGTGGGCGCCTTTTAGAAGTGCTAGACGGCTGCTGCTGCTGCTGTCGAAACGAAGCATGGTTACTTTCGGCAAACGTACTATCTGTCAAATCGAAAGGTGCTCGAAGAAGGACTCGTTGAATCCGCGGTGGTGTTGGTTGCTGTACCACCAGCTCAATCGGAGTCTCTTCGATTCTGATATCCTGCTGCTCGTGACGAGTCTGGCGGCTCAACATCCTCTGAACCTGCGACAATGGTGGAGGGGAACGTCGGATATTATTGCATTCTTGGTCTGTCAATATCTGGTGCGAATCCACGCGATAGTCGTGACCGTTTTCATAACTATTTGAGGATGCTGTTGCCGGCGACGACGACAAGGCCGTACGATCTGCGGGATCGGCCTTTTCACCGACAAAGGAACCGTCATCTGGTGGTGTCACATTCAAGACACCCGTGCTGTTCTCGGTGGTGTCATCGGAACCAGACGGCAGTGTAACATCCAGGTCGACGGGTGCACCTCCTCCGCTGCCGGCATTCCCAGTCGTTCTACGTTCTGAAGTTTTCGTCGTGTAATGGTTGTCGTCATCCTTGAGACGAACTTCGTGTTGTTGGTACGCAAAGGATCCATCTTCGGCTGGATTGATGGTGACATTGTTATAATTCTCGTTGTTATCGTGTCGAGAGCTGGCACAAGCTGCAGGAGCTGCAGAGATTGTCTTTGAAAATACCAGATTTTCATTCTTCTTATTCCTGAGACCAAGCTCATGTTGTTGGTAGGCAAAGGACCCCTCCATTGCTGGCTTGATGCTAATGTTGTGAAGCTCGTCAGGTTCAGATCTAGACAAATTCGCAGTGTTGGATAACGTACCTTCAATGGTAGCCGCACAAGACGAGACATGACTTTGAAAACCCGAGGACGGAATCATCCGATTTTTGCTGACCGATGAATGTTCATTGGACCTAGTAGTAGTTGGTTTTGCGTCGTTATTATTTGAACTATAATCATCATCTGATGACAGCGATGGTGTTTCATCCAAATCCACGGGCGGTGTTTTATCCAAATCCACTGGCAAGGAGGTCCGCTGTTGCTTTGGTTTGTCGCGGCATTGGTTCGAAATGCCGTCGTCGTCTCGATTGGTACTGTATTCTTCTGGATGAATACAAGGAGAAATAACCTCCACAGCGCCATCCTTGTCACTGCTGCTTACTGTCGTTGTCGTTGTCGTTGTCCTTGTCGCTGTTGCTGTTGCTGTTGTAGTAGTCGGATCAAACAAACGTGTTCGTAGTAATGCGACAGAGTCATTCTGTTCTTCACAGGTTGCCATGGTACTGCTGCCATCATGACTCGTGTTGTTGTCGTTATTATGTGATGATAACGGAACATTTTTACTTTGTCCGGAAGAATGATCACCACCACCAGCAGCACCAAGACAAAGACGAGAATCAGCAGCAGCAGCAGGAGAAGGAGGAGGTGTCTTGCTAATGTTGTTGTTGATCAAAACACGCTTGGCCAATTTAGAGACCATGCTCTTCATACGGTAGTTCAATCCACTAATTTTGTGGTGCTTTTGCTTGTTGTCGTGCACGACAGTCTTAGCATCGTGTTGCCAATCGGATCCTTCCGAGATATATAACTGTTGCTGCTGCTGTTGTTGCTGCTGCTGCTGCTGCTGGCTGTCTCCCGTGGTACCAGGCGATGCATGTTTGACAAATTGCAAACCCTGATAACAAAGACTGCCGCTGCTGTTTCTATTGCTGTTGCTGCTGCTGCCGTAATGACAGGATCCACTTTCATTCAGCTTCAATTCTTGTCCTTCTCCACTAACATCCACATAAGCAGTTGAAGTAGAATCATTATTTTTTGGTGTTTGTGACATGTAACTACCATTATTAGCAGTAGCAGTTGTTGTTTCACTGTCTTTTTTGATTTCCTGATACTGTTGTTGCTTCCAATTCTTTTCATCTTCTTGTTGGGGTGCACTGGCGATAGATGGCAACGAGGGTTCTAGTTGTTGTTGTTGTTGTTGCTGCTGCTGCTGGAGACCAGTGGAAGTTGTACTTTTGCTGTGCCATCCAGACATATCCACAGTGGAGTACATGCTGTTGCTGCTGTAACTACTACCACTCGCGGCGTAATAGTCAAAACGACTGTGGTCGTAACTTCTGCTTCTTTGTGACGCATAGCTATTGCTGCGGGCAGAAACTCCCGTACCGTACTTGCGACTACGATTCGTGTAGGAAAATGTGCTTTGGTTCATCTCTTGGTGTGGTAGTCTAGTTGATAGTTAACAGGTACTTGTAGTACTCAAAACTCAAATACTTGGTACTTGGTAGGTAGAGAAGCACGGAAGACAAGGTACTCGAGTACGGTCTTTTGATTGGTGTCGTCTTGTTTTCCTATCTCAAATCGGTCTTTTAGCTTTTAGTTGACTTCTTATCTGGTTTTGCAAACGAAATGCAGTTACAGTAAAGAGTTCGACAATGCAGCATCGAAAGAGAAGAATTCTCCGTTCATTTGATTAGTCTATTTAATTTCATCGAATCCATCATCAATCATGAATCATAAACAGCAAACAGCAGAGCTTCATTTTCTTCCTCTGCGAAAGATCAATGATTGTTTTCGATCGGCGCGAAAAATGAAGCAAGGTCGGCTCGGAAATCCTTCTTTTTAGGCGCGCACCTCTCAATTTAAACCGATGAGAATGACACGATCCGCTGGCTAACACTTTGTCGCACGTTGAATCCTTATCGGTTATATTATTTATTTCCAAAAATAGTACTAGACTATCACAAGGTAGTAGACTAGTACCAGGTAGTACGTACAGTAGCTAGCAGTGGATGTGGGTGTCGAGTTCCGTACTACTCTACTTCATTCAACATTGTAACTCTGACGCTATATTTCCTGCAGCGTCAGCGTCCACCACCTTCCATATTTTTTTCTTACACCACCAGAGTACTAGTCTAGTCATGCTACGGACAGAATAATGTCAGAACCATGGCAGCAAGAACTACCACCATGAACAACAAAAGAATGAAGAAAAAGTCCAAGAAGATGGAAAAGATAAGAGGTTATTATTTTTCGATCTTAGTGTCTGCAGTTTGCTTGTGCAGTTTGTTCCTGTACAAGAGTAATCATCATTATTTTGATAATTATAAATCGGCTACAGCAACAGCTGCTGCCGCCGAATCTTTTCAACACTCAACAAAATCACAAAAAATAGTTTCCACCATCACACCGGGGGGTGGCGTTGTTGTTGTAGCTGCAGTACCACCACCACCAGATGTTTCTTGTCAGTGGATTGTATTGGCCGGGGATTCCAATACACGAATGGGATACTATGCATGGGCTGACTTAGAATTATCCAAAAATCACAGTACAGTCCTCCAGGCCCAGTGGATAAAGTCTACAACAGCAACAGCAACAGCCACAGCAACACCAGTAGCAAAAGTACATATTGATACTGCATCTCAAAATACTATTTCTACTAAAGGGAACACATTACCTTGCAGTGAAAGTACTTGGAGATGGGTGGACAAGGAAATGGTGTTGTTATCTCATCATCACCAACACCAACATCCACGAAACTGTCGAATTGTGACATTGAAATTTCTTACCAATCAAAATTCCGAAGTGACACGATTGTCAAATTTCCTCCAACACTCTAGTCATTATTGTCCAGGATACGAATTGGAACAGGTATTGCCCGCTGGCTATGCACGTCCGAAACAACCTTCCGCGATTTGGTTATCTCACGGATTGTGGGGACTTCCCAACCAGGGTTCTTCTGCTAATGTTCGTGCTCTGAACTGTACACAACGATTTCAACCTCACATTGAAATGCTTGCGATGTGGATGAAGGACCAGACCATTCCGAGCGTGCACTGGCAAACCTTATTTCCCATCAATGGACATCCCACTGTCACGAACCAGTACTTGGAATGGGATTACAAATGTCAATTGCAACAGGCTCAACAATATCAACTCGATAAGACGATTGTTGATTGGTACAAATGGGTCGGACCTGACAAAGCACACCTGCTGCGTCCTGGTGATGCTCATTTTCAAAACAATACAAAATTGGTAGAACACTATTTAGAAAAGTGTTGTGGTGGATGGGACTCATACTGGACGAATCCCTAAAAAAGAAAGGAATCGGACGAGAAGGCAATTACCAAGAGGTGAGGACTTTTTTTGGAAAACTTGCATTTTCCTCTACTACATGCGAGCCAAAGTAGTGCGCACGCACCAAGTGGATACAATACCGTAATACAACAAAAGACAACAACGAAGAGCCTCGAAATAGAGTGGAATGAAACTGGATGTCTGCATCATTTAATTTGTGAATTGGTGTTATTGCATCTTATCTTCTTCCCCGTTGACTCCGCCAAAGACATTATTATTGCTATTGTGGGCATCTCCACGGACATTGCGTTCCGATAAAGATACGTCTTGTCCTGCTACTAGCTCCCGTTCCTGCTGATAACCGTTATCATTATTTTCTGGTATGAGCTGAGCCTGCAGAAACGAAACTGGTCCATTTTCACTTAAACTGCTGCTGCCGTCACCACTACTACTACTAGTATTGTCATTGATGTTGGTAGATGGGAGTCCGGTGGCCATGGGTGCTGTTGCCGCGGCCGTTAGTGGTGGTGGAACAGGTGTGACATCCTCTACATACGTGGCGGATACTATTGGTACATAACTGTCCACTTGGACCATGGGTATTGCTTCTGAATCGATCCCGTCCTCTTTTGGGGGTGGCATGGACTGAGATCGTGCCGCAAGAGGAGGAGGAGGAAGACGAGGACGAGACCTTGATGCTGGCTGTTGCGGATTGTAATTAGGATTTGTTCCCGGATATGAATTTCGGTGTTCTAGCAATGGATTTTGATGTGTGTTCTGGAAGGTGCCCGGACTGTTTACCCGATTGGTAAAATCTCGAGTTAAGGCAGGGCTCGCTGGGTGATTTAAAGCCCCCGGTAGTAGTTGTTGTTCGTCCACAATAATATGGTTGGGAACGGGCCTTCCACAGGATGCACAAAAATTAGCATTGTTTTGAATGCCTTCTCCACAATAAGCACACAAGGGACAGGTAGGAGCTCCACAAATGGGACAGTATTTGTCTCTGAACGAGACGTGATGATCACAGCAACAGCACAGTCTGGTTCGTTCTCTGGTCCACTTTTTGATAAGTTTGCGTTTCCATCGCGGTAAAGTCTTATCGACCTTGTTTGTTTGTAATCGTCCTCCAGTGTCATGGCGTTGGTTAATTAAAGGATATCAATCCTTAACCAGTGGGCCATGGACACCTAGGAACCATGCTAAGTAAGAGTTATCTAGAC
>Ga0210036_1003558_pt1 | contig 15188 bp, 6 predicted proteins | sample CryGeymeta201515_FD_185469 | JGI IMG/M metagenome (GOLD analysis project Ga0210036, IMG submission 185469) | Groundwater microbial communities from Crystal Geyser aquifers in Utah, USA - Crystal Geyser metaG 2015-15 (SPAdes) (version 2) | ecosystem: Environmental > Aquatic > Deep subsurface >...
CATACATTCTGTACAAGACCCGATGAATATCTTAGACAATGATATCTAATTACAATGAAACATTCATTACTTCATTCTGTTGATATACATTAAAATAATCTCAAAAAAAGCAACAAAAAACTCGAGAGAGAAAAAAATCTCGAAATTGGTGATACACTAAATCGTCAAATAATCTTGAGTTCCAAAAATCTCGAAAAAAAGGATAGCAAACTCGAGTCAGGGAAAATCTCGAATTTGGTGGTAACAGTTCTCTGATTGAGTGATAGATTGGGGGCAATTTTGATTTCTGAGTGGTTATATACTCTACTCGATTACTACCACTACGGAGTACTACTTAAGCTAGCAAGGGGGCGAGTAGAGTAGACTACAGTAGTAGTAGTAGTACTCCTAGCTGAGCGAGACGAGGAGTGAGAATTTGAAGCTCGAGCGGTGTACCTGGTACCAGGTACCTGGTACCTGGTACCTGGTACTAGCACTACTACGTGGTACTGTTAAATAATGTTGCACCTTTCAATAATTTTTTAGCCAATCAAACTACAGTAATTACGAGTATTGAAGAATATCGCTGCTCACCTCCTTCACTCTACCGTATTCGGTTTTAGTCGTATTTCTAATTCCATGTTCGTTTTACGTCGATGTTCTCCGACCAATCAAAGAAATGAAAGCGAATGGCTAGTAAAATACTCTTACTAGTACTACTAGTAGCTGAGTAGTCTAGCTACTACTGTAGACTACTACCAGGTACTACTACTACTAGCTACTAGCTACTAGCTACTAGAGTAGTTGTAGTAGTGGTAAATGGCCTGACCCCAAGAAGTTTGAAAAAGGTTTCTGCTCTACTAGTCTAGTAGTGTGTGGAATGTGGGGTACACATCAGAGTGTCATTGATTTGAAACTTTTAGTTATCTGCTGAGTTAACCAAGGCTCACGTTCACAATGACAGGCTCTGAAAATACAAGCAGCAGCAGCAGCAGTAGCAGCCGCAACCGCAGCCACCACTCATGCTTCATTGTTAGCGATGTAGACCTACCAGTTGCACTGGATGAGAACCACCTGGCGGTGGTAGTGGAAGTCAAGACGAGCGAAATTCCACCTTGGATCCGATTACTGGCAGCTCCCATCGCTTGTCTCTTGTTGGGACTTTGGCTAAGTCCTAAATTTTTGGTCTTGGCTTTAATTTATGCCTTGGTGACGATTAAGCCAGTCTATTGTTGTGTACGACTTTGGAAGACTACCAGCGGCGACTCTGCCAATAACAATAACAAGAGCAATAGCAATAACAACGTTTTTCCTCTTTTCACAAGCCAAAGGGAACTGCAAGCACGTGCTCCAGCTGTATTGGCACAACTCGATTCGGCATTGGAACTGCACAGGTCATTGACACTTCAATTTGCCATGCTGGCAGTTCTGCTTTGGTTGTACGAGCTTTCACGAGTCTTATGCAGTCCTACGAACAATACAGTAGACGAAGAACATGCCGTGGTGCATCGAGCCTTTGATATGGCACGACGGTTGGTAGTCTGGGAACATCGGCTCAAGTTGGCCATTGAACCAGGTCTCCAGAATTTTGTATGGAACCATTCGCGCTGGCTGATTTCCTTGGCCAATGCCTATTATGCAGTGTTTCATTTCGTCACGCCTCTGGGAATCATGGCGCGCCTCATTGTGTACAACAAGGATCCTCGCTACGAATACCGAACTGGATTTTTTATCATGCTCTTCTTGGCGTTACTTTTGTTCACCTTTGTTCCAACCATGCCACCACGATTAATGCCGAGCTACAAGGTGGAATACATAGATGCGCAACCTCCCGTAGAATATGCCGTGCCACTAACGGCAGAGGAAGTTTCCATTTTGGAGCCCTACTGGAGCATTATTGATACAATGAAACAGGGGGAAACTTTATATGACAAATTGCACAAGGAAGGGGGAAACCCATACGCGGCCATGCCTAGTATGCACACGGGATGGGCCCTGTGGAGTTGTCTGACTTGGATCGGAACAATTAATGACAATGCCAGTCCCAGAGCTCGTACCATTCAACGAACGTTGGCCATCATGCACGTGGTATGCATGGTGTGTGTCATCATCATTACTGGTAACCATTTTTGGCTAGATGCGGTGGCTGGGGCGACCTGTGTCGTGATTGGTAGTGCGTTCGCGCACCGGTTGATCGAATGGATCGCACAGGAGAATGGCGTTGTTTCACGTCCAATTATATGGCTTCGTCATGGCCAGCTTGGTTGGATTGTGGCAAAACTGGGGATGTTTAGTGCTCGTAAAAACAATGCCATCAATGTCACATGCCCCAAACGACAGGGAGAGAATGAACTTAATGACGATGAATTGGAGGATCTGATATTATCATCATCATCTCTGAGAAATGGAATGACAGGCATTGAAGTTGTATGAACAGGAAATATATTTGAAATTTAGAGTGAATGTCCACATGGAAAGATTGTATCGCAATCTGAAAAGTACCACACAGTGCGCTTTCAGAACCGCAAAGCTTTCTTCAAACAAAAAGTTTTTGGCTGCACATTAACGTAACTATAATACGTCATGAAGGGGAGGATGAACAGCGGGCAGAGGATGCATGTAAAGTCTAGAATTGCCAGTTTTGCTAGAGTCTCTACAGCATTTGAACTGCCAAAATATAGAATAGCCTGCGTTGGTTGGTATGCTGCTATTCAGTCAACGGGTTTTTGGAATAAAATTATTTACTCGTAGGAGATGCTGCATAAAGGGTTCATATTCGTTGGCCGGAAGGATGGCTGGTGTCTGTCTGGTGATCACGAAATTTTAGCGTTAAGGCTAAATCTGCTTATCTCAGCCGCACATCAATCTCATTATTTCTATCCTCGTCTCATCACTCCACTACTACTAGTAGACGAGTAGTCTACTACTAGTACAAGTAGTAGACTAGTAGTACTACTACAACAAGACTACTGATACTACTACCACTCATTCAACAATACCAGACGGGACTAGTAGACTACTGGTAGTAAACAAGAGATTACTCCAAGCCGCCTTTTGAAATAAAGTACATGCATTTTTAGTAATAGAGGCACCTAGGCATTGAAATCTGTTGCTCGGTGCTTGATCAACAGCGCTTAACCAATAATAAACACCTCTGGTTACTGTTGCGTTCTAGGATTAGCGAGCATCAAAAGATTGAAACCTTAAATCTGCTGTTGTCCGTTCTCTCAAAGACACAACAACAACATTCTCATTCAGCCCTGGCTATTCCAATTTTTCTTGATCACTGAAACGATGGCAACGGCCAATGGTGAGGACATGGATTATCCTCGACAGAAAATTTTCACTTTGAATGTTTTCGAAACTTTGGACAGAACCCAAAACTTGCATGGTGTTATGCACGAAGATTATCACCAGTATCACCAATACTGCACCAATCGTCTTTACAGATTGAGACACAACAAGGCAGTCCGCCGAGATCTGGTTCACAGCAGCAAATACGTCGAAGGCGTACAAAGGAGACGCAACGCTTATTGTCCTCGTAATCTAAAGTCCAAGAAGAAACAGGAAAACAATGAATTTGAAGGAAATGAAGTAACCGAAGACGACGAAGAGACTCAACCTCCTACCACCCCCGCTTTGATTGAACATGAGAATCATATCTGGCTGCCATTGTATCAAGCTGAGCGAGCTTGGGCGCAAGCTTGCGAAGTGCAAAAGCAAAAGCGTCCCACCAAGTCGCAGCAGCTAGTGTGTCGGAAATTGCGCAAGGCTTTGAAATTTGTAGCCACCGTGGAAGAGTTGTCACTGTCCGCCTGTGATGAAACGACGCAACGCGAAATTCAATCCTATGCTAAATGGATGAAGGGCAACTATTGTTTGCAAAAGCAAGACTACACGGCAGCCTTGGAAGCCTACCGTTCGTCTATGTCTCTTTTGCTCACTTTGGCGCAAGAATTGCAGCAAACAAGTCAAGACGACCCAAAGTCGTTGGTATTGGCAGATCTTTGGACCACTCGAGCGGAGAGTGTTTTACGACCACTGGTGCGATTTTGCCAGTACGAGTGCAAAGATACATCTTATGATGTAACATTAGAAGAGACTGCCGCATCGTCCAAAGCGAGAGAATCGTCGGAAATCATTATTCACTTTCGTGGCAAGGATCTTCCACTCGATGCGTACAAGGAGTTGTGCGTCTTGCATCTCAAAGCAGAAGCTCTGCAAAAGCAGCTGCAAGAAGGAACAGGTAATGAGTCGTTGTTTCTCTCTCTATTATCAATTTATGACGATAGCATTGCTGTGATTGAAGAAGAAATGAAGAAATACCAAAGCATCCAGGCTGGACCGGCTGTTAACGCGAAAAAGGAGGAGCTGGGATTTTTTGAAGGTTACTTTCAGTACCAAAAATTGGTCAAGAGCCTGCAAAAGAATCAAGAACGTTTGGAAGATTGCCATTCCGACGCCGAACGCGTTCACGTCTACGATGCCTTGTTACAGAATGCCCAGTCCATGGCCCAAATTAGTGCAGGCGGCTCTGGCTCTGGTAGTGGACCAGAGGAAGAGGAAGCTCAAGCCCACGTATTGCGCATTCGATCCTTTCGTTGCTTTGAAATGTCCAAGGTTTACCTGACAAGCTTACGTCAACCTGCGCAAGCCAAGACGTTGTGTCAGCACACCAAAACACTGGCGAAACGAGCAATTGAGGAACTTGCAGCTTGCGACACGCGAGATAAGTACCATGAAGACGAAATGGAAGCATACCTTCAAGAACTGGAGAAATTGGCAAAGGTTGATCTGCCTGTTTTGGATGTCCGCATCAAGGCAGCTCAGTATTTGGCAAAAACTGGGAATACGGGTGGGTTCACAACTGGAACAGATCGACCTCTGTGGATGCGGCTGGAAGAATTCGATCCCGGTATGACGGGTGCTCCTTTAGTAGATAGTCCGCCCATGCCTATTCCCATTCCCTGCAAGCCCGTCTTTTACGATATTGCGTGGAGGTATGCAGGCGGTCAATTCCCAATTGAAGAATTGGAAGCAGAAATTGCCTTGCGAGAACCAAGAAAGAGCGGAGGCATCTTTGGGTGGCTATCAGGCAAGTAAACTGAGAGGAGGTTTTATTATCAAAACAGCTAAAACATTCAGAGCTAGTAAAATTACATTATTTTTTCTTCTAAAACATATCCTCGACGAGTTCTGGCAGAGGTGGCTCCTTTTTGACATCTTCGACTTCAGCGTTGACCCTGTTCAAATAGCCAGTAGCCTTGGCGACTTCAGCAAATGCCGCAGCCTTTTCCTCCAAGAGTGCACTCATTTGGGTACGATACATTTCTCTGACCTCTGCAATATCCTCTCGAAGGGCTTGGACCTCGAGCTTTTTCTCCCTATTCTCGGTCGACAACTCTTGCACTCTTGCTTCAAAGAGTGGCAGCTTCTCTTTAGCTTCGCGGCATTCGCTGAGATCCGCTAGTAAACTTTCACGCACCCTCTCGGATTCCTTAAGCTGCGCACGTAGAGTCTCCAACTCATTCTTTGCTGTTCTGAGATTTGAAGTTAACTGTTCTAGTGCAGCATAACTACCTGAAGATTGATGATTGAGCTGAGACATAGGCGTCGCATCTTCGTCGTCTGTATCCTCGTCATGCTCGTCGCCCGAATCAGCGCCAAGTCCACCGAGGGCGCTTTGTAAAATGTCAGCTTGCCCTTGTGACTGTTTCAGCTTGGCAGGTTTGCTTTCCTTCTTGACGTATTCATTGGATGATTCGGGGATCATGGCTGCGGCATTTTCCAATAGCTGATCAACTTGCTGCTCTAATTGCAATCGCTTCTCATTTTCGATCTTCAGCTGTGCCTTCATAGTTTCAAGCTGCGATCGATACCTTTCCTCGCTTTCTAGCACTGCGGTGCTCATCTCGCTGCGCACCTTTGATACTCCTTCGTTCGCCAAGCGTTCTACCTCGGCATATTCTTCTTTCTTTTTCTCACTCTCGACTTGTAGTGTCTCCAGCTGTTGTTCCAGCCGCTTCATCTTGGTGCTTAGTTCGTCTATTGTTCTCCGGCCCTCTTCAAGGTCGCTTTGTTGCTCTTTCGACTGACGCTCGAGACGGCCATGCTTTGTTTTCAGTTCCGTGTAATCTTTTGTCATTTTTTCGTGTTCGATGATTGTTTCTTCCAGTTCTGTGCGAAGTTTATTTTCTAACTCCGCCGCAGCAGACGTCCGAGCACGTTGCTGTCGCTCCATGCTCTCAAGCTGTCGCAACAAAGGAGCAGTGCTGGACTGAACATCCATGCTTAGTGCTTCAAAGAAAACAAAAAATGAAATTGAGATTTTCAGTTTTTCTAGTGATCCATTGTTTTATCATCAGATAAAGCAAAAAATGACATGCAGTGACATAGACTTACCATCGGCTCGTCGAACTGCATCTTGCCATCGCTTTCGTAATTCTTCGACTTCAAGACGCAACGAATCTTCACGAACGACTGCTTCCTTTTCTGTTTTCTCAAGCTTGGCTTCCAATTCCGCAATCATGCTATTGTGCTCCTTGCGAAGTTTTTTATATTCTTCCTGTTTTTCGACAGCTGCGCCCTCCATAGCGGACTCGACTTCTTCGACCAGTCGTTTGTTCTCGGTCTTGAGTTCCTTGACATTCTGCTCAAGCGACATGATCGTATTGGCTTTGAATGCATTTTCTTCCTTGGCCGACTGCAGCTCTGCATCCAACTTTCCAGCCTGCGTTTCTCCTTTCCGCGCCGACGACAAATTGTCTTGGGTAACTTTTAATTCCGCTTTTAATTTTTCAATCTTTTCCAAAGCATCGACCTTTGCAGTTGTTTCGTATTCAAGTTTTTCTTTCAACTCTCGTGCTTCACCACGAGCTGTGCGAACCATACGTTCCATTTCGGCCTGTTTCTGAGCTAGCTTACCTCCCTCTTCTCTCAACGCCGCAATCACTTTGGCTTGTTCGGCGGCATCTTCTGAGAGGGCCGAGGTAGATGCTTGTAATTTGGCCTCTACTTGCTCACATCGCTCTCTTGCTTTTCCTATGCGTTTTTTAGCTTCCTCTTTAGTATCGGCCACCTTCTTAAGCAAATCCTGTTTTTCTTTTTCGAACATTTGCTCTAATTCAAACATTTGCTGTGCTTTGGCCTCTAATTGTTCCTCGCGTTGAGCTAATAGTTTTTTTACGCTTTCTAGTTCTGCAGAGGGAACACTGGGACCATAATCAGCAGGAGGAGCAGTGGCGGTTGGATCATGCGTTGGAAACATTGGCGCTGCCTCAGACAAACTTGGAGATTCTGGATCAGATTTGTCAGCCGGGTCTTCAACAAGGACTGGTGACTCTGTCTTAGGTGGTTCACTTTGGGCAGTAGTTTCAGGTTCTGCTAATGCCTCCCCGTCAACGGCTGCTTGAAATCCCAAACTTGGTATTTCTGGTTGAATTTCCTTTTTTGGTATTTCTGGCTCAAAAATAGTTGTTTCTTGTTTCTCTATGGGTAGCTTCTCTTCGTCATTGTTTCTCTCCTCAACGATATCTTCCTTGGCACGCTCTCCATTTTCTTTGTCGTTGGCATCAACGTCTTCCAAATTTATATCACCATCGTCCTGCCAGGCTTCAGCAGCTGTTACCTTATCGGTCCGATCATCATCATCATCATCACCATCACCACCTGCTGGTGTTGGTGCTGCTACTGATTGCTTCAAGGGAGTTACTGGTACATTCTCGTCTTTTTCGGCGGCCGATGGTACCACATCATCATCATCATCATCATCACCACCACCACCATCATTATCTGTTCTCTGGCCATTGTGATCATTGTCCGGAATCGAAGAAATCAAGGACGACAGTGGTGACATGAAATTAATGTCATTCGCGTGCATTGAATTCTGTACCTTGTCGCGGTATTTACCAAAGAACGAGGAAGTAGATGCCGGTGTACCAGGAACTGCAGGTTTTCCTTGTACTGATTCATTATGAATTTCAGCGGATGCTTCTACCTTGGTAGTTTCAGTAGTGCGTTGTTCTTCCGTGGGAGCTTGCTCGGTTTGAGTCTCTTCTTTGGCAGATTCTTCTGGTGCATCTGCTTGGGTTTCTTCTGAAGGTACTTTTGCGGAGATTTTAGAGTCTGCTGGATTCGATTCTTCGGCCGCTTCTTGAGCAGTTGCTGGTTCGATAGGTGTCAAGGCAGGAGTCGTAGCAGCAGCTGTATCAAAAGCAACCTCGTCATTTTTGTCATCAATATCATCATCATCATCATCATCATCAAATTTAAAATCATCATCGTTCCAGACATTGGTCGCTACTTCACCTTTCTCTGCTATACCTGATGCTGTTGTTGCTGCTGCTGCTGCTGCTGATGATGATGATGTCACAGCAGCCGGTTTTGTTGAAGCGGGAGCTTCGACACCTACTGATTCATTCAATTGTTTATCAATATTGGCAGCGGCTTCTTCAAGCCTGGCCGCTGCCTCCTTGGCTCTGTCCAAAATGCCCCACATACTATACTGTACTAGTTTCAAGCTCTTCAGCAAAGAATGATGCTTATTCACAGTACTCCAGCCAGCTTAGTTTCTTTAATCCAAGAATAAGATGAGTCTTCTTGAGCCTTTTACAACAGTCTACTAGACTACTAGTTGCGGGCTTGGAAAGGACGGCAAGGCCTTACTATTACTCTATTATTGTTACGTTGATGAGACCCAGAACGCAGACGTAGTATTTCTAGTAGAGTGGTCTCATCAGTCATAACTGTAGTGTGTTGTATCTCATCATCATCATCATCATCATCATCATCACTGCAGTAAACCATAAGAACGATTCGTCGCCAAGTGCGCGTCCAACAATTAGGAAATAGGGATATCGCCACGGACAGCATGCCAGACGTCGACAACATTCAGTAATTATTAATCTACGGCCGATGTGAGTCGTCGTGTAGAGTGCTCTACAGTACCGTAGAGTATGGTAATAAGTAATAATATTAATTTATAGTAATAATAATACAAGCAACCCGTCGTCTCACCTACTAGAGCAGCACTTGCTTTCCTTGCGGTTGCACCTTATTCGTAATAGTACAGCAGCACGAGTATTTACCATGAGCACTCGGCTTGCATCCTGTGCTCTTGGTAGCTTGACCCGAAGGGTTGGTGTTCTGAACTTGAGCCGACAAGAAGTGACCAAAAGCCAATCTTTCATGACGGTTGCTAGTAGTATTGGTATTAGTAGTAGTATTCGAGGACCATTATCATCATCCCTGTTGACCACCACACCAGTCTTCCTTCCTTCCTTATCAGTGGTGTCCTTCGCGGATTCTAATGGCGGTAGTCGTTTGACAAGTCTGAATGGACCCTTCTTTCAACCCAATCGGACCATGGTAACACGCAAAAAGCGTTTGGCACGTCGAGAAAGACGTCGACTGGCAGCAAAGGCTACCGCGAAACAGACAGGAGAAGAGGTATGATCTTGTTTTTTTTGTGTGTTTCGAAAAATCCTATTAGATGATTTACATGTCTTCAGAAGAGCTGGATTTTTTATTCACTTTTCCAACTTACGTACCTGGATACCTATCGATATCTTTGTTTCCCTCTCTCACTCTCTCTCTCTCTCGCCAAATTTGAAGGTCGCGGAAGGAGGAGAAGAAAAAGCTGCGCCACAGCATGCTGCTTGGGTTGATTTTCAAAAGTCCATTTCGGTTGGAGACTTTCAAACAGGTCAGACCACCAAAGTTCGGGTCCAACAAAAGGGCGAATCCGGTCAAAAATTGCGCGATCTCAAGCGCAGAGAAAAGATGGAAATGAGAATGGCTACCAAACGTCCCGAAATTAGTGACGTCCGTGGAGGTGAATATCCCGTGGGTCGCTATTCGGACGAAGAAACGGAACGACTCTTGGCCATGGCCTATGCGGCCATTCCGGATCGGCCAGGCAAACGAGGCACGCGCAACTTGAAGCGACAAAAGAATCGATGGTTCCTGGTGCGCAAGATCCGCGCCAAGGCCAAGCACCAAAAAACTATGGCTCACTTCCGTCGGATGGATAAGAGATCCGTGCGTATTAAGGAGACGTTTGCAGTCAAGGCAGCGGCACCGAGTGCACGTGTCGCAGATCGCAATTACCAACGAGAAATCTTGCAACGATGGGTCCAAAATCTGAAAAATGGAGACGATGACGTGATCCAGGCAGACGAAAGTTCGGTGGGACAGGAAGCGAAAGCATAAAAAATAATATCACTTTTTAGTCTTCATAATATAGTCTTTAATTCTACTTGGATTGAATGCCCATCCATGGGTGGTAACAATACTACTACAGTAGAACGCAACGAAGACTCAGAAGCTGAATCAAAGAGCACTTAACTATTTATTTTGAAACTGTTTGCGATTATCATGATGATGTTGTTTTTGTTTCTTAGATGATTGATATTAATGATATTTTACACAATTACTCCATAAAACTCTATTTTGAATGGCTTCTCATCTATTATTTCATACATGACATTTTCCGCACGGATTAATGGCTCCGTCCGGCAGAATGCTTAGCAGGAGCGGACATCTTCCGTCAACCTCGCATAAGCGCGGTCAGCCTCTTCGGCCAAGACATCATGAGTAGATCGTCCAACAGCACGAGCCTTTTCCAGAGCGTCAAGCACAGAATCCTGAAGAATTTGCTTCTTGGCTGTTTCGGAATACTCGCCCAACAATCCAAGGCATCGAATAGCCAAAGCTGCTTCGTGAGCCGATGCCAACCGGGTTTCTTGAACGACGGCCGGAGGACGAATGGCTCCTGCCAGGTCTTCCACAAGTGCTGACACAAAATCCTGGCTGACCAAATGCTGGCACTGAACTTCTAAAATAGATCGCAGCAAGTTGGGCTGTCCCTGTGCCACCATTGCCAGTGCATTGGTAAAGACTCGCAAACAGAGAGCTCGCATAATGCCTCCGTGTTGTTCATCGCCACCAGCAGCCCATGCCGAACCCATAGCCTCAGCTGTTTCGCCCTCTGGCGTACACTTGGCCAACAGACCACCCCCTTGACGACACGCGCCACTGTCATCTTCGCTTCCTTCACTGGGCAAGATGCCATCTTGCAATACCTTGACGATCCAATCCTGGTGCAATTCGTTCAGCATGACTTGTTCGCCACTGGCTCCTTCTTCTCCCGAAGACAGAATGGGAGCACCCAAAACGGCCAAACTGCAATGCATGGCCGTATCCTTTCCGGATGATTCTGGATCCGTCAAACTGACCAATGATTCCATGGCCAATTGCTGGGGTCCCAATCGATCCTTGCGCAATAATCGAATGACTCGTTCTAGAGATTCCACGGCAGTCGTGGTCGTTTTCGCCCTTTTGCTTGCCCGAGGTGCCAACAAATTCATTCCATTTTTGCGCTTGTGGGGTGGTAGGGATAACATGCGCGGGAATTCGCTGGCTGCCGTCTGAAAGGACTTGCGGTTGTCGGCGCCGGTGGAATGACTCAGTGCTGCATTCAAGACGGCCCGGCAGGCATGATGGAACGAAATGCAACTACCCTTGGTTCTCATGCATTCGACCAACACTCCGTGAGAAAAGTCGGGCCGTGTCGTCACGTCAAAATGGTGGCGAGGATTCTTTCGGGAAGATCCTCGAAAAAGATGAACGACAAAATGGCATCGATCGACCGTCATACAATGAGCCGTAACCTGAGGGATAGATTGAAAAAAGGTGAGAGTGAGGGAGACGCGTACAAAAAATACCAATACTATTCAATCATTCCTTCAGCTCAGCAGCAAACGTACCGCCTCTTCGTCGTATTCGACCGAGATTGATCTCTTTCTCAAACACTCAGCAATGCGCACAGCAACTACGGATGGTGGAGCATCACTAATAAATGCGGTCGTTCGTGGATCCAATGGTGGGTAAAAGAAAGGAACTGGTTTTAGCGCAGTGTCATCGACCTTCCACAAACGACGGGGTCGGGGTGGAGCTACTTCCGAGTCTTTGAAATAATCTTCCTTGTTAATGGTGTCGGTGTAAGCAGAAAGACCGAGACCAGCCAGTAGACTTGGTCGACCAGTACTACTATTACTGCTGCTGCCGCCCTGGTGAAAGCCGGGCTTGGAGATGATGGACGATGGTTTTGGCGGTGGTGGGTCTGTCATGACCGTAGTAGTTGTCGTTGTCGTTGTTGTTGCTGCTGCTGCTGATTTGAGTCAAGATAATTATGATTGAATACTTCACCTGTTGTGTTGTTTTGCCGTGAATGGAATTTCTTTTGGTTGGTCTTGGCAACCGTTTATGTAAGTCTTGCGTCTCTGATGTCTGATCAGATTCCCTTCTTGATTAAAAGTGATTGCAAAATGTTGGCAACTACTCGAGTAGTATAAAGTCAGTCAGAACGTGGCTGTTTGTGTGTGTGTGTGTGTGTTCTGCGTGGCAGATTAAATCAATGGTAGCAACTCGGAGGCTCTGTGCTGTTGAGTTGAGTAGTACCGGTAGGTGGATAGCCCTTGTTGTGTGTGGCGGTGTAGCTTTATTTTTGTGTGACTTTGCTAGACTGGTTCTGGCACGAATCAAAGTTAAACTCCCAAGTTCAAGAACAATTAACCAACAAGCAAGGAAAGTCTGATAATGCTGTCGGCACGAGTTAGTAAACACATGTATTGTTACCCAAAAAAAAAACTGTTGAAGAGAGTCCAGCTAAAAAGGTCCTTAATTTGTTGTTCGTGGTACACTGGTAGTCTACTAGCTAGCTGTTGTTGATTTACGGAAAATTCCAGTAAACGCACAACTGCACGCTGCTGCTCACAAGTTCGCAGTAGACCAAGTTTATTATTTCTTTTACTACTGTAGTAAAAGCCAGTCCTCTACTCGACTCGTGCTTTGGCCAACTCGTCTAAGTGTTGAATCAAGCGAACAGAAAGATTTAACAATGAGATTTTTCTATGGACTATCATACAGAAATTGACTCGTAGATAAAAACAAACAGTACTTAAAGTGAAACACGTCGCGGAAAGTCCGACAGACGGAAGCCGCAAGACCTTTTGAGTAAGGAGTTTGAGTTGTTGAATACGAAAACATGCGGAAGGGTCTACCAGCTGGTACCGTAGAACTTCGCTGTAGGAGTAGGCGGAATGGGGAAAGCGAAAGCAAGACAACAAGGCAGTTGCGGAGGATCTGGTTGGAGTGCTTTACCCGTACTACTCTAGCTTAGTACCAGGTCGCGGTGATATGTGAAAAGTTTTGCATCAAAGTTGTTCTTAGTAGGTACCGGTACCAGTAGAATGTAGCGGCACGACGGTTCCTGGCAAGTTCTCGGGAAATTCGGGATTTCAAAGCCAACTCTCTCGTTTGAGTTGGAAGTAATAAAGCGGGCGTTCCCGTGCATTCGCAAGATGAAAATACAGCCACCTCAGAGTAAACACACCTATCCAATCGACTCTCATGCTGCAGCAGTAGCAGTATCAATCACAGGATGTTGCAAGCATGCAGCTCTTATTAGCTATTTGCACTCCGGTATGAATAATAGCGTACGAGTCTCTACTAGATTTCTAGACTAGTCAGAGAGTAGAGGACGCGAGATAAGTATTATTGAGATCATGAGCCTGGACGAACTACTAGAGTTCATCACAGCAAATTCCTTGATGCGATTTTGGCGATAGGTTTTGTCGATTAGTGTTACGGGTTAATTCAGCAACCACAATCAAACACACCTCATCTTCCTCGCTATCTTTCAATACTCGTACTTCGTAGTGTACAACTTCTGTTGTTAATCAAGTCTTCTACTTAGTAAAGTTAAATACAGGTCGAGAGTGCAGAGGTTGGTATAAAAACAGAGCCGAAGCCAAGCAGCCACAATGGTACGTCCTACATTGATTCAACGCCTTCGCTATGTATCACAATGGAATGTTTTTTGTGAACTCAAATCTCATCAATATCCAAAATCCAAACATGCCCATGTCTGTTCATTCGTGTCCTCTTCCGTCCTGCACGGCGAATGAAAACAATCATCAATATAATACGCACCAATCCGCAAAAAAATATGTAATTTTTTTTTTTTTTCTGATGATAGCCAAAAGCCTGCTCCGAAGCCGCGTTGAGTTTATTAACTTGTATGGAAAAGACAGAATGTGTCAAGAATGGAACACCGATGATTGACTGCTTGAAAGATGGATTAGCCTCGGATCCGTGTCGAGCACAACGGAATGCCTACTACATGTGCAAGCACAGTCAACTTAATATGCGCACACGAATTCGGGGAGTGAGAGTTTACTAAACGAAGAATGAATGATTTTTAAAAAATAGTAAATGATTGCAAATCTATTTTCCTTACCATGAAGTCGAACGTGACAGGAGTGATAGAAGGGCCACCGTACAGTAGCTAACGGCACAAGAAATGAGTGATATGAATTAAATGATGACGCCTAAACGAAATTGCTTACCAAAAAAGGTTGTACATGCAATGAAAGAACGGTACACGTAAATTGGTCGTCGTAGTTGTCCCATGGGCTGGCGGTATGTGAGCAAAGCAGGTCTCGGCCGCCTATTTACAATTGGCTTCTGAATTGTTGCATTCATTGATATGCTCTTGATAGATTGTTTGAAGGTGCAGCGATTCGCATTTCGCATTTGTATCATGTACCTGTTTTCCCACGATTCCATTCAACTGGTTTCTTCTGCAACCCCTCCCACTTTTCGCAATTTGTCATGAAGATGGAGAACCCTTTTCTCGCGATATGTTTTCTCAGTTACAAGTGTTCGAGCTGTCTGTGGTGACCTTCGTCAAAAAAATTCCTCGCATTTGTGAAGGTTCCACATTTCTCCTTGACGAAGATTTTTCATAGAATTTGGTTGCACAGTAGCGACGACGGTATTTTTTTGTACAGTAAGATTATTTTAGGGTTAAGGATGGAAAACAATCAACAACGAGCGAACGCTACCGCGTTCTCTCGACTATGCCAGCTCTCTAGGGCTACGTTCGGCTAGGTAGGGTGGTTTGGAGAAACTCGGCAATTTACTAGGGCCGACCTTTTCTCCGTTCCGAGGCGCCCGGGTGAGAGGGCAGACCGCTAGGGTTGCTCTCACACTCGGGTAGCCAATCGGGCGGGAGGGCGCGGTTAAGAAACTATTTTAGGTATATAAAGTTGCTTTCGTATTCGACGAAAAGGCAAATTTATGATGAAATTTTCTGCTCTTTTCGGTCTCTTCAATTGCTGGATCCAGGTCTAGGCCCTTCCTTGTTT
>Ga0210036_1003559_pt1 | contig 15182 bp, 13 predicted proteins | sample CryGeymeta201515_FD_185469 | JGI IMG/M metagenome (GOLD analysis project Ga0210036, IMG submission 185469) | Groundwater microbial communities from Crystal Geyser aquifers in Utah, USA - Crystal Geyser metaG 2015-15 (SPAdes) (version 2) | ecosystem: Environmental > Aquatic > Deep subsurface >...
CTACTACTACTACTACTGGGTTCGATTCCCGGGAAACACATGAGGACCACACTGCTATTATGCTGGTGGTCTGGGGTTCGATTCCTAGTAGTAGTAGTACTGCTTTCAACACATTTCAACACGTGTCAATAAATTTCAACACATATCAACACATTTCAACAAATTTCAACAAATTTCAACAAATTTCAACATGACTCAAAGGCACGGGATTCGTTGAGGTTATGAGCTCTAATTGGCGGACCTTCCAGGTAGCAGCTACTGTAGTAGACTACTGAGGTGTAGTAGACGAGTAGGGTCCTCCCCCTCCAAAATCGAATCTAGTAGACTTTGGCAGTTAAATGAACGTTATATTGACATTGATACCCGCACTGCAATTTACCCGTACTAATAAATCCCCATTTCGATACCACCCTCCAAACAACATCGATACCTAAAAAAATCGCCGGCAAGCCTAAATTGCGACCCGTGAAAACAATAGTATTCTATTACTACTAGTAGTAGTAGGGTAACTAATCATCATAATATAATTTGCTTCTCAATGACGCAAGCCTGGTGGCTTGTTTAAGATGCAACAAGTGTAATTTTGCTTTTTGGCTTACCAGGTATCGTATCATGCGTTTAGATGCGCTGGCAGAATTAGGGCTAAAATTAAAAGTAGACTATCATACTCAGTACCTGGTAGGAGGTCTAGCTAGTACTCTAGTACAGTAATTTGTTTCCCGGACGAACGGACAAACGGACAGGCAGACACATTCTAAGAACTAAACTGCTGCTGTATTAATTCCGACTCCTACTACTACTCCTACTAGCTAGTAGTAGTAGCTAGGTACTCCTCTAGCTAGTCTGTAGACTACTATCATCCGTCGTTATCACACAAAATTCTCGCCGTAAAAAATTCTGCTGCTTTTCTACTCCTTACAGTATTACACTCTACACGAACACAACAATAATAACGGGGAAGGAACAGACCAGAAGAAGAAAAACAAATAATACGAAAACCATGGTTGTCCAGGGTGAAGCAGAAGATGAGAATGATTCCAACTCTTCGTCGGTCGGTGGCGGTGGAGTTGGCGGCGGTAGTGGTGGTAGTGGTGGTGTCAATCCACAGGAAGCTACTATTCCGGAAGCGGGCAGTGGTCTGGAAGACGAAACACCTCCATCTTCTCCCACTAATCATAATAATACCGACAAGAATACTCCCAAGTCCAAAAATGGTCGAAGAATAAAAAGAAAAAACCAACGACGAATCCGCAGTAGAAAAACAACGATCAATAAAAATATGAGTACTGCTACTACGCCAACAACAACAACCAGTACAGGTACTGCTCTTCCCGTGGTCAAGAAGCGAGCGAAAAGGAATCGAACCGTTTATGTGGCCAGTGTGGCTAGTCCAGATTACGCAACTATTCCTGAAATTGCCCATTCACAAAAACAGCAGCAGCAGCAGCAGCAATTGTCGATACCGCTGCCCATGAACCAGTATAACACTATTTTGATTCGAAGAGCCATTCGGAAGCGTACAACAGAAGGTGGTGGTGGTGGTGGTGGTGGTGATAGTAATAGTAGCAGTCCTTTGAAACAACAAGGATCGGAGCAGTCACCATCGCGAGAGACCAAGGATGATGAGAATACGTCAGACAATACGACTCCTTCTCCTGTTGCTATTGCTACTGCTGCAGATGACCACGATGACGACAACGCGGAAGAAGAGTACGGAGACGTGTCTTTGGGTATGAAATTGAGTGTAATATCCGGTAGAGTGATCGTTCAACATGTAAATGCTCTCGCCGATGGTCGTGCCTCACCGGCCCAAATGGCGGGACTCGTCCAACGTGGTGACGTTCTGCTGGCCGTGAATTACCTGAGTTTGGTGAACTTGCCGATCGATTTGTTGATGGAACGGCTCAAGCCACTGAGTACACCAGATCCTACTGGCAAATATCAACGACGAGTACATCTGCGATTGGCAGCGGGAGAAGGACTGTCATTGTTGCAAAAATACGAACGAGCCGAAGAGGCACGCAAGCGAGTACAGGTCAACTATGCCGAAGGTGCAGCTGCCACGGAAGTCTTTTCGCTATTCCCCATGGTCGATCAATTGAGTGGCATGCCCTTATTCGATCCAATCGATCATTCCGCAATTCCAGTGACACAACAACAACAACCATCATCATCATCAGCAGCAGCAGCAGCACCGTCGTCCAAAGATTTTCAGTATCAAGAAGAAAAGAAGCAAACCGAAGAAGACTCTGCGTCTCCAAAATTAGTTTCTGAAGCAAAAAATAAATCAGCAACGGGAGATAGATCCTCTTTGCAATCAAGTGCCACCACCACTTTGGAGCAATCGCTAGACACTATTATACCCGCAAATCTAGCCAAGTGGCGAGCTTTAGATCGAGAGAAATTTACCAGCGAATTTTATGCTTGGAATGATCTATATTCTGAACTCATGAGGCCTTTTGTGGTCAAGCAACCCGAGAAAGAAAAGGATGATGAAGGTCACTCAGAAAATGACCAAACATGGCACCTGTCCAAAAGTGAGTTACAGGCACTGGGGCGTCGTGCATTACTAGGAGCTGCAATTCTGAGCAATACTATGGAAACTCTCGATCGAGGCAAGGATATGCGGTCCTTTCGTTCTTGGAATTCTTCCATTAGTTTGCGAAGCCGGGCGAGTACGCGCCGTCGGTCTGTATTCGATGCTGCATCTCTGCCGGTGTTGAGGTCACAACAGCAGCAGCAACAACAACAACAACAACAAAAAGGGAATGCGAGTGTAGATTCGGATGACGCCCAGTCGGATAAGTCGGATCATAGCGAAATGGAAGGCGTCGACGGAGACGAACTTTTACTACGATTGGCAGCTCACGATGAAATCTGGCGACGCCAGGTAGTGGAAGCCCTGGAAGCTGCTCGCGATGAACTGGATCGGAATTCGCATTACGAATCGACCCCTGCCACAGACAATCAAATCAGTGAAAAGAAAAACGTCGACGCCGCCATGACGAATGGAATGGGTGCGTTTTTGTTTGGAGAAACAATTTCCAAGATTGTCACGGAGAAAAAAAGGACCAAGGCCCTGCCTCCAGATGAGATCACAGCAGTTTTATTTGATCTTTCTACCAATTTGGCATCGAACATGCCGGACGAAATTGTTATTGGTGAGAAAAGCGGCAATGGCTTGCTAAGGTCAAGACTTTTGCCTTGTACGGGGAGGATGAGTAAAAGAGCAGGAAGTTCCGTTATTTTAGCCACTCGCTTTGTCTTGGATGAGGCACTAGTGGCTTGGCTCAAGACCTTTAAGCCGTTGCCCTGGGAGTCTAGGCGTGTGCTTTGGCCACGTGTGAAGATCTCGCCTTCCGGAGGAGGATCACAGAGCCGCACAATGTTTTCTGATGATGACGATAGCCTTTCACTCGATAGTGGCCGAATGTCACCAGCCACCGCCTACTCAACAACAACAAACGGCACCTGGAAGCAAACCAAAGACTTGGAACAACAAATTGAAGATCAGGAACTTGACATGGAAGCTCGAGCAGAGACGTAAGTGTTCTACTAATCAAATTTGTGTGTCTCGCCATTCTGATTTCCTTCTAAACCATCAATATCTTCAAACTCTACTCGATTCACCTCAGATGCTTTCTTGTCACGTACTATTTCACGCAAGGCCTTCTCTCGAAATATTCGCGAGACGACGACAGCGACCCATCCAAGGAAATTGAGGAGTTGGTTGACTTTGTCAAGAAATATGGTGCATACTTGCAACTGCACAATTGCTTGGCATATGCAGCAGCACTGAAGCGCAGCGATGTTATTGACGTGCTTCTTCAACTCGCGGAGCACGACCTGCGCCACCGGGAGGTCATCAAACTCTTTGCTCGAAGAAATGCTCTCATCTTGTACGAGCCAACAATGCTCTCGGCCATTGTCAAATGTCTTCCATTGATTCGAAAGGAACGCAACGAGAGCCACCGCCAAATCCTTGTTGATGTCTGTGTTTCCGCCTACCCCGATCTTTGTTCGTGGCAGGTAAAGAACGCGCTGTTAGGAGCCCAAGAAGACACACGCAATGACAACGCATCAAAGAACACAGATCAAAACCTCAGGAATCTGTACTACTACTATTTGTCGAGTTTATTGAATCCCAACGATGGCCACGAAGTTGCTCGACACGATGCTGTCTTGGTCGAGGTACGAAATGATATCTCGATTGCTTTTGATTGCTATGTCCATGCTATCTATCCCTCTAACAACTCCGCTCTCGTTTGGCCTGTTGCTTTGTAGGAGTGGTGCGTCTTGTCCCTCGCAGAGAGTAAAGTTGGTGAACGCGCGGATGCGAAGGCTCGAAGAAAAAACTTTCTTTGCGTGGCTTCTCACAGTTCAAGCTACTACCAGTGTTACCACCGTGATCTTGCTATGCTCATGACGTTAAGCATGGCCAGCCATGAGTACAAAATAGCACTAGAACTCGGTAAGCTTGCTCAATTTGGCATTGCAACTCACCTGCATGCTTTTGTACATTCATGCCTCTCACTTTCTGATTGCCCGGTTTTCGCATCGCTATGCAACATTTCTAGCTGGAGAAATAATTGAAATTCCTACATTGTTACGGACAACTACTGACGTACTTCTGCGAGACCTGAGACAGATTTCAAGGCATTACTTAGAAATTCGAGTAGGCGAACAACAAGAAGCTTCTGACAGAGCTTTGAAGGAAACTATTTCTCTCTTTTCAAACTTGCGGAAGGCTTGTTCAGCTCATAATATCGAACAATCTTTCTCCGTGCCCGACGAATTGCACTCATGGCTGGAATACAAATCGAGTTTCTACAATTTCAGCGGAATAGGTTTTGGCAGCCCTATCTTTGACCTCATTGAATTTTTATCGAAGGAGACTCACCCGAGCGACTTCTTGCAAGCCTTCTCATTATGGACAGCATCTCACGATGAACTTCCGGATACAGTTCACGTGCTTCAATTGGTATTAAGGAAAGGAGCAAAACAAGCGCTGAAAAGTGAACTCTCTGGAGCTCTGCTTCGTTTGCGTCGTGCTCGTCAGCACGCGAACTACAGTTTCCAAGACAAGTTTGGTAGCTCGGGAAAGAACAGCACGCCGGAAGAAACGATTTGGAGTCTTTTGTCGAAAGGAAAAGTTGCTATAGATAAATGAGACAAATTATAGAGGTGGGGTTGGATAAGTGATTTTCCTTTCGCACATTCTATTTTCTCCTTGGACAGGGACAATCGCAGCTTGCATCGATAATCACCAGGAATAGAAAGAGTGCTAGAAGACAGAAATAGTAGCAGCAGCTATCTATCTAATCAAACATAGCGTCGCTACCACTTAAGATGGGACTGCGACACCCGCCTTCGCGTAGTGAGCGTAAACGACATCAACATCACGCTTTCCTCCCATAATGATAGGGCACTTGGCATGAATTTCGGTAGGAACTAAATCCAATACTCGCTGAATTTTTCCTTCGAAGTATCCGGTAGAAGCAATTCCTCCGGCTTGCTCAATAATCATGGCCATGGGAATCCCTTCGTACAAAAGACGGAGCTTTCCCTTGGGAGACTTCTTGTCCGCAGGGTAAAGGTAGATTCCTCCGTACAAGATTGTGCGGTGAATATCGGCGACCATCGACCCGACATAACGAGCGGTGTAGGGCTTGGGGTCTCCAGATTTGAATTGCTCAATTGCATCCTGGATTGGCTTGTCCCAGTGCATTTCATTTCCTTCGTTGGCCGAATAAATGCGCTTGCCACCGTCCTTTGGGAAAATCATCTCTTTACGTGTGTGTACAAATTCTCCAATCGTCGAGTCCAAGCAAAATCCGTGCACAGCTTGTCCTCTAAAGGTAAATACCATCTCGACGGCCGAGCTGTAGGTAACATAACCGGCGCAAATACAGTCAGCTCCCGATCGCAAAACATCTTCAACGGTTCCGTCACTGTTAGGCTTTCGCTCGTAAACGCTAAAGATAGTCCCGACACTGACATTACAATCAATATTACTGGATCCATCCAAGGGATCAAAACAGACGCCTGATCCATTCACCGATCAATTTTGCGGAGATTGAGCAGGTAAGTTAAGGATGGATTCGCTTTTACTATTTTTCAAAAAAACATCTTTATGAAACTTACAGAATTTTCCAGACTTTCCACGAGGAACAATAATGGGTTCTTCATTTTCCTCTGAAATTAAAACGCAGCAAACACCCGAATTCACCAAGGCATTAATCATCATGTCGTTGGACAAGACATCCAATTTCTTCTGTTCATCTCCTGTACTGTTGACTTCTCCCGCCAAACCATACAATTTAGCAATTCCAGCACGTTGAACGGCACTCGTAATGAGCTTGCACGAGGTAGCAATAGCGTTCATTAAAATTACCAAGTCATGATCGTTGCTGCTGGCCATTACGAATCGATTCAAGGTTGTCGCGTCCTGTCGTGTGTAAAGCGATATGCCGCGTGATGGAAAAGAGAAGAGTGAACGAAAAGCAACAACAAAAAAAAGAATAATTTGCACGATCCGTGACACCAGCACACACCATGATCCTTGCCTTTGACATCCACTACACAGCACATTGAACACGCGAATAAAACAACAAGTGAGACTTACAACGTCGAAATTTTCACTCATGGTTATTCTTTCTTTTTCAAAGACTAGGATAAATAATAATTCCACAAAATGTATTGGAAATGTGTGCTAGAAATGTTTTCCATAAAAAGGAAGAAAAAAAAAAGGCAACCTGAGCCGTTTTTGTGCTACCTACCCGCCTACCCGAGTAGTCTAGTAGCTACTAGTCTGGATCTTTCTATTTGGTACCAGGTACGTACTCCTGCAGATTGGTTCACAATTAGTGTCATCATCACACTGCTTTTTCACGTGGTATTGCAGGTGACGTTTGTCTTTCTCAGATTTTTGAGAACTCATTCCGACCTAAAAGTGTCAGCCTGGTCAATCAATGTTGAAATTTTCGACCTGGGCATTCAAAGTAATTTGATTCCCAATACACAGTCCCGCCAGATATCTTTCTCATCAACTTCAATCTCGCACAAAGCCACGAAACAAATCCGAAGTGTTCTGGGCATATTTTTCATAAAACCCCACCCACCACCTCCTGCTTTTAACCAAAAGCACCGTTAAATCAACTACTAGCTAGTAGTAGTCAAAAGTCACAGAAATTCTCACAAAAGAGAGCGTGTCGAGCACATCTGCGAAGGATTTCGCCCTGTGTGATGACAAGGCACCTGTCAGCACTTGTACAGGTGGCTCGAAATATCCGATCTTTTGTTGAAGATACCCAAGTTGAACTCGTTTTGGCTCTATCTGTGCACGTAGATTCGTGCGATGCCACCGGCAAAACTTTTTCTTCTTCTTGGTTTCTCACAGCAGAATAATATTCTTCACTCACAATTTATCTTTTTTCAGATCAAATTAAATCAAACAATCAATTTCACAATGAAGTCTGCCATCTTTGCCTCCCTTTTGGCCACTGCTGCCGCCTTTGCTCCTGCCCAACAGGCTGCCAAGACCACCTCCTTGAATGCCTTCGAGAACGAGCTTGGTGCCCAGGCTCCTCTTGGATTCTTTGATCCCCTTGGACTTGTTGCCGATGGAGACCAAGAAAAGTTCGACCGTCTTCGTTACGTTGAGATCAAGCATGGACGTATTTGCATGCTTGGTGTTGTTGGATACCTTGTCAACGCTGCCGGAATCTACCTTCCAGGTGACATTGACTACTCTGGAACCAAGTTCTCCGATCTTGGATACGGATGGGATGCTTCCTTTGCCGTTCCCGTTGCCGGAGCCCTTCAGGTCTTTGCCTTTGTTGGACTTTTGGAGCTTGCCGTCATGAAGGATGTCACTGGAGAGGCTGAATTCCCCGGAGACTTCCGTAACGGAGCCCTTGACTTCGGATGGGACACTTTTGATGAAGAGACCAAGCTTCAAAAGCGTGCCATTGAGCTTAACCAAGGACGTGCCGCCCAAATGGGACTTCTTGGACTTATGGTTCACGACAAGCTCGGAAACGTTGAGGACTTTTTCCCCAACTAAGCGAAGCGCCTTTTTTGGACAAGACTCCATAATGAGATTGTACGCTGCCAGTCTCCCTTGACGGCCGCCAAACCCTCGTGCTATCCGCCTCGAAATAGATTAACTTTATAGTATCCAATTTCTGACGGCAACACATAATATTACGAGTATAATTGTAGCTTGTGTTTACGTGTTCAACATGCGAACCAGTCTTCGGATTGTCTTCAACAGGTACTCCCAACGACGACAAGATAAAAACGAGAGTTTAGACGGTGGGAGGTGTTGTTGTTGTTCGCAGTTGTTGCTTGCCGCATAAGTTTTTGCGTAGAGATTGAGTCTCGCATCGAGAGGAGGGAAGCGTCATGATGATTGATTGAACACGGTGAAACGACTGTTGCAACAAAATTGAGTTCGTCTCACGTTGAAAAGTACTGGAGCTCGTCTCCGTAAATCCTGCAGCAGCAACAGCCCAATGCAACGGACTAGGCACAAAACAGCTCTTCAATTATTCATAGTGACAAAAAATCTCCAATTCGCTGAGGACAACTCTTAATGATTAAATCTCAATTTACTTTGCGTTGAATGAAGGTTTGATATCTTTGCCACGGTACGAACTGACGGTCTCTCGGCTGGGACTGAGTGTCTCTCTGCACAAGAGCTTAGGAAGTGGATACAGCAGAATAAAGTTCTTACAACATGCCCATTGCTTTTGTAATGAATTCAACCGACCAATCCCGTCAATCGAAGAATAATAATTGTTCGTCGCTCAAAATTGATCGCACGCATTACCATATTCGTCATCGCCGTACGCAGCTTCTAGCAGTTGCGCAAGCTGAGCCTCCTCCTGTCCACAGGCTGAAATCATCGAGAGCCACAAATCCGCTTTAAGCCGAGGTTCACCTTCCTCAATCTCTTCGTGCTCGCAAACTCCAGTCAAAGCAATGCCAGCAGGACCCCGGCACAAAATCCAACTACCCTGCTCAATCTCCCGTTCGAGTTGACCCTGGTACCAGACGCTTGCCCCCACGAAAAAGGACACATCGTCTAATGCGCCGATCGATTGCAAGGGTGAAAATGGAAGAGTAAGAGTACAAATGTACATGTAGTATATTAAATTTTGTGTCAGAGGCAGCGGTGTAAGAGTACTATTGCAAGCATCAGAACAGTTAAAGTATTTCAGAATCGTGAGCAAACACTGAACATACCTTGATCCAACTTTCCTTCATTGACGTGTTGTGCAGCTACGACAACATCTCCCTGAAAGAACACGTTCTTGCCTTCTGGTTGACCCTTTACAAATGGCAGACTCGAGCCACCAATCTCACCCAGATTAGATCGAGACTCCTGGTCAGCGCTAGCGTCACTCTCCTTGGATGTCGCTGTATTCTCCTCAAAGTCACTACTCGCAGTGCTGCTGCTACTAGTAGATATAGTGGAATGCATCATTTGAATCGACGGTACATGAACGGGACCTCCCTCTCGGATGGGAGCCTTGCCAAAGACTGTCACTAATTCTTTGGGAAGAATGGGCAACACATCTCTCAAAGTTCGATGTCGACCCGTGGTTTCCGACGTTCCCGCACTTCGATTGATGACGATTCCGTAAGCGCCAAAATCGTCCATATCCGATTGTTTGTGAGTATTTTTTTGATCCTCATCAGTTTTTTTGACATCTTTGTCCTGACCATATTGCAAAATACAAATAACGGACCGACGAAAAAAGCCCGTCATGTGAGGATGGGCGACTAGAAAGATACCAGGTTTTATATGCGACGATATCTCCGACGGTCCTCCTCCTCCTCCTTCAAATACGATAGGCTCCACGTGTTTGGCAGCCTGTTTGGGACTTGGTAGCAGTTGGTTGTCGTTGTCGTTGACGTTGGTTGTGGTTGTTTTGTTGGACTTTGTAAGACTGGACACCTTTTTGTGCTGCCGTTTTTTCAATTGTTCAGCCCACGTCAATTTTTCATTAAGTTTCCGTAATGCCAAAAACGCAGTTTCCCTCCTTGTTTCCACGGAAAAGACACCACTGAAATACCCAAGATACTGGTGTCCACCGTCTGGACTATTGCTACTTTCATCGTCCGAAGATACGACGGTGGGTACGACTGGGACTCGGAATTCTCGTCGAATTAAATCTCTCAACCTGTACGGTCGTCGACGTACTTGGTAGGGATACTGGTAGCAAGCAATGGGCTTATCCCAACAGGTCTCGTCGTACGTGTCAGACTCAGAAAAGTAGGTCCACAGCAATCGCCGAAAGAGGAGGAACTGTGCATCATGTCGCCTGGCAATTGTAGGATCAATATGATCTTCGTCTTGATCAGCATAGGCATACTGAGCAATGGCATCACCTCGCTCTAGGTAGTGACCCGCCATGAATTTATCTCTTTTTTGCCCTTCACCGCGCTGGTACCGGGCCGCCATTTCGTCGTATTCAATAGAAATAAAGGAGCGATGCAACAGACAGGATAACACAGCGTAGTCAGGAGAAGGAGGAGTGAAAGGTTTTGTTGCTCGCATCAGCGCTCGGTAGAGACGCCGGTGGATCAGAGCTGCTGCGCTACTAGTAGAGGAAGATGCCATGTTGTTATTATTCGAATATTTTATAAAGGGTACTAACTCCTGCACTGCGTGTAGCAAAACCAAGGTTTATTATTACTGCTGTACAGTATTTATTTATTTAGCAACCTCTGTCGAAAGTCGAAAGGCGAAGCAACGACAGGTGACTACGGAAAAATCAAAGTAAAAAAGTTCGGTAGATAGATCTTCTGATTGATTAGGAACGCACATGTGCTCATTGATAATGACCTAGATAAAACCGTAATAATAATATTATTATGATGTTGTGCAACCGTATCGGCAATGTAACAACACCTTTTTTCTTTCAACATTCACCATTATTTTAAAACGCTATGCTTCGTAAAACTCATGATCCAACATGATGAAACGATACACAAACAATTTTTTGGCGATGGTCCTGGTCATTCTAACGGGAGCAATATCCGTGGAAGGATGGACAATAATAATATCGCAATTAGGAAAGATGACGAGTACCTGTACCTGTACCTGCCGAGTTTCATTCTTGCCAATGAATGAGCCTTCAAGGAGTTGGAGTTACAGGAGCTATAGATGTACCTCCATGGCAGCAACAGATGACAAAAATAATGGTTACAAATTTGGTGACATTACAAAATCTATAGGAAAGAGGGTCACTGGAGATGAAAACTACAAGGTGTGTATATGTATTGGTAATTGGTATTGGTATCGTTATGCTAAGATGCAGGTATAGTTTGTTGTCTCACTTCCCATTTTTAAAATATCATGCTACATCGTTCCTCAAACAGTTTGGTGATATTTCTCGCAAGCTGGATAAGGTTGCCAAGACAAGAGTCAAAGAAATCACCGGTCAAAAGGACTACAAATTTGGAGATCTTACCCGCTGGGCAGATGCTGCCGCAAAAGAACGAGCTGCAAAGTTCACCGGAAAAGAAAACTATCAGGCAAGCGTTTTTTTCTAACGGCATGTATTGTTTTTGCAAAAATACATGTACATGTATTGAAATCTTACCCACTGTTTTTACGTTTGCAGGTGGGTGATCTTTCTAAAGAAGTCGTGAGAAGAGTCGTCTCTGGAGAGGTACGTTCCGACATGATGTTCTGCTTTCTCGGACATTCCACGAGTTGCGATGAACACTGACTTGACTTGACTTGCCTTTATGCCTGCCTGGGACGACCAAAGTACGAATTGGAGGATGTCATCTTAGCATTTCGGTAGGTTGTAGCACCGTTGCGTTGTGTTTTCGTCATTTCTGATACACATGATGTACAGTCTCACGTTAATTCTCTGTGGAAACAAAAACAAAACAATACCAAAAAAATGATCCACGTTTGCCTCGCGTCAATCAATCAACCAATATTAGTGTCATGCTGCAAATGGGCGCCGCTTTTACTCCGATGGCTCAATTGCTACCGGTCAAAGTACTGCTGGAAATTCTAAACGTTGGATTGGCACAGGATATTGGAAGTAAAGTCATGGGAGGTGTAGCCAAGACGCTCGATGAGCGGTTCAAGGAGGCTGTGACGGGCGACGCCAAATATCAATTGGGCGATATATCCAAGAAGCAGCTATCCACCGCTCTATCGAAATTTACTGGCAAAGAGTCGTATTCCTTTGGTGATATTAGTCGAACCGTGGCGGCAAGGGTAGAAGAAATGGAATCTGCTGACAAGGGCAATAACACAACAAGAAGTACAAACACACATGATATGTCTCAATCAGCCACTGTGTTGTTGAGGGAGCTGGCGGGCAATGCCGCCTTGACGGAATGGGATCAACGATTGGTCGCGGATCGAAGAGACAACAAGACGGACACGAACAAGTGAATCGATGCAGCAAGTCTATGAACGACACACAAAGCAACAGTGGATTTTTTAAGTTTGTCCTTCTCAGTCCGCTTCCGAAATAGCAAATGGCACCATCCTGCTGCTGCAGTCAATGACTGCGGATCTATGGATAGAAAACGTTCCATGAAAATTGCGCTGCGGTAATGCCCACAAATCAGAATTGGAATGCACAGAAGAAAAACAGAAACTATCTGCTAGCCCTTACAAGTGCTCATGAGTAGCGCAAAAAGTGTTGAATTTTGGAACTCTCTCTTGCTGCTGTAGCGTACGAGTAGACGTTTGAACTTTAAACCATCCTAGTTGACGAACATCGTTGACTTTTCTAGTGAAGCTGAGCTGCGATTTTGATTTGGGAACCATCTTACACTGCTGTCAACATATTTGAAATTTCGTCGTCCCAACAACTGTCACTATGCATTACTGAGACTCTGTTATGTATACACGCATTCTGAGCTTGGGTTCGACTTTTCGACAAATCCGAGAGTTATGTTTACAGAAAAAATCTACTGTCTATAGCGATAAAGTCGTCACCAAAAATGTTTAGTGGACACCCGCTCCTCCGGGCAAGATACTGACACCAAGCTTTTCGTGGACCATAAGGGCAAGGATTCCCATTTGGGCAGCGCGTCCTTGGTTAAGCTCAATTGCACGCTTCTGAAGCTTTGTCTCTTCATCGAATGAGTCCCATCCAAAGTCAATGTATCCATTGCGGAAGTCGCCAACGTGCTCATTGCCAGTTCCTGGAATGTCTCGCATGACACCCAACTCAAGGGCACCAACAAATGCAAAGATCTGCAAAAGCCCTCCTGTGGGGATGGCGCTAAGTGCTGCAAGACCACCTGGGATGTCCGTGAACTTGGTTCCGGCATAGTCAATGTCTCCAGGAAGACGAACTCCAGCCTCAGTGAGCAAATAACCAACAACAGCAAGCATACAGATGCGTCCGTGCTTAATTTCTACATATCGGAGGCGATTGAATTTGTCTTCATCTCCGTCGGTGACAAGTCCCAAAGGATCAAAGAATCCAAGTGGACGTTGGGCTCCAAGTTCATTCTCGAACGAAATTCTGGTAGCGACAGCAGCCTTGCCCTTTTTGGCAGGGGCAAGTGCAGCCGCAGTTGCGACAAGGGTGGCAAGGATAGCAGTCTTCATCGTAAGTGTTAATAGAATGATCGACTAGAATGTGAGCTTTGAGATTGGCGGCGTGCAAAATGGTTCGAGCAACGATCGGCAGCGAAAAAAGCATCTTCAACTTGAAGAGGATACGCTTCGGCTTAGTCCCCCTCACGACAAAATCAAGTATCCAAGACTGTTTCAGTGAAGAAAAATACGTCATTATCTTTGGGTAGCTACAGAACAACGATGGTGTGGACTACTAGTAGTAGTACTCTACTAGTAGTCAAGTTGAGTACTCCGATTAGACTAGTAGTAGTACTACTAGCTACTAGTCTACTAGTACTAGTATTTTTAAACCCCTACTAATACTTCTTGTACGAAATATATAATACTCTGACAGTATTATTTCGTAATCGAATAACTGGCCCAGCAAGTAGCAGGCATTCCATCATGTCATTGTACCCAGCGAATACGACGAACAATGTTGTCGTATCCCTGAAACAAAGCTATGACATATGTAGCCAGGCTATATCTCTTGCGACATCACAGCATACATTCTAGCAGACATACTATGTTCAAAGGCCCAAATTTTGGCATTTTCACCTTCAAAGGAATCTGGAATGACGACATTTCAGCGTAACAGTCAGCTCAAAAGATGTGTTTTGGAAAAGCACGACGAAGCAGATCTTCCTACTGCTTATTCTTGGATTAGGCAACATCTCGCTGCCCATATCCTGCTTCGGGAAAGGAAGTTTCATCGTTCCTTTCCTATTTATATGGAACACAGGCGCGGCTGTTTCTTACCGCTTTTGGCAGGAAGAGCCACTGTTGTACTCTGTATTTTTTTGTTGCTGGTGTTTTGTGCACTTCTGCTCTCTGCTTTCGTCGTTTGCTCATTCTTTTGTTCTTCTTTTTGTTCTAGCTCATTCTTAAAAAATACTACGTACAGCTGCTCGTTTTAACTTTGGAGGACGTAGGCAGTAAGTGCAGAAGTTGATAGATGATGGTAATTATTGTTCTGGCACATTGTTCGTACTACCTGTGTGGACCTGCCGTCAAACGGCCAAGCGATATAGTACCGCTCGACGCTTGTTCTAATAAAGTACTCCTATGAAATACAAGTAGTAGTATTTTTATATTCCCGAGACGAAAATGCTGTAATAGCTACTCCAGCTAGCTAGTAGTACTACTAGTAGTAGCCAGCTAGCTAGAGTAGTAGTAGTAGTAGTAGTAGTAGCTTTTAGTAGTAGTAGTAGTAGTAGCTTTTAGTAGTAGTAGCTTTTAGTAGTAGTAGTAGTAGTAGTAGTAGTAGTAGTAGTAGTAGTAGTAGTAGTAGTAGTAGTAGTAGTAGTAGTAGTAGTAGTAGTAGTAGTAGCCAGCTAGCTAGAGTAGTAGTAGTACTCGAGTAGTAGTAGCTTTTAGTAGTAGTAGCTTTTAGTAGTAGTAGTAGTAGTAGTAGTAGTAGTAGTAGTAGTAGTAGTAGTAGTAGTAGTAGTAGCAGTAGTAGTAGTAGTAGTAGTAGTAGTAGTAGTAGTAGTAGTAGTAGTAGTAGTAGTAGTAGTCCCGCCCACCCACAAGTAGACTGTTGAATAGACACTTCAATTCAAACACTATG
>Ga0210036_1003561_pt1 | contig 15174 bp, 9 predicted proteins | sample CryGeymeta201515_FD_185469 | JGI IMG/M metagenome (GOLD analysis project Ga0210036, IMG submission 185469) | Groundwater microbial communities from Crystal Geyser aquifers in Utah, USA - Crystal Geyser metaG 2015-15 (SPAdes) (version 2) | ecosystem: Environmental > Aquatic > Deep subsurface >...
CAACTAGTGCACATTACAGACTGGTAGCCGTAAGCTACAGCCTAGACCCCCCTGACTAGCTGTAATACGGAAGTCATAAATGATTACGGCTAATACCTCCTTCAGACGCCCTGAGATTACAACTCAGATTACTTTAGTTCTAATCTCATAATATATATTTGGACACTTCTAAAACCCTCTGATTTTTAGCGTAGTGCACTAGTTCGGCGGTAAACCACTAGTAGTGATTGTGTTGGTCCTCCTACTACTATGTTAGCTAGTAGTCTAGCTGTAGCAGACTAGTGGTACTACCTGTAGTCTACTACTACTAGACTACTCCGAGAACCTGGTACCTGATAGTGATTTGTAATGGCGGTATCTTTCGCTTTTTGAAGTGCCGAGCTTCAACTTGCAAGGATACGAACGTGGCCGTATGTACATAGAGTACTCTACTAGCTAGTAGTGCTAGTCTCTACTACCACGTAGTCTACTGCCTACTACTAGCTAGTAATACCAAGAAATTAATATTATGCAATTTTCGTGCCTTGTTCGTTCTAACTTCTAACAATACTGTATATATTTCTACCCACGCCAAGCCAATATTACTTTTTAATAATATTAACGAGTTGTCTACCGTACTCATCAAACCAGCACACGAGCATATCACTATGAAGTTTTTCGCTGCCATTATTGCTCTTGCCACTTCGGTTTCTGCATTTGCTCCTGCATCTCTTCAGGCAACTTCCAGTGCCCTGGCGGCCAAGGCCTTTTCGGATGCCCTAGGTGCCCAAGCTCCTGTAAGTGGTCTTTTTGGTTTTGGTTTGCCGGTTAACCTTTCTATTTTATGATTTTCCACCTAATTACCAGGTACTAATTTTCGAATTCCAACCCTTTAACCGACCGTTTAACCTATCAATCTATCAATCATATATCATATCGTCCTTTCCATTTTCTGGTCATATGTCATATTCACTCACTATTCATGATTCATGATTCACGTCCAGTTGGGAGTTTGGGATCCCCTCGGTTTGATTGCGGATGGAAACCAGGAACGATTTGATATTCTTCGCGAATACGAAATCAAGCACGGACGCGTGGCTATGCTCGCTGTGACTGGATACCTGACCACGGCTGCGGGAATTCGATTTCCCGGTGCCGAGGGAATTCCCGACGGTTTGAAGTCCTTCCCCGCCCTTTACGAATCGGCCGATGGAAACAACGTGCTGCTGCAAATGGCTGCCTTTTTTACCGTTGCTGAAATTGTCAACCGCGAAGCTACCTGGGTGGATGGTGTCAAGGCAGAATTTCCAGGAGATTACCGCAACGGTGCCCTCGACTTTGGATGGGACAACTTTGACGATGCTACCAAGATGAGAAAAAGAGCGGTCGAGCTGAACAACGGAAGAGCCGCCATGATGGGAATCTGGGGACTTGTCACCCACGAGATCATGGGAAACTCCATCTTGCCAGGTGGATACCTTCCAGGACAATAATTTTTGCCTTTTCAGAAGCAACAAAACTATTGTTCAACTATTTCTTTTCCCAGGCTTTTCCAAGAGGTCTTTTTTCCTCCATAGACCATAGATTGCGCTGTAAAGAGTTGAACAGGTAAATGCTGGTACAATATTGTCACAGTGTGTCTGCTAATGATTGTGAAAAAAGGAATCATCATACCCTGGTACTACGTACTAACATAAAACTAAAGGATCTAGGTTGTATTTTATGGTTTCTGTTTTTGCTTTCATTTTAAGATACTATTTTCTAGTAAAAATAATTTGAAAAAAATTGTCGACAGGAATAGCCATTTAATTCTATATCATCATCCACTAGTAGCCTACGAGTTGGTCTAAACTAGCTTTAAAAATCATTGCACAATTTGGCTTTGGCTTGACGCCGCTGAAATGATTCATACCAGGTGGGCAGTCACCGTTGTGTCCTTGCTACCCTTGACCATCCGTGTGGAGAAAGCGAATAAATAATGTGCATTATTTGTCTACCAATACGTACTTTTGTGCTGTACCTGGTAACAGGTACCTACAACACTACGGAGTAGCTACTAGAGTAACTAGAGTAGTAGCAGTTGTTGATACGTTTTGCCAATGAAATGAGTGATACTACTACTACTGTAGTACGGAGTTTCTGGTAGACTAGACTACTGCATTTAAATTTAGTTGCCACTGTACGTAACGTAGCTGACTCATTCCTCTTTTGAACTTCCCGAAGATGACGAATCGTAGTCCCACTACCAGGTACCTGGTACCTGTAAATAGACTACCTGGTACCGTAGTACCCTGGAAGATCCACCAAACCCCTACTTTTAACCCTAGTACTGATATGTTGAAATATGAATAAATCTTGATTTCAACACATTTCAACACGTGTCAACAAATTTCAACACATTTCAACAAATTTCAACAAATTTCAACATGACTCAATTTCTACTACTACTACTACTACTACTGGGTCGATTCCCGCCCATGACTTATGAGGACCACAGTGCTATTTTATGCTGGTGGTCTGGGGTTCGATTCCTAGCAGTAGTAGTACTGCTTTCAACACATTTCAACACGTGTCAATAAATTTCAACACATTTCAACAAATTTCAACAAATTTCAACATGACTCAAAGGCACGGGATTCATTGAGGTTATGAGCTCTAATTGGCGGACCTTCCTTGGTAATGATGTGATGGACTTATTTTTTACTAGTACTAGTAGACTACTAGACTCGTACTCCTACTAATACTAGCTCTAGTAGTAGTAGTCTAGCTACGTAGTAGCTAGTAGGTCTAACTAGCTAGTAATAGTAGCTAGTACTCGAGTAGTATAGTAGACTACGAGTATTTCTTAATACTCGAGTATCTACTACTACTAGCTAGTAACGCTAGAGTACGTGATTAAAGAAGTATGTTTGACCTTTCAGCGAGGATATCGCAAACCCTAATAGACGATTGGAAATTGATGAGCTACGTACTCCAGCAGACTACTTGCATTCTACTCTAGCTAGCTAGTAGAGTCTACTAGTTTTTGAAGAGTAAATAATGCACGAAACAGTAGACTATCTCCCGTCTTGGAAGAAATTGATGGTGTCATAATAATAATATGATACGTTAAGGAAGGCCAAGGTAAGAGTAGTAAATAACACAGTTCTCTGAGTAGTGTATTACCCCTATCAAGGGCAGTGCCTGAGGGCCGCCACCATTTTAGATACAGCTCCTTACCGATAGTAGTGTGATCCGCAACCAATCATTGCTCCTCTTCTACAAAGAACGCCAACCAGCCATTACAAAGTAAGAATTGGGACAAACAATAATAATCAGGCTATGCGTGCTGTTACTGAACCTTTTTTCCCCTGACAACGGGCGTTTTGTTTGTCTTGTAGCTTGCTCCCATGAGAGAAACTAGCAATACCAAACAACAGTAATTGCTAGTAAAAGCTAGAAAGCCAGTGCATTGTACGTTTTACGATGTTTGCTTTTTGTTCTACTGGCACGTACGTACTTTGGTTTTGGTTTATAGCAATACATACTACGAGACGAATCATGCTACTAGGTGGGTATTGCCCTCCTGCGGCGAGAATCACGTCCTCCTAGTGGTAGCTGCTGAGCTGCTGCCGACATAAAAAGGAGATGACACAACGAGAAAATTCTTTTTTTCATCCTCTACAAAAAGTCCCGTGAATTCTTCTATTGGACACCACACTTAGATCATTCTACGTTGTAGCCTACGTTTTCCAGCTGTGATATTCTCTAGAATTGTAAACCTCCCATGCCACACATCACACATTCCATTCAAAAAAGTACAAACTCTGTTCCGTGATGATATTTACTTTACTTTATGGTTCAACAAACGATGGAATGTTCTGTTAGTGAATCATCTGTCATAACAGGATGACCCCATTCCATTTTTCGATTCCAATCAAGACAGAACCAATTTTAGTGAGCTGCCTGTCGTGCTCTTTGTGCGGCATTGATATCCTTGATGTCTTCCCGCTTTTTGAGGGCACGTCTGTGAGAACCCAAGCGTCTTTTGGCAAATTTGTAAATGCGCTTGTCGGCAGCACCACCACCCGTTTTGATCATGTCCAAAATACGACGCTCGTAGGGGGCCAATCCAACCACCTCGCGAGCGATTTCACGACACACCGTCACGCGCTTGCTGGTGCACTGTTGGTGAGATTTTGTTGACGAAAGAAAAAGGACAAATAAAGAGGCGTGAGTTATTTCTATATATACACACAGATTTATATATATCATGGACAGAGAGATGAAATGACGGAAGATACGAGTCGACGCAAGTGCTTGTCACAGGCGACCTTCCATAATAGTACTACTCCCAAAACTAGTACATTACTCTTGGAAATCTAAATCCAATTGACTTACACCTTTTCGTGCCGATGGTCTAGGCTTTCGTGCCTTTTCAGTCACCTGGTGACCACTGTTAAGTCCCTTTGCGTATCCTGATTTCACCATCTTGCTATTATTTGATTTTGACAATGCAAAATTTTAATGGTGTTTGCGGGAAGGGACAGTAGTGTGTTGGTTGATTTTTCAGGTGAAAGGCAATGGCTTCGAAGGTCAGAGAGCTGAAGAACCTATTTACACATCTTACCACAGAATTCGTTACTTATTGGTCGAAACTTAGTTAGAAAATTGTACCCATAGACTCCATTTTAACGTGGAATTATAATTATTGTTCTTCCACCCAGGCACCAGCAGTGGTTTACCTCTCCCACCGTTTACTTAAAAAGATCACACAAACAGTACCAGGCCGTGCAAGATAGAGCAGGAAAAAAAATCAAATGCACCAGCAAGAGTAACAAGCAAACAAGTAACAACAACATCAACTTATTACTTTTTTCAAGTCAAGGTATGTATCATCGATTCATGTTGTAGTGTTCGTTCGTAGTAAAACAAGAAAGAGTGAAAGTGAGAGGATAATGATCTTCTACGCAGAGACCTTTGGAATTCTTGAGAGGTACTTCGTTTCTTTTCAAGTCATAGCGTTAGCATTCTTCTGCGAGATGCAATACGTCTCCATGGACACAGTTTCGAAAGAGTCGTTTTGTTTGTTGCTGGTAAGCTATTCCGGAAAAAGTAGTTGAACGAAACCGCAGACTATTATTTTTGATCGTCATTCTTGGAGAGAGCATTATTTTTGTCATGAGGGTCAAGTGAGGTATCCACTTTGACACAGAATACCCACGGCTTCATGTGGCGTCTTGACGAGGATAAGAAAATACTTTTGTTTTTGTTGCCGATATTTCGATGGTATTTGCCATGAGGTTTCGTAATACTTCATGGAGAATCAAACGAATGCCACTTTTTCAAATGCATTTATCATACTCACTCCTCACCCTCCATTTCGCTTGCCCTTTGCTTTATACGCTTCTACTACAACAGTTTTCTATTTTTTATACATTAAATATTAACAACATTCGCCAGTATGCCTGATTCTCGTTGGACCCGTAACTCTCGCCACTCGTTCAACACACGTCAACACAAATTGACCGCTGTGCGAACGCCTGGTGGCTGCCTGAAGGCCAAACGAATTTACAAGACGACCAAGGGACCCAAGTGTGGGGACTGCAAAAATGCTCTGCAGGGAATCAAGCACTTGAGATCATCCCAGTACCAGCGCACCAAGCAACGCGAACGCAAGGTCTCTCGTTGCTACGGTGGAGCCTTGTGCCACTCCTGTGTCCGTCAGCGCATCCTTCGTGCGTTCCTGTTGGAAGAACAAAAGGCCGTAAAGAAGGTATTGGCAGAGCGTGGTGACAAATAAAGCAGTAGGTGTCATTCTAATGAAATAATATTTAATATTGATAACACGGAGATACTATAAAAATACAGGATTATAAACTCTTGGGTAAAATATAATGTGAACAGTTGCATCCTGTGAATAGTTGCACTCCTATGTGAAGCAACGTAGTGACTGCATTGAGAAGCATTCGGTCGGATCTGCATGAAAATAGAAGATGTCCTGTAAAAAGTGATACAAAGGAGATGGTGAGCGAGACAAAAAGTTCATGTACAGTATGTAGTCTACCTAGATCAGAGCAATACAACATCCGTCAGATCTCCATGGATGTTGCAAAAAACTACCCATAAAAAAATCGCTTTGCTTCCACACACATCACCAACACCACCAACCAGGAAAAACCTAGTCATCAGGGATGTGTAGTTTCGGCAAATTGATCTTGTTGGTATACTACTTTTGGCAGACATTTTGTTCTTGGCACATGCATTTTCGAGATTGCCAACAAAGAACAATCCAAAATTTGTTCTTGCTGGAGTTTGACACCTGATCATTTCTTATGGCGCCCCGACGTAAATGCGCCTTGCAGTTCCAACAAAAACAAAACGAACAAACAAGCGAACAAAGGAACGAACAAATGATTCTTTACGACAAAAAATTACCTATCGGCGCTTTGCACGTATTGTATCGTATCGTAACAGTTCCTTTTCCAAAAAGAAACAACGGTACAGTCTCAGTGACACTCTTTCGGAGTAGCTAGTTTTGCTTGGTCTCCGCTCCACCAGTGATGCTAGAGGACTCTCCCATTTTGAACCTTTGAATACGTTCCAAAAGAGCTGATTGTTGGTCCTCCGATATCAACGTCGACAGCTGTGTCATGGACTGGCTTATCGAAGCTTGGTGGGGGATGGGGACCGCCTTCTCTTTATGAGTTTCGACTTTTCCAGGCAATTCGCGCACGGATTGCGAGAGACGCGGCTCTTGATCCGTTTTCAGAGATGCAGCCAGCGGAGCGTGATCGTCACTGCTTTTCTGCGAATCTGTGATACATTCGTCTTCTCCATCCAAAATGGATGCACTGCTTTCGGCCAAGTCTAATTGACCTTCTCCGATCACTTCTTGCAAGCCTGCCTTGGTGATTTGCCATTCAGCGATCGCCTTCCTTTCGATCAGATGAATGGCATCCTCCAGTGAATTGGCATTGACGCGATTGGACATGGCGCCCATATAAATGCGACACTCTTCGTCCAGTTGATCGGATGTTGGCAAGAGCGGGATTTCTTGAGCAATTCTCCGAAGGTTATCGGCCTTCTCACAAGGATTTTCCGCTTCGATTTGTTTGATGGTGCTCGCTAACGACTTTGCTTCCAGCGCCATGGTTGCTGCACACAGGGCACCTCCAGCAAATCGCGCAAAACGTGCACCTCGAGCCAAGGCGGTACTGCCCTTGGTTAGCATGTTTGCCTGTCGTCCCGCCACGGTACTGCCCTTGGCCAGCACATTTACCTGTTGTCCCGCAACGGCTCCAACTTCTAGTGTGGTTATGAACGCTGCCGACTCGACTGCGGAAGCTCCCGCTACCGCACCAAGTGCGACACCTCCCAATACGGTCGTACTGGCAACTTCTCGAAGTTTGCCCAAACTATCTTTGAGACGGTCAATTTTGGGATTGCCCTGTTCTTCCAGCAGTCGTGCCGTCAATACTTCTCGCAGAGTATCCTTGACACGCAACAGATTGTGCAACATTTCGCTCAAGGCAATAATTCTATCAGCGAATTTGTTGGGTTCACTGCAATAATTCACCACTTCCGTCCCCGTTTGGACAGCCGTGGCTCCTCCTCCCAAGAGAATACTGGCGACCAATAGTGGAGGTCCAGCTGGTGTAAAAATAGACGCGGCGGCCGCAATGCCCAACGCTCCCGATACAATTCCTGCTGAACTGGATCCCATATTGATATTATTATAGGTCTTGGTATCTTCTTCGAGAGCGGCTGCAATAGAATCCATGTACTGGCGACTGTATTGCAACAGTAGTAATACACGATCGTACAGATCAATCATGTGATCGACCTGCTGTTCTCGCGTGCGCGTACTAGCAGCAGCTTCTTCGCCCATTTCTTTGGATTGGTACTGACTGTGAGCCGCATTGACACAGTCTACAATGTATTCTGGTTCAAAAAGTTTGACACAATCTTGACACGCCGTAATACTTTCCTTACGAAATGCGGGACACGAATGTCTGGTACATGATGGTGCCGCACAAAAGAGACAGGGTTCTACTTTTTGTCGTCGCTTCGAATCTTGCACGAACCGTCGAATGCGTGGAAAGCTTTCTCTGATGAGAGGTTGTTGTTGTTGTTGTTGTTCGTCAGGATTTAGTAGACACGTGGTACACATGTCAAAATCGCAAACGGCAATACCACGGTCCTGACATTCTACTTCCAAATTGAGACGTCGCATCTTTTCTAGAGATTCGTAAGCCTCATTGAGTGCCATGGATCTGTCCCGTCGTTTAATAGTTTCTTCTCGCACGACAAAGGATTCCTTTTTGCAATATAATAATTTGGCATTACTCTGGATAGGTGTGGATGATTCCTCTTGTTGTTGTTGTTGGTTTGCTGTCGTTGTAGTACACTGCAGTTGAATCGTATAAATCATATCGACTGGACGATATCCAACAATTTGACCTGTCCCAAAAGGTGTTGTAACAAACTTTCCTTCGAGTGTAGTTATATCTTCTTCTGATTGTTGCAAAATACTTTCATTTGTCTCATCTGTTGTTTCGTCGTTCGTACTATTATTTGCAGTAGTAGTATTCCTAGTAGTAGTAGTACTTGTACTGCTAGTAGTAGTACTTGCTTGAGAAAACGTGGTCTTGAGACCATGAAAGACAGGTAATTTCTTTTGCAATTGCTGTTGATTTCGTTTTTGTTCTTTTGCTTTCAACAATTGTTCTGTCTTTTCCGTGGCAGTCTTCAAAACATCTTTGATGACGTTCTTGGTGTTTTGCGATTGTTGCTGTCGTGGTTCGCCATGTCCAGTTTCGTCGAATTTATTGATACTGTCACTAAAGTCAGTCATTCCTTTTATTACATTGCTCTGCAAACTAGTCAATGCAGTTGTCGTTTTGGTCCCCAATTGCTGAATGGAGGATTGCAAGCCGAACGCACTACTTCCACTACTGTTCGTGTGGGTGTTGCGGTTGATGTAATCTTTGGGCAATTGATCGGCATGACAAGTGCGACAAATTCCTTGATAGACCATTTCGTTCGTGTACGGTCGTCGTTTAAAAAGACCAATCCAATGAGTCTTGATACCGCACGTATCGCAAATACCTTCATCGAAACAATACGCCTGTTTTTGTGCTGTTGTCCAATTGGGATCATTCAATATAGACATGACATATTGCTTACGATTCAGACCGTTGCTGCTGTTGTTGTTGTTGTTATTGTTGCTGTTGCTGCCTTTGCCAACTTCCTCTTTTCCACCTCCAAACATTGTAAATGGAGGTTGTAAGTTAGTTGTACTTATACTAGCGTGTTTTTTTTATGGTGGATGCAGTAAAAAATACTCGTACATGAGTAGTCTACCGGTAGTACCACGTGGTACTGTAGTAGTTACTCTCGAGATTATTGATGGTATGAGTGATACCAGTAGTCTAGTAAGGCCAAAAAACAAACACGAATAATATTATTATGAATTCTTTGATCGCCGCATCTCAAGTCTTGCTTCTTTCTGGATTTGTGGTGGTAGTCTACTTCTAAGAGTGCATCTAACGAGATTCAAAACATTAACCTTAACCAAAATTCACGATTGAAGTTTCGGGATAAGGATTTTCGAAACGAAGCTAAAAGAGCCAAACAAACGAAAGAGGCATAGGAGTAGAAAATAATAGTTTTTTTTTTGGTCTTGTCATAATTTATTTGTTACCTTCAGTACTCTCTAGATCTAGTAGTGTAGGACGTCTTCAACAAGGATAATTCGCAATGCATAAGAAATAAATATCCACAGAACGGGAGAAGTCGTACGGTACAGATGACGACGAGGATGAGAAGGGGAGAAAAAGTCGGTTGCTAAAAACTTTTGGAAGGCACCAAAAATGTGTGTTGATGTTTGTCTACCGTATATTTTTTTCTACTTCGAGAACAGTCATTTCGGAACACACTATTCCTCAAAATGACTACTTCTTCGTTGCTCTTTCTTCCAAACTCAAGATCACATCTTATTGTGTTTTTTTTTAACGTGATGTTCGAATTGAATATGATATCCAAGTATCTTCTACTACTGTAGACGACAGGAAGAGCTTACATAGATGTCTCTGATACACGTGGTAGTCCAACCATAAACCAGAGTCATTGTTGTTGTGCCCTTCCTCGGTTTTATTTTGTGTGGTCCAATTTGCAAGCCATTCACTTTCAGTCAAGCTCACACATTTTTGGAAAGAAACAACAGACAAAAATTCACTTTTTGTAATAGAACTAACAGTAGAGTATGCAGCGTGTTTCTCTTACGAACAACAACGCTGTTGACTCTCCTCCTTTCCAACCACAACAACACAGTACCATTCTTGAAATGACATTGCAAAACAAGAAGAAAAACTCGAATGAAGATCGTGATGAGGATGCTCCAGTTATTGCTTGGATGCGCAATTATGCTCCGCCACCACAGTATGTTGCTACTGCTCGCTGGGGCATCACTGACGTCTCTAGTCTTCTTTCTTTCGGTGACAATGACGATGACGACGACGACGATGATGATGACGCTAACGCCAACGACGACGATTTGAATCTGAATGATTGCTTTCCGCCATCGATCAGTCGTACTACAACCGCAGCAACTATCCACAGCAGTAGCCGCAGCAGTAGTAGTCGTAGCAACAACAATGGTAGTTTGGTTTCAATTCTTACGCTAGATCCTGTCTTTTCCCAGCACCGTCGTCAAAGTCGTCAACAATCGGATAATACCATCGAGGCTGATGTTGGTTTAACCTTTCACAATACAGATATGGCACTGGCCTCTCATCGTTCGCCTTTCATCTCCACCGCTAGTAGTAGTCTGGATCTGCTCTCGGAAAGCATTTTCGAAACATCCGACGACGTCATTGAGGTCTTTGAAGACCAAGGTCAGAATGACAGTGACGAAGAAGACGATCAAGACATTTCTCCTCCTCCTCCTCCTCCTCCTGATTCCTTGCAAAGAAAGGAATCAACCGTATCAACGCTTAGCATGGCAAGTGCCAAGAGTACTGAAAAACGTCGACGACGACGACGTCATTCCACCGCTTCGTCTCGTGAGAGTCGTATGGCGTGGCACGAATACCTGATTGACGATATGTTATCAGACACGGAAGAAGAAGAAGTTGACGACACGGGAGGTGATACCAATACTACCGGTAGCCGTGGTTTGGGGTCCTCGATTGGTAATGCTACTCCCCATTCCTTTCTTTATCCCTCCCTTTGTCTTCAAGGCGATGAGGACGACACATACGACGAGGATGATGACATGATGCCTCCGTTGGATGCTATTGTCGACGAGAACAGTGATGATTATGATGATGATGGTCAGTCCGTTCGATTCGATTCGGTAGCTGTTTGTCCGACAACAACAACTGATGTGATTCCACCACTCTCATTGAGACGACGACGACGAGGTGGAGCCGATGATGACACTGCCGGAGCGGAAAAACCTACTCCCTCGGTCGCTACAATTGAGATTGTGTCGGACAATGCCTGGTCGTCCATGCGTTTTGATAGTGACCTCGGTAATAATAATCACCACAACAAAAGCAAGCCGCTCCCGAGACGCACCTACTCGGCCACGACGTCCAACGAAGTTGGGAAGCATGTCGTGTCCAAGACACGTCGTATCAACCGTTCCAAGTCCACCGAGGACGTACCTAAAGGAATTCCTGTAATCTTGTACGACGCCAATGGTAGTACGGTCCGAAGATCCGCCAGGAAAGCTGGTAAAAGTAAAAGTCCCAAGACGAACAAGAAGATGAGTGCCAAGGAAAAAGGAAGCATGTCTGTGCCCTTGTTATCGCTTTCAGATGAGCCGTGGCCAGGAAAGGGGTGCCGTTCTACTACTACTACTACTACTAAAAAAGTCCGTCGTAAATTGAGTCGATCCAGTACGACAGGGACCGAACGTTTGCGTGCTTCCGTGGACGCGCACAATAGGACACGAACGTCGAGAAACAACAGTTGCAGTGAACTTGGTGCATCGTTCGATTGGGTGGCCTACATTCGGGATGGCAAAGTTCTGTTCTGATACAAAAGCTTGGACCGTCTCGTCCATAGTTATCAGATTTCTTGCGAATACAATACCCCAACACGAAAAAACGTACTCCTAGAATACAATACATAATATCATTATAAGATCCTATAAATCTTTTTTCTTTTTACATTTTATCCCAATAGTTTCGTTTCTGGTAGGTAATACATCTCAGCGCTCGTCTGTCTTGTCGTCCGACACTCCGTTGATAGTACCCCCACTTTATATCGTCTAGTGCGGCACCATAGGGATATTCCTGTTCACAATTTGCACCAAAAAGGAAGACACGTTTCGCCAAATTTCGACTCAGAAAAACCTTTTGTAGCGTAGGAATCATCATTCTACGGTATTTGGGTTTATAATAATATTCACGAAAATTGAGCCAATATTACGGAACGTCGTCTCCATTAGGCACAAGTAGGAACCAGACGCCTAGAGAGTCATCGTTTCGGATGTTTCATCCGGGCTTTGTTCTCGCCGTTCTACGAGCTGGTCAATGACCGAAAATTGTCGATCCCACTTGACATTGTACAAGAACTGGCGCAAATCAAAACGATTGTCGTCCGGCGAATAGCCTTCTGCGTGGTAGGCGGGTGTGATGGTGCACATCTTGTGACGATTGACAGAATAGTAAAAGAAGAACCGCTTGACTTTGTCCGCCACTTCTCGCGGAGGTAAATGCTGCCACGTTACAGTTAGTTTACGATACCTGTTTAATAGAAAGAGTCCGTAGAAGTAGGTGAGCTGTACTTGCGTGGAAAAAAGTTAAGCTTCGCCCAACAGAAACAAATTTACGTACATGGAAACAGGTCCACACCGTGAAAGCTTGCGCAATCGCCCGAACAGACCGAGTTCTTCATATGACATGCCCATTTCTTCCTCGTCTAGCTGAGAATGCTCTGCGGACGCATCAGCGCCATCTGCCAAAGGTCTTAGCTCCGCTGTCGGTGGCGCGCCTGCAATTTCGCCGAGCACTGGTATTTGGTACGTTTCTGAAGCCCATATCAGCATTCGCTTTAGGTCGCCTTTGGATATGGCCCCAATCGGGTTCAAATCTGCCGAAGAACAGTCATATTTGGTCATATATCCACGCAATCCTTCGTCAACATTCGCGCTTCCTAGGACTAGTAAGAATCCTGATCTTCCACGTACCCATGGAAGTAATTGGGCATAGAGATACGCAGTCACCATACGAAGACGGGCTTGAATATTTTGCAAGGCCAGATCTTCAGCGTTGGTTCCACCGTGCACAGAAAATTTTGGTGTTTTCTTCGTTGTCATGGTAAAGACTTTGACGACTGCTTCTACCATTAAATCAATCTTGATGGACAAATGATACGATCCCACGGCTTCTCCCAATCGCTTGGCACGCGACAATGTCTTTTCGGATGAATTCTCGGTTCCCATAAACGTGGTATGAAGGATATAATTGGCTAATTCTTGTGAACTACTGGGCAACCACGTCTCATCTTCCACGCGACACACCTTTCGACAATCAGCAGCCACTGGGCCTGTGGGATCCGACTGAACTGCCTCGAAGACCAGATGACACATGGCACCGACAATGGCGCACACCGACGATGAATCGGCTCCACCCGAAAGCGGCAAAAAGAATCCAGCAGCACCAGATCGACGCAGATAATCCCACAACCAGCAAGCAGGGCCCAAACAGCACTCTTCTTCGGGGCAATGGAGCTTCAATTCCGTCGGCAGGCTGGGCATCAATAAATCATTCGATGGATCGTCGTACGGAATCAAATGAGAATTAGGACAATCGACAAAATTGTGCGTATTGCTGTTGTTGTGGTTGTGCGCAGTTTGAATACCAAACGAAGGAATAGATGCTCGGTAGGATCGGACATCGTCCAAATCTACCGTAGCTGTAACGACTTCGACATCGTTCACTCCAAACTGAGTTCCCTGTGCCAGTACTTGTCCATTACATACAATCAGGGCTCCACCATCATAATACAATCGTCCACCATCACAGCCACGTTGATTGGCATACAAGTAAACACCACCACACTTGCGCGTCGCCGATACGATCAGTTCTAATCGCTGATTTAGTTTACGCAGTTCGTGATGACTTCCCGAACCGTTACCAATAATTTCGACACCCCTCAAGGCCAGATCGATATGTGTGGCCCGCGGTGTCCACAGTTCTTCACAGGATTCACAACCAATCGATACACCGTCCGAAAACTGAACATACGTCGTACCAAACGGAGCCGAGGATTGTTGAAATTTCTGTTGAAATATGCGTGGTAACAGTAAGGTTTCCAAGCAGTTGTTGTTGTTGTTGTTGTTGTTGTTGTTGTTGCGATAGGCTGTAAAGTATCGTGATTCACGATAATTTCCACCATCGGCCATGGACGATTTAGGACGAATCAGTAGAATGTGTCGATCTTTGACCAAGATCCGACAGTTGTACCTGGCTCCACCGAATAACACTGGCATACCAAAATCACACAACAGATTGTCGCTGGCACCACGCTCCAACAATTCGACTAAGCTTTCCCAACAGTGAGCAAAGGTATCCTGTTCGAAGAAATGATCTTCGCAGCCGTAACCACAAATTTCTAATTCCGGACCGAGTCGGTACGCACAGTGCTGAGTCTGAGCCTCCCGACAGCTCTGCCAGATCCGTTCGAGATTACCGGTAAAATCTAACGCCCACTGATTCAGATTACACGTCGCTACCTTGACCACAGAGCTACTACCGTGCGGTCCTGTCATGTTATTTTATTTTATTTTATTTTTATTCGATTCTATCTCTTTTTTTTTGGTTGGTTTCGTTTTTCGTTTCTTCCTGTGGTGGATTTCTCGTTAACTAAAACTGAAGATATTATTATTACTACTATGATGTTGTTGCTCTATTATTTTTTACTGAGTTCTATTCATCCTGCCTCACTGTCTGGTGTACTACTGGCTGTGGTACAGTACTACTCTACAGTACCTGGTAGTACTACTCCAGTAGTAGTTTTTTTATTTGTCAAAGAGAGTTTAAATAGTTTAAATTTGGATCCCTGAATAATCATGTCGTGGTCTGAGGATGGAGGAGGAGAATCGCGAACAAAACTTAACCTGCAGTTTCTGGTGCCTGATAACACAAATACTTCTAGACTATCCATCTAGAAATAATCGATCCCTTGGTCACGGATCACAAT
>Ga0210036_1003563_pt1 | contig 15173 bp, 10 predicted proteins | sample CryGeymeta201515_FD_185469 | JGI IMG/M metagenome (GOLD analysis project Ga0210036, IMG submission 185469) | Groundwater microbial communities from Crystal Geyser aquifers in Utah, USA - Crystal Geyser metaG 2015-15 (SPAdes) (version 2) | ecosystem: Environmental > Aquatic > Deep subsurface >...
CATCAATTTGTATCGCAAAACCAAGTCATTTCGTACCGTCTGATAATCGTGCAATCAGGACATGTCCAAACTTGGAGTCTGAGCCGACGATTGCACCTTCAACGGATGCTGTGGTCACACTGACACTGATCCATGCTGAATTGCGGAGCTCGGCATTCTGAAGTGCATGGCGCATAGCATTTGTCGTGACTGTTGTAATCCCTTTGGCGGTGACATAGTGCAACATAGAATCTACGAAAGGATCGTGTACTAAAGCCAGCGAGAGATTAGTGAGTTGCTTTGGTATGGCAGAAGCTTCGTCCGAATCGTCCTTTAGAATCAGCCGTTGGACCACTGCTCCGGAATAGTGCAGAGCTTCGTTGAGGATGTCGGTATCTTCTGGGCTCTCAAAGGAAAACCGCGGAAGCAAACACGAGGGTGATACCATGCCAAGCGTTACTCCGTATCCATCGGACCCTACAGCCACGCCCACTGCATCTGGAGCTGCAAAATTTGCTATGACCACGGCCGCACTGCCATTACCATTGGCCGCCGAATCCAACCGCAAGACGGGACCCTGCGCCTGGACTGGCCAAGTAACAGCACTGTTGGGTTTGGCCTGCGCAATAATACGAGCAGCAATAAAATTTCCGTCCGTAGTGCTGCTGCCCAAAAAGGCGTCCATCAAGAACGTGCGGGCAGCCTTGCACTGTTTGCTTTTGGGCATGGTCGCATGCAAGGTTGAAATTTGATAGTCCAAATAGTCCAAGCATTCAGTGAGGCAGGCCTTGTGGACAACACTACCATCAAACAATACAGGACTTGCTGCCAAAATGTCACCCGATCCCTTGAGCAAAAGTACCGTCATCGTGGAAAACAAACTGAGCCCTTCGCCGGATTGGGCAAAGCAGAAATCTGTCACTTGTTCGTACGGATCTCCTGACAATTCTTCCAACGAAAAAGACACGGGAATGGAAAGCAATCCTTCATCGTAATCGTGCTGTAACACAATGCAATATTCATTGCTGTACTTGTTGAATGTCAGCATGGCCATAGCTCCTCGTGGTGAAAGAGTCGCTGCTCCATTGCGGCGTTGGGGTGCTGGTCGAATGCGAAGAATCGTCAGAGCATCATCACTGTTTTCCAAAACCCGTTCAAACGCTTTTAAGGTTTCTGCTACTACCATTTGTCCTTGTGGATCTATTACCAATTCTAAATAAAAGGCGGCCCTGCGAGTGTAGACGCACAACAACGAGGAAGCTGTTTTGCTAGTAGCGCAGGACGTGGATTGTGGTTGTGGTTGCGAAAACTGCGGACGGCGCTGTGGAGCATCCGCTTCCACGTAGATCAATTCCACCACGGGAGCTGTTAAATCCAACAAGACCTGGACATGCTCGGGTAAGATAACTTTTTGTTGTTGTTGTTGTTGTTGTTGTTGTTGACTGTTAATAGGGGCATTGTCGCCGTCCTGGTGCAAGGGCAAGGTTCGGCGTTCCACGTAGTAGCCACTTGCATTGGGACTAAAGCCCAGACTGTAAATAGCCTTCCCATCATGACTGGAACAACTCAAGTTGACCGATCCATTGTTATCGGAGGATGAAAAACCTGGTACGGAAAGCGCCAGATTGTTGTTAATGGGAGACGCCAAAGCCAGAGCTGACGAAGATGATCCATACGTGTACGGAGCAGGAGATGAAAAGGACTCTTGTTGCTGCGAAGAGGTGAAGGAGGGTTCCGTTGGAGAAGCAAATCCAAAGCGGGGCATATTTGTTCGGTGGTTGTATCGATGGGAAAGAATATTGCTTTTCGTGCTTTAGTCTTTAGTTGCCTCGTTGTCTTAATGGTGTTCTTGTTGTTGTGGTGTTGACGCTGCTGTTTGCGTGCTTGTTACCAAAATCAATGTACGTATCGTATGTGCTGGAAGAAGTCAATTGTAACGCACATTGATTCCATCTGGCAAACTTCTTTTTTGACAAACTAAGAAACTTCTTACAACAACCAGTCTACTAGCTAGCTAGTAATAGAGAGTGGACTATCTGGACTAGTCTACTCATTCATTAGTATGCTCCAGCACTCAGACTACTCAGCCGGAAGCAAAGCAAAGCAAAGCAAAGACCACTTTCACCAGACCACTCAAACAACCCCTCTGTCCAACGTCGAATAACACAAACCGGAGGCAGACCTGTACAGCTATGACCTTAATAGAAGTCCCCAACTAAAACTGAGATATGATTTGGATCAAAGATCTCCGAGATCTTGCAACTGGCCAACGACCATCCATAAAAAGGAATACGAACTCAACTCCTCAACGCTTCACTTTGGCAATGATTGCTTTGCTGTCAAGAGTATGCATACTTCTACTCATGTCCATCTCGTGCTCTATTTTCCCGAATCACAATCCTGGCGACGATGTTTATAAATTTTCTCTTCGCTTTCCTGTGGGCGGCGGCGACGACGACGGTGACGACAAAGGTTGCTTTTGTTTACGCGGACAATCCTGCGACGAATCTTATCAATCGAAAAATGACAATGATGTCATTATATCAGAAACGTGTGTGGACGATGCGGACGATGCCATGATCGTCGCGAAGCACGACAGAAATACAATTACAGCAATCTACGAGTTCATATTGACGCCCCTGACAAGGTGGGATGCATCACGATTTTTAGATTTGGCTGTGTACCCATCCCGTCGTGATCCACCCCGGCTTTTGAAAACAAATGTTCAAGAATGCGTCGATCCTTCCAATCAAGCGTGCAAAGAACTATTTTTCCAAACGGAACAAGCCCATGCTTTCTTTCCAATGGTACCCATCACTATTCGGACTCTGGCCAATCTATTGACACACCTGCTTCCTAGGAATGTGCTCCCTCCAACATACGAAGGAGTTACTGCATTGGCGGCCTTACTTTGGAATATAACGTGTTTTGTATTTGCCGCACTGGCCCTTTATGACTTGACAATGAATCTATTACACCAACACTTGATTCGCTTGGACATGAACGCTGTTGATCCTGAACGCAAGTATTTTTTCCGGGAAAACGACGCCCCCCAACAATTGGCGTACCAAGCATTCCTCATATTTTGTTTCAATCCAGCCAGTGTTTTCTTTACAGCTGCCTACTCGGAATCCATGTTTGCCATGGTCAATTTTGTCGGACATGCCCTGTGGACACGAATAGCGTTGGCGTCTTTTGGGTCGCAGAGCAACCAGAGGATGCTGGCTTGGCTAACATGCCTGCTGACTGTGATACCATTATGGATGACGGCTTCTTACACACGATCCAATGGATCCATAAACGCAGGATGGTTGCTCCTATATGGCATCGGACACGCTTGCGTACAATTGGAACCCAATGGCAGGCCGTTCCGAGCACTGTTAGGCTTGTCTAGTTCAATTATGTTAGCTTTATTGGTTGCCTATCCAGTGGTACAACACGACCAGAGGGGCTATGAACGACATTGCTTCATTGAGGACGAAACCAGTTACGTGATACCTTCCTGGTGTCATGACGTCGACAATACCAGCCCTTCGCGCTTTTCTCTCTACGGCTATGTGCAACGACAGCACTGGAACGTTGGCATATTTCGCTACTACACGTTGAAAAAAATCCCAGATTTTCTCTTTGCAACTCCCATATTGACATTGAGTATTTGTGCTACGATTGATTGGATCCACAACAGCTTTCGATGTTATATGGCACAGAGCGACGCCAAAGTTGCGAACGAGAATATTCTGAAGCGTGTATTTAGCTGGGCGATTGCTGTTTTGGGGTCATCCGTTGATTGGAAAAAACATGCCAGCAACAGACAACTTTCTTCCGGGGAGTCTATCACTTCGTGGATTCATTTGCAGCTCCTGGCTGGTCCATACATGTTGGCTCATTACGCTATCCTCGCAGCTGTTTCCATCGTTGGTTTGATAGTGGCTCACATTGAGATTACAACCCGCATGATCTGTTCTTCGTGTCCTGCCATATATTGGTACATGACAATTTGCTGCTGTGACTTTGGGGGAAGTAAAGACACGGAAAACAGCAGCAAGTCGGCGAATATTATCCGGCGGGAGACACTTGGGAGATACGTGATTCCGTACTGTTTTCTTTACATTATCACAGGAGTCATCATGCATCCTAACTGGCTACCTTGGACGTAAAAAATCTTTACATTCGAGTTTTATTTAATTTAGTATTGACTCGTAATAGCTACAGTAGTAGACTATGATGATGTTTCGACACACCCAGATCGTCAATCTATTTGCCATTATAGCAGACTACTCCGGATACCGGCCCTACTCTAGAGTAGTCTACGTGTAGACTGGTGGCTGGCTGAGATTTTCTGTCTCATCGAAGCACAAGAAAATTTTTTTAACCACCACCCGGGCCTCTAAATAATGAGCCCCCGTGCACCACAGCGTTACCGATCGATGTGGAAAAAAGGACTGATGAGTGCTGTTATTAATGGTTCAGTTCTCTGCCGCCACAAAACCTCAACACGATAATATTATTACAAATTCCACGCCACGGCTTCACCAGCTTCCAATCGATCAACAACGAAGACACCAAGACGTTAAAGCTGGTGTGTCGCTGCCCAAGCTGTTTGTTAAATGTCACTGTTTGCTCGACAACAAGCTGTGCAAACACAAGCCACCATGCCTCCAATGCAAAATGGAATGACAAATAATAATGGCAACGGGATGGGATATGTTCCTCCTTTTCAGCCTCGTCACAACATCAACAGTAACAACGGCACATTGCAGACAATGGAGCTGGTTGTATGTGCCTGGTCGATGCGACCGGATAACTTTGCGTACGGCAGCCATACTTCACTGTCATCGCGTGCCTTATTCGACCTATTCCAGACACTCCCTGCCGATCAGGCAGCATTGCTGTCCCTAATTGAGTGCTTTTGTTTTCATTACCGGCCACGGCATCCTCATCAATTGCCCATCTCGCCCAATGCTTCATTGTACTACACTCGTTTAGTTCAATCTGGTTCTCCTTTGACAACTCGAATGGCCGAAGTGGTGGGCTTTCGGTGCTGTGGTTGCCGCCACACAACGCAAAGCCCAGGTAACTACATTCAAGGATCAACCCAGTTAATTTGCAGTGAATTTCTCAGTCCAAACTCTTGCACAAAAATTCTGTATAGCTTGAAAGATCACATTCTTGGATGTCCACTGGTCCCAAACCATGTCAAAATGGGTATCGTCAGCTTGCGGACGCAAGGTATTGCGCCCGCGTTGGAAAAATATGTTATCGACTGGTGCAAATGCTTCGCAGAGCTTGCTCATAAATCTGGATATCCAAAGATTTCGAGTCATTCGAGTAGTCCTGCCTGTGGCACCCTAAACAACAATATCCGTCAACAACAAGCCCCTCCAGATGGTAATGCAACTACTGCTACTACTGCTACTACTACAAGTCGAACTCCGCCTGCGCCTACAGCGCCTGTTGTTCTTTCTCAACGGATTGGGGATAGTGAAGAAACAGAAGATTCGTTGTACGAGGAACTGAATGAGGCTGTGACAGGAGCATTGACCAAGAATAATTTTGGACTTGAAAATAGTGACTGTCGGACTCTATTTGACGACCTTACAGAGCTTCCGATGAAGGAGTCGTCCATTGTATCGCCCATGTTGGAGATGCTGTTGCAGTCGTTTTGTGTTGTGCATCGAGTAGAATCTTCGTCATGGTCGGGACCACTCTTAGATGATTCTCAACAACAATCCAGCGAAGCCATGGATATAGAGGATCGATCACCAGGAGAACGGGACCCAGAGCCCGAAAAATCGGATCTAAACCAATCTGCATCTGCACCGGCTACCGTGCAACCAAGCGTGGAGGATCTATCGCAACCAGCATCTGAACCAACGCCTGCACAACCAAGTATAGATAATCTCTTGCAACCAGTATCTGAGCCAAATCTCACGCAACCAAGGATTGACAGTCAACTACAGCCAACATCCAACCAAACGCCGGCACAACCAGGAATTGAAAGTCTGTTATATCCAGCATCCGATCCAAAGCCTGTGCAACGGGGAAAACCTGCACAACCAGGAATTGAAAGTCTATCATATCCAGCATCCGATCCAAAGCCTGCGCAACTGGGCGTAAAGGATTCTATGCAACCTGCATTCGGGCCAAAGCCTGTATCGCAGCAGAAACCAGAGGAACAGCTAAAACCTGGAATATATTTTGAGTGTGCATACTGCGAATGCCTCTCGAAGCCATTTTGTCTCTCTACTGGTAGCGCTTCTGAACTGGCGTCGTTTTTCAAGACTCGAGGTCTGCGTCATTTATGCGAAGACTGTGAGGGAGTACCAAACTATTTTCAAGAGGATCTGATCAATATGACCGCATTGACCAATGGCGTGAGCCAGGCTGACGCTTCTGTGGTGAAAGACAATTTTGATGCCTGGAAGTCGAAATTGATTGGCAAGCCATTCCAACAGTGCAAAAACAGTTTCACCAAGGAACAGCGCCTCACTTCATATTGGCGGCCTCTTACTTGGCGCTTTCTAGAAAAAGTTGGAGCTTCGGCCATTAGCGACAAGAATGCTAGCACCAAGGAAGGAGACCGCTGTTTACTTCTGCCCCGAGATGCGAAAAGGAAAGTCCCATTCGCGCAACACGAGAATGATGTCCTTATTGGTTGGAATGGCGCCCACGTTGGAAATCGACGGTACATGGCTTTGCTCAACGAGTGCAGGACGATATTTTTTGAAAAGGGAGTGTCTGGTATGCAGAAGAAAATTATTGCATGTACCATTCTCAGTCAGGTTGAAAAGAGAGGCGGACAATTCTATTCCGTGAATTCCAATTATGAAACTGTTCCTCCAACGCTGATTGACCGGGAAAAGGCATGCGCGTTGACAATTAAGATGTTGGAACTGGGATCTTTCATTTTGTTGAAACCTTCATCTAACGCTAAGACTGGACGAGGAAGTCACGTGTTGGATTGGGAGTATGCTCCACAGCGCGATATTTTCGGCACAAAAGTGTTTTTCAACAAACGCTTCAAAATGCCGGAGCCTTTCGAAAAAGGTGAAGCTTGATTTGCTTGCAAACTACCAGGTAGTATGTGTTAGAGTCTATAAGCTAGCCACAGTACATCGCAGCAAGTAACGCATGGTAATCTATAAAAATAGGAAAGTTAGCATGGCGAGCTATTTGTCTAGTAGCGTCAAATCGCATACTATTTGTTGGCAAGGCTTACAGCTACTCGGAGCTTATCATCTACACCAGTATCTGATCAACTTTTATTAGTAGACTAGTGTAGTAGTCGTAGCGTGAACTCCGAAAAAAAATTCACTCATCACAGTACTTCTCATCAATCAACCGAGAATTATGACGCTTCAATCGCGTTTCGACCAATCCCGCGTAGCAGAAAATCTCAACTCCATTGCAAACCATCCAAAATCCAATACCTACTACGGTACTCGATTACCTGACTAGAAGAGTACAGTAGGTACAACATAAAACAATTGAGCACGGTGGCATTTTCTATAGATTTACGCTGCATGAATATCCTTCTGCGACGGCAGCCTTGTAAAAGCAACCATAGAATCGCTTCCTGCTTTGGCACTCGCACCACACTTACCGCTACAAGTAGGATATCGTTCCAGCCTTGCTGTGTCCAGTCTTCGTCGCTATCGATCGCCTCATTTTTTCGTGTTCGGTACTTTTCGTCGACAACTATCATGTCTGATTCAAACAACGACAGCAACAACAAGAAAAAAGGCAATTTCAAATTCAATAACAGCAACAGCAGCAACAAAAGACGGAAAGATAGCAACGACAAGAAGAGCCATACTTGGCGAGAAGAGAAGGCAAAAAATGCTGTTCATCCCGGATCCTACGCGAATCCGGCCATGCGAGAACTTTTCGGAGTGACGATACCGGATCACCTACTGCCGCCTGAGACTTCCCCTGAACGGACCAGCAGAAATAATGATGCATCTGCCACAGCTGCAGCTGCGGCTGATGGTGGTGCCGACAATAACAGCGGTACTGAGACAGAACCCAAGCGAAAATTTAGCAAGAAGAAGGTAGCTTTCCTATTGGCTTATCTTGGAACAGGCTATTCTGGCTTTCAGGTAGGGCCCATCGTGTCGTTGTCGTTTTAAATGTATCAGTGCAACTTCTATAAATTCACTAGAAACTTACCCCCTTGTCGTATTGCCAACAGACGAACGAGGGGATCAAAACGCTCCAAGCTGAATTTGAGCTTGCCTTGTTGAAGAGCGAACTGCTGAGTCCCCTCAACTTTGGATATTTTCACAAGTATTCGTGGTCCACATCAGGACGAACTGACAAGGGGGTCCACGCAGCAGCACAGGTTTGTTCGGCCAAGATCCAAATGCTTCCTGACCAAACCATGGACGACGTTCGCGAAGTTATCAATCAGCATCTGCCTCCCGAATTTCGTGTGTTGGATGTTGTGAAAACAACAGGATCCTTTTGTGCAAAGACGGGTAGATCAAGAGTGAGATATCAGTATATGATACCATCATTTTTCTTTTACGATCGAACAAAGCTGATCAAACTCTTACAGGAGGTGGCACCGAAAGAAGGCCGAGATCGACACATGGGAGAGCCATTGAACGAGACGGAAATCAGCAAGATCCAGGAGCAAATGAAAAACTACAGGGTCACGCCAGAGCAATTGGAATCACTGCAAACTGCGCTGCGACAATACGAAGGTACTCATTCGTTTCACAACTTTACAAAGGGAGTATCCGCCCAGGACCCGAGCTCCATGCGCTACATTTTGTCTTTTAATGTCGAAGAGCCGATGGTATTTGCAAATGGTATGGAATGGATTCCAACGCAAGTACTGGGCCAATCCTTTTTGCTTCATCAAATTCGAAAAATGATTTCGGTGGGCATGGATTCGGTCCGTCTGGGACTGCCCAACATGGTATCAGCAGCCCTGGAAAAAGACTGTAAAATTGTGACGAATTTGGCACCGGCACAGGGTTTATTTATGGAAATGAGCTTTTATGATACCTATAACGAAGTCAAGGTACCAACCGCAGATGTTGAAAAACTTGACTGGGGAATCGAAGGGACACCTGTAAACGATCGATGGAAGAAATTTCGCAATGATGTCATCATGGATCATGTGGTCAAGGACGAAGAAAAATGTGGTAACTTCATTCAATATCTCTACAATCATGAGTTTTACTTTGATCGCACCGACAATTACGAGTCCTTGGGTACAAATTTGAAAACGGAAGGTGAAGATGATCAAAAGGAGGAATCTCCCTCCTAGTAGCATTCCAGCAGCACATGATAACCCTTATTGCAAAACGTACTATTACTACGTTGATACTTTGTTACATTCAAGAGAGAGTCGACAGCCATGCCACTGAAAGCTTTGCGAAACTTTCGAGAATCGACGGTCAACTCGTCGAACTTTTCAGTGAAAGCAATCAGAGCCTTTCTCCACTCGTGTGCGTTTCCACCTTGGTATCGCAATCCATCATTCGCAATAGACTAGTAGACTAGTCTAGCTAGTAGTAGTACCGGGTCTACTTGCTACTAGCTAGGTACAGTAGTAGTTTTATTGGTAGTAGGACACCAATTCGGAGAATCTTACGGTTCCAGGTGACATCAAATTCGTGACTTGAAGTTCTTGTAAAATCTTTGGACAGGAAAATCTTGAATCTTTCGATAGACAACAACTGATATCATTAAACAACTCGTAGTATGCCAAAAAACAACCAGTCAAATTCAATTCTAATAATATTTGAATATCACACAGTATCCATTTCAATTTCTATCTAATCATGTCAATTGCTACTTTCGAAACTTCCATGGGCACCTTCAAAGCCGAGCTCTACACCGATAAGATGCCGGTGACGTGCGGAAACTTCATTGACCTTGCGAATTCTGGTAGGCATCAAGTGAAACGTTTTTGACAAATCTTATTTACCATTATCGAATATCGAATTTGCCTTTAGTCAATCTCGTTTCCATACCCTTCAAACACTAACTCGCCCCTCTCCACACCTCATTTCACTCTAATTCTTACCGTACCTCTTGATAGGTTTCTATGATGGCATCGTGAGTTTTCCACGGTTGATGACCGGTCATTCACTTTGCTTCGAATAGCGTACACGCATACAGAGAAAAGACGCGTTTTTTTTTCAATCGCAATTTGTATCAAGCTCTCAACACTCTGCATTTTCTCGCTCTACATTTAGCATTTCCACCGCGTGATTCCTGGTTTTATGAATCAATTTGGCTGCCCTCATGCCAAGGACCCCAACTCTCCCCGAGCTGGAACCGGTGGACCTCAGCCTGGTACCAAGTTCCAGGGCTGTGATGGCAAGACGTACAGTCGAAATGCCGAGGGTGGAATTCCCGACGAGATTGGTCAACCTCAGCACCGTATTACCAATGCTGTGGGAACTCTTTCCATGGCCAATACGGGACAACCAGAAAGTGGAGGCTCTCAATTTTTCATTAACGTAGCGAACAACACATTTTTGGATTGGTTCGACAAGTCTAGCGAAAGTGCTCATCCTGTCTTTGGAAAAGTATGTACACATTTTGTCCTATTGGTAGTTTTCGTGTGTTTTTGTAAATATGCAAGAGAAAATCTAATCTTAACGTTTTATCTCTTTGACAACAAATCAAAATCTGTGGCTTCTTTTCTATTCAAACTGAATCATTACAATTTCACAACAATGAAACAAATCGATCGAAAAAGGTCACGGAGGGTATGGATCTTGTGAAAAAAATCTCCGAAGTTCCTTCTCGCAACGACAATCCCAGCACTCCCATCAAGATGATCTCTGTCCGAGTCGGATAAACACGATGAATTGACGTGCAACGGACCACTTATTTGCACTGCCTACTTGTAGCGTCAAAATTATGCAGTGTCAGTAGGCAGTGTTAGTAGAATTTAAAGTTAGAATTTGTTCTTTCAATCGACAACGCACAAAAACCTTTTCTAAATGAGCGTTATCTTTCATCCATATAGAAATGATCAAAATGTCGTCCCGCCGTGTAGACCAAAAAATTGACGTCGTATCAGCCAATCATCGAGTGCGGTGCCAGACGTTGTCTAATTATTTTTCGACTTATTCCCTCTACATGTCATTTTGTGTTGCGTTTGCAGAAATGTATGCTTTCGTGGGTTCTTGCTTTGCGAAAGCACACGTTTGACACTGCCCATTGCATTTGTGTCGGCTCTACCGGCCCATTTATCAGGATACATGTCCAGCCAAATCCTTTTATTTCTGCGTGCCCAACAAACGATCGACTCCCTCCCAATCTACAACGTCAGTGCTAGTGTTTCTTTACCAATTAGATCCATGATTCAAACATCACTAATAACAGCGTTTTCATTTAAGCGGATAAGGGCTGTCACGGAGTCTGACAGGTATTGATTAGGAGCTCAACGATACGGCTTGGCCTGTACCATCTTGAGCATGTGGATTATGAAATTTTGTGCCCCTCAATCAGGGTCAGGTGCAGTACTATGATGTAATTGTACTCTATTCGGCAAGCCCGTTGCCAACAAGACACGCCCATGGTTGCATTGTTGAGAAGGACCTTGAAGAGGAGGACGGAACAGACAAGCAATCACTTCTTGAATCACGTTCTCAAACCCCAAACGTGACTGCTTCGAATCTGTCCATCGTCCGTGATGATGATGTAGTCAATCAATCTTGAATTTAAAAACCTCCAACGACTACGTAGATTATCTACCAGATTTTACGCAGACTACGATCAGAAACGCCGAAAATGACCAAGTCAAAACCGATGCTTTTACCACGGTATTTCGTCGTGTTGTTGAGCCTCAAAAACAACGAAGACGAAACTACCGGACAGGAAGGGTCTTGCTCCTTTCGATTCGACAAAAAAAAAAAGTACTCTCACCCCTCGTTCCCACAGGGCTCCGTCATTGCATAAACACATCGTTAATCGAGTGCTTGGCAGTCAACGTACAACTGTCGTCGCTACCAGTTTACCGTTCCGATTAAAATAGTCTATTAATTTGCATCCTATCCACCTGACCTGAGCATTTTTTGTTGATCCGTAACATCCAGTTCATACTAATAACATCAATCATGGCGGCCATCTTATCCGATTCCGAACAGGAGTTTACGATGGAAGAAGAAAAACCCAAACTCAAAATCAAATTGAAGGTGAAACCTGAAGTAACACCGTCTTCCTCTAATGGTGATGCTATTGTTGCTGCTGATGAGGCTGCCAAGAAGAAGAAAAAGAAGAAGAAAGACAAGGAGAAAAAGCGCAAGCTGATGGAGGCTGCTGCTGCCGATGTCAAGCCTGCTACCAAGAAGGTCAAGTTGGAAAAGGGATCCGCCGAAGCTGTTGTTAAGACTGCTGCGAAACAAAAAGGCAAGAAACTTAAGGAACTGGATCCTACCGAACGTCTTACCTACGCTATGCAGAGCTTTTTGTGGTGGGATGCCGACGAACCGCCCGAGGGGTGCCAATGGCGAACCATGGAGCATGCAGGTGTTTCGTTTCCGGAATCCTACGTACCACACGGCATTAAGTTGAAGTACGATGGCAAAGAGGTGGACTTGACACCCGCTCAAGAAGAAGCGGCAACCTTTTTTGCTGCCACGGATCCGGATGGTATGCATTTGGGAAACCCCAAGACGGCCAAGATTTTCATTAAAAATTTCTTCACGGATTTCAAGGCGATTCTGGGACGGGGCCATATTATTAAAGATTTTAACAAGTGCGACTTTGAACCCATTCGTTCTTATCTCAACGAACAGAAGATTATTAAAAAGGCCATCTCCGATGCTGAGCGTAAAGCCAACAAGGCGGTTCGGGACGAACTCGCTCACAAGTTTGGATTCGCTCTGGTAGATGGTCATCTCGAAAAGGTTGGAAACTATAATATGGAACCCCCTGGCACGTTTCGTGGGTACGTCAAGCTTTTGTTTTGGTGTCTGTTAACAGTAGATTTATCAAGGAGCCTGTTACTTTGCTTTTATTGTTCGCTCCTCTCACAACCCGTACATCTATCTCGTTCGGGACAACGTTCTCTTACTCATTAGACGCGGAGAACATCCCAAGATGGGAAAGCTCAAGTCGCGTGTAGACCCAGAGCAAGTATCGTTGAATCTTTCTGAGTGTTCGGCTGTGCCCAAATGTCCCGTTCCTGGACACGCCTGGGGTGATATTCGTCACGATCCTCGTGGACAGTGGTTGGCGACTTGGAAAGAAAACATCAACAACCAGTCCAAATACATGCAGTTGGCTGCGCAATCATCCTTCAAGGGCAAATCCGATCGTTCCAAGTATAACAAAGCGGCTTTGCTGTGCAAGTATATTGAGAAGATTCGCAAGTCGTACAAGAAGGACCTCAAGTCCAAGGATTCGGAAACGAAACAGTTGGCTACTGCGACGTGGGTCATTGATCAATTGGCTCTTCGTGTAGGAGGCGAGAAAGATACCGAGGAAGAGGCAGATACGGTCGGCTGCTGCTCTCTTCGTGTGGAGCATCTTCATTTTGATCCTAACGGGGAGGGTGGTGATAACAAAGAGATTGAGCTCGAATTCTTGGGTAAGGATTCCATGCTTTACAAGCAGACGATCGATTTCGGAGCGGAGCTGTACAACAAGAACGACGGTATGGGAACGCAAGTATACGAGAATCTCAAGAGCTTTTGCAAAAAGAAAAAGCCCTCGGACGACATTTTCACTTCGATCAATCCTACGCTGTTGAATAACCACTTGAAAACATTTATGGATGGATTATCGGCCAAGGTTTTCCGTACCTACAATGCTTCACGCACCCTCCAAGAAGAATTGCACAAGAAGGAGAAAGCTCCTGGCTGGAGCCGCATGACGGCCAATGAGAAAGTCGCTGAGTACAATGCTGCTAATCGTGAAGTTGCCATTCTATGTAACCATCAAAAGACTGTGAGCAAGGCTCAGGAAACGCAGCTGGAGGCAATCCAAGGCAAGATTAAAACTTTGAGGAAGCAGAAGAAGCAGCTTAAGGGAATTCTCAAGCTTCATAATAGTGGAGAAGTGGACAAGATCCCAATGAAAAAGAGCGAAAAGGCCAAGGCGGAAGAAGTTCTCAAGGCTGTCGAAAAGGCCAAAAAGATGAAGAACAAGGCCAGTACAAACGAAGAAAAGATCAAGGCTACTGCTGCCGATGAAAAGGCAAAGCAAATGAAACGAGACTTGACTGAGTTGAAATTTAAGCAAGCTCACTTGTGGGAGAAGCCTCCCTCGAGAGATCAAGTATGCAAGAGGATTACGGCTTGGAGTGCTAAGATTGCTAAAATGGAAATGGATCTCAAACATAAAGACGACAATAAAGATGTCGCTCTCGGAACATCCAAGGTAAGGCATGCATTTCTTGTTGATGATGTCACTTTTTGGGCCGCTATAGCTGTCTAAGTGCTTGTTACAACTCTGCATATAGATCAATTACATGGATCCTCGAATCTCCGTTGCTTGGTGTAAGCGCAACGAGGTGCCAATTGAGAAGGTATTTTCCAAGACACTTCGTGACAAATTCAACTGGGCCGCCGCTGTTCCTCCTGACTGGGAATTTAATGCTTTGATTGGCCTCACTGGATAAGTTCAATATTCGAGGGTCGACTTTCACGACATTTGTTTCGCTGAGAGTTCTACAAAAGTACGAGTATTTATTTATGCATGTTGTCTTCTCCTACAGCTAACGTTAGCGCTGGTAGTACAGCACTTTGCAAAAAACCTGGCAACAGGAAATCTCGCGCACGAAGAAGAAAAAAAAAAAAAATGTGTGTCTTTTTCAACAACAACAACCTTCACTCCTTGACAAAAGCTACTAGAACACAAGCTATAGATCATCAAATTAGATCAACAGTAGCTTAAAATCTCTGTAACAACAGTAGCTAACAGCCTGTTGTAGTTATCTGTCTATATTTGGAGAGATACAGAATTAGAAGCCTATTTTACAAAAAAATCACCAAAACACTAGATGGCTGCCTGTTAAAGCCACAGGAGCAACAGGAGTCACAAGCAACAGATACTGGAGCTACAGGAGCCACAAGCGACAGATAGTGGTAGTGGAGACATGCACAACAGATACTGGAGCCACAAGGCGAGACGACAGCCACAGGAGCCACGAACGACAGCCACAGGAGCCACAAGTGAGAGACAGATACCGGAGTCACAAACGACAGCCACAGGAGCCATGA